>Ga0207088_1014_pt1 | contig 42081 bp, 48 predicted proteins | sample Alteio_BWMinHeat_52_FD_153564 | JGI IMG/M metagenome (GOLD analysis project Ga0207088, IMG submission 153564) | Enriched cells from forest soil in Barre Woods Harvard Forest LTER site, Petersham, Massachusetts, United States -... | ecosystem: Environmental > Terrestrial > Soil > Temperate forest >... | reverse complement strand
GGAACTCCTCTTGCCATCCTCGGCGCAATCGGCCGTGCAGCGCATCAGGGAGCCATCATCAAAGGCGGTCTCTATCTGGAAGCCCTGGCTACCGTCGACACGGTGCTTTTGGACAAGACTGGCACGCTAACTTTCGGTACTCCGCAAATCAGGGAAGTTGTTTCTGCTAACGGCTTCGGAGAGCAACAGATCATAGCGGCTGCCAGTATCGCGGAACGTAAATCCGAACATCCTCTCGCCAAGGCAGTGGTGGCACGGGCAATCGAGCTTGCTATTCCACTCGTTGATCCCGATGAATTTTCGTATACGCCCGGACGAGGAGTCCGGGTAAGTTATGCCGGCGAGGAAATTGTTGTGGGGAGTCTGGCACTCCTCGTGGAGCACGGCATGACGAGGGGGTTACCCGTACTGAGTAACGGTGCGGACGGGGCGTCGGAGGTCTACGTCGCTCGCGCAGGGCAAGTTCTTGGGAGCATCCGAATCGCGGATGTCTTGCGACCCGAAGCCATGACCGCAATTGCGGCCATGCGACAGATGGGTTTGAAAACTGTTCTCCTGAGCGGAGACACACAAGCAGCGACTTCATCTGTGGGCCACGGTCTTGGAGTGGACGAAGCGGTGGGAGGACTCCTTCCGGAGCAGAAAGCAAAGTGGGTGACTGAGCTGCGACACAAAGGGCGGAAAGTCGCGATGGTCGGTGACGGAATCAACGACGCTCCGGCTCTGGTAGAGGCCAACGTCGGCATCGCCATGGGATCGGGAACTGATGTTGCTCGCGAGAGCGCGGATGTGATCTTGATCGGAAGCGATCTCTCGAAATTAGTCGAGACTCTGCGGCTTGCTCGACGCTGCCGTGGGATCATCATGCAGAATTTTGTCGGCACGCTAGTGGTGGACAGCATCGGAGTCGGAATGGCGGCTCTTGGCTTCCTAAATCCACTTCTGGCCGCTTTCATTCACGTGACGTCAGAGTTGGCGTTCATCCTCAATTCCACGAGATTGTTGCCCCGAAGTTCGGAAGCCGGGAGATGACTTCGAGGAATTGGCGCGAAGTTTGAGCGATGGACATGCACTTTGCTTCTGCGATCCAGAGTCGGAAGGGACAGGCTTGGGTAGTCCTGATCGCCCTGGCGATCATTGGGATTTTGATTGCCGCGGTCGTTTTGCTGTCTGGCAGATCACTAAAACCGTTTGAAATGGACGACCTGTATGGCCTGTTGGATTAAGTCGCCAGAAGTAGGGACGGATCGCTCCCTGTGAACGAGGATCGTGATTGTCCGCTGAAAACGAAGCGCCTCGTGGTTGGGCAAATTACGATCTGCCGAGGCTGTTGTTGCGGCAATGTCGAGCGTGGCTTGCCCGAAGTTCCGGTGGAATGGCTGAAGAGTGAATGGCGGAAACGCGGACTGCTGAAGCGAGTCCAGCTAACTATTAGCGGTTGTGTTGGCCCATGCGATGTGCCGAACGTCGTCGTGATTACAAGCTCATTGGGCACTGAATGGCTTGGGAATATTGTTGAGTTCGACCAGTATCGGAACCTGCTTGAGTGGGCTGTCCGGTGTCGAGATGCGGGCGAGATGTTAGCCCTGCCGCGCGAATTCCATGAATGCAGGATTAGCCCATTTCGGCCGTAGAGATTTGGAAGATGCGCGGGGGGCTGTCGAACAGCCTTCGACACAAAGGTTCCCTGAACGTGCAGAGAGCACCACAGCGAACATTGCGATATCCACACAGATCAGAGCTTCCGGGGATTCGAGCATTCCTATTGGAGGCGCAAAGGAGTGACCTGGTGGTATCAATCTTCAAAAAGAGTCAGAATCAGAACATGAGAGCGAGCCGTACGGAGGGGATCATTCGGCTGCTATTGATCATTCTGTGGGCAGTGGTCGTCGTCGTGTTGGGTTTTTACTCGGGTTTTGCCTTTCACCACCACTAGTCTGGCGGCCAGTAAACACAGAACACTGGTGAGCTCTACAACCCGGAGAGATCGCTTGGTACGGCCAAACAGAATCAGCCAAGCATCTGCGGTACCAAGAGTCTCGAATTCTCGTAAAGCATTGGCGTTACGGAGGTGCCCGATACATACCTGGCTAGGTATTCTCTCGTTGCGTTCGTTTGGCGTTTTGGTATAGATTCAGAAAAAGCTTCCATGGAGTAGCCGTCATGCGGTCGATAACGAAGCGGATAGCGTGCCTGTGCGTGTTGCTGACCTTGTGGTCGGCGATTGCATTTGCCACGCATCAACATTCGAACGCTACTGAGGCGGCAAAGTGTACGGTCTGTATCGCGACCCACTCAGCTTCCCCCACAGCTCCATCCACTCTGCTGAAGGCGACGTTCGTTGCGGTATCCACCTTTCGCGCGGAGCCAGTTGCAGCCAAGCAACGCCTCATAGGCTTCGCTCTCTGTGTCCGCCCGCCTCCTAGCGTCTAACGATCAGATTTTAGTTCGATATAGGTCGGCTCGTGTTCGTTGAGCCGTGTTTTTGATCGCTTAGACCAAAGTCTTCTGGAGGAATTCATGCTGGCTTCTTACAAGAAGTCGCTTCATGCGGCTCTCATCGTGTTTTTCTGTTTGGCGCTGGGCCTTCGCGCCTCCGCGCAGTCAGTAGGAAATTCTGGTTCGATCAACGGAACAGTCGTAGACCCTACGGGTGCGGTCGTCGCCAAAGCTACGGTTGAAATCCACAAACCAGTGAGCGGATTGGATCGCTCTACCACTACAGACGCTTCTGGGAAGTTCGCCTTCACAAATATTCCCTTCAATCCTTACCACTTGGTGGTCACGGCGGAAGGCTTTGCCGCCACCGTGCAGGACGTGGAGCCTCGGTCGGCTGTGCCGGTGAGCGTTACCATCAAACTGCAAGTAGCAGGCTCAACCACGGCGGTGACGGTCGAGGCGGAAGGTGGAGACCTGGTTGAGAACGACCCAACCTTCCACACGGACGTGGACAAGAGTCTCTTCGACAAGCTTCCACTGGAGAGTCAATCGTCGTCACTCAGTTCGTTGGTGACCCTCGCCACGCCCGGCATCTCGGCGGACTCGAATGGATTGTTCCACGGCTTGGGTGAGCACGCAGAGGCCTCGTTTTCGGTTGACGGTCAGCCCATCACGGACCAGCAGAGCAAGATTTTCTCCAATCAGATTCCGCTGGATTCGATCCAATCAATGGAGGTGATCGCGGGGGCACCCCCTGCGGAATATGGAGACAAGACCAGCGTCGTCATCAATGTGACCACCCGCTCCGGACAGGGTGTGACAACACCGCACGGTAGCGTCACCGCATCTTATGGTTCTTTCGGAACTTCCACCGGAGCACTCGATCTCTCGTACGGTGGCCAGAACTGGGGAAACTTCATCTCGGCAGGCGGTTTGAACAGCGGGCGGTTCCTAGATCCACCAGAGTTTGTCGTACTGCACGACAAGGGGAATGAAGAGAATGTGTTCGACCGCGTGGACTACCAGTTCACTCCCAAGGATTCAATCCATCTGAACTTCGGCTACACTCGCTCCTGGTTCCAGACGCCGAATACCTTCGATTCCCAGAACGCGACACCGTGGAATTGTGTCGTAGTCTGCAACGGAGGCTTGGACCCTAATGGCAATGTCGTGGGGCCGGCGGATCAGCGTTCGCAAATCAAAACCTTCAACATCGCGCCATCCTGGACGCGGCTGCTCAGTTCGACTTCCGTGTTTACTCTTGGCGCCTTTGTTCGCCGGGACCAATTCAACTACTACCCCAGCGGCAATCCTTTTGCCGACCTCGGCCCCATCAACCTTCAGAGGGAAAGTATCGGACAGAATCGGAAGCTGACTAACGCTGGCCTGCGGTCGGATCTGTCGTATGTGAAAGGAATTCACAACATAAAGATCGGGGCGGTCTATGAGCAGACGTTCCTGGATGAGCAAGACCGTCTCGGCATCGTCGATCCGACGTTCCTTCCCTCCCTCACAGATGCAAATGGAGCCCCTTGCTACAACAGCACAACACACCAGGCCATCGATTCACCGTGTACCGATTTGTTCCCATACGACCTCACGCAGTCGGGCGGGGGCAGCCTCTACACCTTCAACGGTCACACCGACGTCAAGGAGCTTTCCTTGTACGTGCGCGACAACATCACCAAGGGAAACTGGTCCTTGAATCTAGGCCTGCGCGGCGATTTGTACAATGGACTTACCAGCCATAAGGAAGTTCAGCCTCGCCTCGGAGTTGCATACAACGTCAAGAAGACGAATACCGTGCTCCGCATCTCGTACGCGCGACTGCTGGAAACTCCCTTCAACGAAAATCTGGTGCTCTCCAGCACCGGATGCGCGAATGCTGTGTTGAATCCGCTTCTTGGCTGTACCGTACCTGGTGTAACGCCGTTCAATCCGGGCTTTCGCAATGAGTTTCACGCCGGCATTCAGCAGGCTTTCGGGCGTTATCTCGTCTTCTCAGGCGAGTACATCTGGAAGTACACACACAACGGCTACGACTTCAGCATCCTGGGGAATACTCCGATCACGTTTCCGGTGGAATGGGAGCGGGCGAAGATACCCGGATATGCCGGCCGTGTCAGCGTACCAAATTTCCATGGATTCTCGGCACTGGCGGTCTTCTCCAGCGTGGCGGCGCGCTTCTTTACGCCCCAGATTGGCGGAGCGGGCGCGGTTCCTTCGGTGGCGCTGGCGGGTGGATCCACGCCTTTTCGGATTGATCACGACGAGAAATTCAATCTGACTACCCACTTGCAATATCAGCCGTGGAAGACCGGGCCCTGGTTCGGCTTCAACTGGCGTTATGACAGCGGCCTGGTTGCTGGCCAGACACCTTGCTATGGCGGCAACTGCGCACAGACCACCGTCGATTCGACCGGGGCTCCAGCGGTCGCGCTGACGGACTCGTTCGGAGTTCCGCTAACTGCTGATCAGGAATTCGAATCTGGCCTGTTTTGTGGCTCCCAGCACGCCACTCCAACGGTTGCTCTGCCCAACCCCTGCCCTCTATCGCAATACGGATCCACTCTGTTAAATGTGCCGAAGCCGAACACGGAGGACGACGACAAGAATCCGCCACGCATCGCGGCGCGAAGCCTTTTCGACGTTTCCATCGGACATGACAACATCTTCCGTGGCGACAAGTACAAGGTGAGCCTCCAATTCACCGCGATAAACTTGACCAACAAGTACGCGCTTTACAATTTTCTTTCGACGTTCAGCGGCACGCACTACGTGACACCGCGTGCGCTAACTGCCGAGATAGGCTTTCATTTCTAACCCCCTTCGCAGGAGACGGGCTCCGGCAAACATGACGCCGCTGCCCTTCTCTTCGAAGATGAGTTGTTCAAGCTAAGTTGTTGGAACATCGTCAAGACAGTTGCTTCCCGGAAAGGTGCGGTCCCGCGCAGCTCTCCGGAAGATCGGTAGGCAGGTACCGAATTAGATGCGTTAAGGGTTAACGCCAAAAACCAAAAGCAAGAACTAACCAGGGAGGACAGGGGAAATGGCACACGCCGCAGCCCAGGCAATTCGGATGGGCCCAAATCGCGAGTCGCCGTGCCCGAGGGTCGGGAGGTCTCTGCCAACATGAAGCCACCAATCCACGTTTTTCCTCTCTATCTGATTGCCCTTTTCTTCATTACTCGTTCCAGTGGCAGTCGAGGCAAGACAGTGATATGGATGTTGATCACGCTGGTCGTGACAATCGCAGTTTTCGTTGGCTTGGCAGGGTTCGTCAGTTCTCCAGAGGCAGCTTATGGCTTGGGAGGACTAGGGAGTTTGATCGGAATGGTTGCTTCCGTCGCTGTTGGTTTGAAACATATGCGGTCACATAAACGTCCTGCACTCTAAACCAGGGGGCAATCGAGTGATCACTTCGTCGGAGCGGTAGGCGGGTGGCGCTACAGCGTTTCACATGCTCGCTGAGCGGGTGCGGCAGTAGCTTTCTGCTTTGTTTCTGCGTTGGCATCGCGCAGGCGTGCAGGAGTACCTCCGGGATCGCCGAAGCTCGCGGGTTGCACGGCAACGTTCGAAACGCGGGCCCAGCGAGATTTCGAGACGTCTTCCGCCTTGGGCCATATGCGTTCGTGATCGTCCTTCCCACGGCATTGATCCGAGCAAGGTCTGGAGCCCCAACCCGATTGTTAGGTGGTACGGTGTTTTCTACTGCCGCAGCGTTGACTGTGCTGCCTGTCCTCATTGCGCGGATCAAGGGGTGAAGGATACACATGGCGTGAGCCTGCTTCACCGTGCTGAGGAGGACCATTGAAATCTGCTCTATGTCTGCTTCTGATGTTCAGTGTGTTCATACCTCCAAGCACGGCTCAATCGGGCCAACGACAAATCGATGAGCCTGCTGCCAATCCTGCGCGACCCACCGTAAGCAACCCCGCGACGCTTACACCCGTCGGGTATCTGCAATTCGAAACGGGCGTTCTCGGCGCCACTGACTCGCCCGAGTTTTCAACACGCCACGAATGGAACGAAGTCATAAAGCTTGCGGTTTCGCGCCGTCTTGAGTTTGTCGAGTCTTCTGAACCTCTAGTCCACTACACTGCCAAAGGAATTACAGCCGACGGAACCGCCGAAGTCTTCCTCGGCGCGCAAGTGGTGCTCATGCCTGGCGAGGGTGTGAAACCGACTTTGGCAGTCAGCTACTCCCGTCGGGTCTATGACGGCGGCGCGCCCGAACTCGACTTCGGCAGCCCTCGGAACTCGTCGGTGTTCTACGCGAGCGCTGACGTAAAGGGATTCCACTATGACGCGAACGTCGTCTTCAACGAGGTCATTCAAAGTTCAGTGCACAGGCTCCAGTTCGGCCAGACGCTTTCCATCTCACATCCAATCGTGAAAGGCTTTGCGGTGTCGGGAGAGATCTGGCGCTTTACGCAGCCCTTTTTACGCAGCAACGCAGTGGGTAATCTCTGGGCAATTAGCTACACGGCGAAGAGAAATCTGGTCTTCGATGCAGGGTTCGAGAAAGGATTAACGAGGACATCCACACACTGGGAAGGGTTCATCGGCTTAACTTATTTACTACCGCATCGGCTCTGGTAGCCGAGGATTTGGCTTCGTGCTAAGGAAAGGCTGAGAGTTCAACGTGACCAAATAGGGCGGGACGAAAAAACCAACTACATGAGCGTCCCCCTATGGTCAACACTGCTTTTGTTCCACTAAGTGAGCCTTGAGCTTCCGACCTTTCGGTGTTCTCAAGGTGAGGCTCTTGCCCTTGAGCACAAACTCGACATCTTTGTCCATCGCAGAAAACAGATCATCGATCTCGTCAAGGACAGGAGTTTCGTACTCAGCGCAATGTGTCTGGTCGGAAGTGCGAACTGCAAAATAGAGCAGGTAATAGTGCATTTGGGGATAGCGGCTGCCAAAATACTGGTTTCGCAAGACTCTTCGTACACTGAGGACCTTGCCGACCTGTTGACCTTCACTTGACGAACTGGGCGGAGGCGCTGAACGCTGTGCGTAACTGGTCGCTGCGAGGACAACGCTTGCGAGCAGGATCACTCGTAAAACGCTCCGTAGCAGTTCCCTGTGTGCCATGTCCGGCCCTCTCGCGGCTTGCCGTGCTAGATCTTATCCGAATGTTGTTCCAGGACGACACGCATCAATTGACTGAGCGTCCGCACACCGACCCGGATCACCTGATTGTGCTCTTCATCTTGAGAGTTCTCAGAACTCCAATCGCGCCTGAAACGCGATCATTCGCGGACTGCTGTCGCCACCCAAACCGACGCCCAGCAGGCCGGTGGGCGGTGAAGTTGCATAGGCAAGGCCTCCAAATCCTGTCTGCGTGGAAGGCTTTCCTGGAATCCCCGCCAGCGCAATGCTGGGAAGCCCAAAGTTCGGATGGTTGAATACATTGAAAAACTGGGCCTCTACTCTGAGCTTCACCCGCTCGCTCACCGGAAGCCATTTCGTGAGATAGAAGTCATTCCAGACGAAATCGGGACCGCGAAGGGCGTTGCGCCCGAGGTCTCCGAATTGGCAATGCTGCGGGTCGTCGCCCCCGGCGCATCGGCCAGTACTCGGATCTACGGCGGAAACAAAGGCCGCAGGATTGAGCCACTGGAGAGTGCCCGCCTGCGTTACGCCCGGAACAGGATCGTGCTGATAGAGCGGGACGCCCGGAACGACGCTGACGAACTGCGGTCCACTGCCCTGCACGATGCCCCTCGGGGTACAGGGCGCGTTGGGCGTCTCCTGCACGCACGCGGAATACGGCGTGCTCAGGACCGAAAATGGAACCCCACTATGCCAGAACATCGTCCCGGAAATCTGCCAGCCGTTGAGCACCTGCGCCAACTGGTGGTTCCGAACGTGGATGGGCAACTGATACACATATTGCGCGTTGAGGTTGTGCCGGATGTCATAGTCGCAAGGACCGTAATCGCGGGCTAGCTCTCCCGGCAGAGGGGAAAGAATCCCTCCCGCGGAGAACTGCAGGAACCCTCCGTTCGAGACCGTATCCATGCAGCGGCTCCAGGTGTAATTGAATTGTCCTTGCAGGCCGTGCCCCAGGCGCTTCATCGCGGTAAGTTGAAGCCCGTTGTAATGACTGTTCTCCCCGGTGGCGAGCTGGGTCACTGCGCTGAACCGTGGATCGGTTGGCTGCAGGTAGGGGAACGGCGCAAAGCACCCCTGGCACACCGTCTGGTATCCGTTCACTTGGGTTAGGTAGGGTTGGTTCACAGCGCGTGTTCCCACATATCGCGCCAGCAAACTCGCCGTGGTTCCGAATTGATGTTCAATTCCCAGGCTCCACTCCATGAAGTATGGCGCATGTAGAGTGCCAGTGGGCACTGCTGTGATTGCGACGGGTGGGATACAGGTTGCGGGGTTTGCCTGTGAAGATGCGCACGAAAGCTGGCCCTGTGGAAACCCCGCACTGAATCTTTGATTCGCGCCGACAGTTGCATCCACTGCACTGTTCGGCACTCCCGGAGCGATGGCAGTCCCGCCCACTGTACCCAGCAGACCTCCCTGGAAGGTTTTGTCGTAAGGAGGATTAGTTCCAATCAGGTCGGCCACACTGCCCGGCAGAATATCGCTGAAGATCCCGAAACCGGCGCGCAGCACCGATTTTGGCTCGAACTGCCATGCGATCGCTGTTCGCGGCTGCAGAATGGCCAGCGGTGTGGACGAAAACAAATTGCCGAGATGAGTCCGGATGGCCGCATTCAGCGGTTGATTTACATCATGTGAGATCGAACTGAAAGAACCGCCAAGACGCGCGATTTGATCGTGGGGATTGAGCGGGTTTGAGTTGAAGGTGTCGCGCACGCCGAATGTCCAGGTAAGCTTCCGCGTCAGTTTCCAAGTGTCCTGAGCATATAAATCGAGATTGAGGAAGCGGAATGGTTCGTTCGCCGACAGCGGGAAACTCTGGGTTGCAGTAGATGCCACTCCATAGATGAATTGCGGCAATGTCGTGTAGGCCACGGTTGGAACTGTGCCCTGCCCGAAGTCATAGTCATTCAAGCGAAAGATTCGAGTGTTGGTGCCAAACCGCAGTTCGTGAGCGCCATGGCTCCAAGCGAGGTTGTCATTGATGAAGAAGCGAGAAGCTCGCCTGCCTTGCACCCACGTATTGTCGAGCCCCCCAATGGTGGTGAAGGGTGCATTGGCCCCACTGCCCTGCAACACAATCGGGAATGCCGCGAGCGTCTTCTGCAAGTTGGCAGGCCCAAACAAGCTTTCGTACCACGAAAACGCTGGATTGAAGTAGTTCACCAAATTTTGTGAAAAGACGTGGGTGTAGCCCGCTGCGAACGAGTAGAGAGGCTGAGGAGAGACCGCATCAAACAAAGAGTTGATGGAATCTGTGTAGGCAGCTTGTACGCCCGTGTCCGCCTGAAAACGAAACCAGGTCGTGTCTTTCTGGTTGATGTTGTAGTCGATGCGGACCGTCTGTACCTGTTCGTGGTCATCGCTGGAATGCGACACGCTCTGCCGGTTCGCGCAACCGTTTCCATTCGCCGGATTGCCCGAGGCCGAAGTGCCGTCCGAGTTCAACGGACATCCAAGCACCGCGAGAGGCGTTCCGCCGGTGTGCCCGTACAGGGAAAACATCTTCTGATAGAACGGGACCAGTTGCGGCGCCGGCGCATAGGTTGATCCGGTTACGGAGTCGGTTCCACCCAGCGGAAGCTGCTGCAGGATGTATTGCTGAAACGCCGCGCTGGGAACTGTCGTGGGCGTCACGATGGGCAGTGCGATCCGAACCCACTCGCTGTCGAAGAAAAAGAACAGCTTGTCGTGCGCAATCGGCCCGCCCAGACTCCCCCCAAAGTGATTTACTGTCGCTCCAGGCTTGTGATTGCCTGGCGTCGCATTGGTAAAGTAGTCCGCTGCATTCAGCCGAGCACCATTCCACAGTTCATAGAGATTCCCGTGAAACTGATTCGAGCCCGACTTGGTGACGTAGTTGACCTGGGATGCTCCATACCGTCCTTGATCTACGGCATAGGAAAGAGTATTGACCGTCACCTCTGAGATCGAATTCAACCCCAGCACGAGATTGGTGGAGAGGCCGCTGTTGAGGTTGGTGAGCGGGTCATTGGTCTCCAGTCCGTCAACGATATAGCCGTTGGAGAGGGCAGGCAGGCCGTTGAATTCCACATTGCCGTAGCCGTTTGTGCCGCCAACGAAATCATTGCCGCTGCCTGCCGTGTTGATTAGGGCGCCCGGAGCAAACTGCAATGGGTAGGTGAGATCGCCGCCTGGATTAGGCAGATCCTCCAGGGCGGGGGCATTCAAGGTGGTGGCTGTGTTGGCGTTCTCCGGATTGAGGATAGGCGCCTCGCTGCTGACCTCCACCGTTTCACGGGATCGGGCCACTCCCAGCGTGAAATCCACGGTTTGCCTTTGACCCAGGGCCGAAACGACATTATTGTTTTCTCGTGGCTCGAAACCCGACGCTTCCACCTTGACCGAATAGATCCCCGGTTTTAGTTGTGGGAAGTTGAATCGGCCCGAGTCATCGGTCGTGGCGCTGCGTCTCAGTCCGGTCTCTGAGTTTGTGATCGTCACAATTGCGCCGGGCACGACGGCTTTGGTTGCGTCTCGAACCTGGCCAACAATGGCACTGGTAGTTTCGCCTTGTGCCAGCGCATTCACTGGAGCAAGACATGCCACCGCCACCACAAGAAAAGCAAAGTGCCCTGCCCGTGCCATTAATACCCCACTCATTTGCCTTAAGGCGGCAACCTGTCCCCAATAGGATATATTAACCAGAGATTATTCTATGAAGTTAACCACAGTTAACGCAGAGAAGCAAGGACCTAGGGCGAGACTGGGGAACCTCGGTTGCGCCCGAGTCACGAGTAAGGCGGAGTTATCCGCCAATCCCAGCACCGCAGGGCAGAATCTACGATCAGGCTAACCCCCTGTCCGGATGTGTGGAATGTGCCCGGTTTGCTGGATTGCAATCTTGTACCCAGATTTCTGGGCACGAGCTGTGCATTCATTTCCCGTGTTCGTGAACATAGTAAATAAAGGGTGGACGGGGGAGGTCGGACGGAACTATTTCCAGGATGAATAAACGAGATAGGCAATCGCAAGAACTACCAGACTTGAGACGCCGACTCCGACCAACACGTATGCCGCCGCGCCTAGGCGCACCTTCGATTGCATCGTCTCTAATCTCCCGTCCAAGCCTCGATTCTGTCAATTCTAGCTTGTGGCCAGCCGCAGCCCGTACTGCTAGAACCCTTTCGCCGTTAATATACAACTCATTTCTGCCCTGACGGAGCATTGAGTCCGAGAGCTTCCGGAACCTACTCAGGCTTGCCGGTGTAGTGTTGTTCGCGGTGGACCTCGGCATGGTCTTCTATGGACTCCAGGTGAGTCATAACTTCGGCGGGCATCCCTAGTTCGGTGGGCAGGCGTTCTTCCAGAATCGTTGCGAGGCGGTGGGCGTCGCTGACTGATGTGAGGCGCGGAAACAACAGGTGTACATCGATGATTTGTCGGTAGCCGGTGGTTCGGAAGCGGACTCCATGGTATTGAATGGCCAGTTCCGAGCAAATCGCATCCAGCTTATCGCGGATCTTCCGACCGGCTTCAGGATCAGAATGATCCATCAGGCCGACTGCCGAGCGCCAAACCAGGTGCCCCCCTGACCAGAGAATATTCACCGCCACTGCGATGGCAACCAGCGGATCGAACGGTTTCCAGTGTGTCAGTAGCACCAGCCCAAGCCCTCCCACAACTCCAAAGCTGGTCCAGCTATCGGTCAAAACGTGTTTGCCATCGGCTTCGAGAATGAGAGAATTCGTTCGCCGGCCGGTCCGCAGAAGGTAGTAACCGAGACCTGCATTGACTACTCCAGCCATCAGGATCAGCAATGCACCGGCTCCTAGGTGCTCTAGCTGTAGCCCGGCAATCCACTTCAGAATCGATTCGTAGAGAATTGCGATCGCGGCCACTACAATCATTGCGCCTTCAAATCCAGCCGAAAAGAACGTAATCCGCTCATAACCGTAGAGGAATTGCGGGGAGGCTGATCTAGTGCTGAGCCGAAGACTGAACCAAGCAAACCCCACGGCGATCACGTGAACGACCGACTCGGCCGCATCTGAAAAAATGGCGGCCGAATGTGTCATCAAATAGATTGTGGTCTTACCGATCAGCATTGCCAAACCCACAATTAAGGAAAGACGCATCGCGAAGTGGGCATCGCGCAATTCCCGTTCGTCTCTCCGCGATGCGGAGCTAACCGTGGTTTTCGTGGGCACGCTAGGTGTCTCCTAAATCAGAAGCTTCGGGAACTTGCACATGGTCCCACCGAAATCGGACCAGAAGATGTGATTCAGCGCACGCACCTCGCGTCGCACCCTTGGCGACTCTGAATTCATATGTCCGGCCAGTTACTTGAGGTAGGCACGAACCAAGCCAATCAGATCTTCCGCTAACTCTACCGAGGGCATTGGGCTCTTTTCGTGACCCATCATGTGTAGGCGAATGTGGTCTTCGAGAATTTCTGCCATGAGGCTGTTGACTCCACCTCGAACATTGGCCAAAAGCATCAGGACATCTGCGCAGTCATCACCTGTGGTTAACGAACGCTCAATGGAATCGACCTGGCCGCGAATGCGTTTTATGCGAGCCACAAGTTTTTGTTTTTCTTTATCGATGTGTGACATTTTTCCTTGCCTATATCCTAGGGGGATATGATATAAGATTTGAGTCGAAATTCCTAGTGGAACTCGGCATCGGATTATAGAAGCATTATGAATATCGAATCTGCACAAGATCCTCCGAGTCGTTCGAGAGGGTCGTGCTGTGATGAGCGTTGTGGAACGCACGCCAATTCCGTTATCGGCTGATTCTTCCTCGCTCCTCACAGTTTGGGATCTGTGACATGAGCGAGCGAATTTGTTGCCGGAAACGGCCTGATTCACTACTCCTAACCGATTTCTGTTGAGACTGCTTGCTATGGCGGCGGACGGCGTCCGGGTTCGCCAACAGGAAATGTGTCTTCAACCGGGAGGGGAACATGACGAGCAACTTCATTCCGACCTTGCCGCGGTACACGCTGTATTGCGTGTGGATTAGGACGGGAGATCCGAGCCGACCACTCGAATGTGTCTGGATTGATCCCGAGTTTCGGAGTTTCCAATTCATGGATATTCAGCAGACGACAGCGACGAGCACGAACACGATGCAAGGCTCCAGCGTGAAGGCACTATCCGCAGAGCGGACCCTGGTGTCTGTCCCCGTGAACGAATTCCCCCAAGAGACACACTTGGCGATCAGACCGCTGTCTTTGGTTCTTGGCGTTGTCTGTTTACTGCTCTCCACGGTCGTTCTCGTCCCACGCTGTTTCGGTCAGGCCGATCAGGCAGGTGTCCATGTCACATCGAGAGTCGTCCGTGGGCCAGCGCTGGGCGGAGTTCACGCTCACTCCGAAGAAGCCGAACCTCTGAAAGCGAGTGTAGACCTAGTGTTGGTTCCAGTTACTGTGACGGATCAAAAGGACCGACTGGTCATCGGCTTAGAAAAGGACAATTTCAATGTTTACGACGGATACGATCGGCAGGTCATACGCCGCATCTCCACGGAGGATGCGCCTGTTTCGCTGGGAATAATTTTCGACACCAGCAGCAGCATGTACGGGAAGATCGACCGATCCCGCGAAGCAGTCGTTCAGTTCCTTCGTACTGCAAACCCCGAGGACGAATTCTTCCTGATCGGCTTTGGCGACCACCCCGATTTGCTGGTGGATTTTACGAATTCCGTCGACGACATTCAGACAGAGATCTCAAAAGCGACGCCGGATGGCGCGACTGCTTTACTAGACGCAGTCTATCTCGGGCTACTCAAAATGAAGAACGCCCGCAATGAGAGGAGGGTTCTGCTGCTCGTCTCAGATGGCGGGGAAAATCACAGCCGATACACCGCAAGAGAAGTATTGTCCACCGTGGCGGAGTCGAACGTTCAGATTTACGGGATAGGCATTTTTGATGAAGCTCCCAGAAACAGGGCCGAGCGCATGGGGCCGGACCTGCTCGCCGCCATGACCAACATGGCAGGCGGAAGGACGTTCCCGGTCCGCAGCCTCAAGAAGATCGGAGACACTGTTGCCGATCTCTCCATCGAGCTGCGCAACCAATACCTGATCGCCTATCGCCCAAGCAACTTAGCGCACGATGGAAGGTGGCACAGGATTAGTGTGCGCGTCACGCCACCACAAAATAATTCTCGCCTTCGGGTTTATGCAAAGGGAGGTTACTACGCACCTGCAGAATGATCCGTGAGTCTCGGCTCTGCACGCTTCCGCTTTAACACTCTATTCACATGACGTTTTGATGGAGGCGTTACAGTAATGCGACAAAACAGTGGGCCATTCCCGGTGGTCGTGCGTTAGGTGAAGCACACAACAGCTTCTCGGCCACACCGACTGGATTCTCGGTCGGCGGCATTCGCTAATTCAGATCTGAAGGTTGAGGCCAGCCCGAACGGTGTGCTTGCAGGCGGCTAAGCGAGCGCAGTTGAAATGAGGCAAGGAGGGTCCATGCAACGTGTCGTCAAACGGTTATGTTTTTGGTTGTTGCTGATTGCCATGTCGGCATGCAGCTGTTTCGCCCAAAAGGCACTGACGTGGCAGGAAGTTCGTGACAAGTTCGAGGCAGCAAATCCCACTCTTCGAGCCGGCCAAATCGGCATCGATGAGTCACGCGCACAGGAGATCACTGCGAACCTCCGTCCGAATCCTAATCTGACCATCCTTGCTGATCAGATTGACCCGTTCAACGGTGGCCCGGCTCACGGGCCGTTCGCGTACCTCCTGGCATCGGGCAGCGTGAACTTCCTGTGGGAGCGCCAGCACAAACGCGGCCTGCGACTGGAAAGCGCACAAAAAGGAACCGCCGTCGTAACGTCCTCGCAAGCCGACCTGGAGCGAAATCTATTGTTCAACCTGCGCGGGGCGTTCGTCGCGACCCTTCAGGAGAGAGCCCTCCTGGATCTTGCGAAAGAGAACCTGGCCTATTACGACCACGTACTGGATGTAAACCGCGAGCGCTACAAGGCCGGCGGAATCGCCCAAGTCGATTTGAAACGCTTGGAGTTGCAGCGGGTTCAATACCTATCCGATTTACAAACTGCCGAAGTGAATCTGCGCATTGCGAAGATTCAACTGCTCATGCTGCTGAATGATCAGACCCCAGTCGAGCAGTTTGATGTGATCGGGCCCTTTGATTTCGCGGAGCAGATTCCTCCTCTAACTGACGTTCGCCAAGCGGCGCTCGATACGCGTCCAGATCTTAGAGCAGCGTTGCAATCTGTCGATAAGGCGAAGACTGACTATCGGCTCGCCGTAGCCAATGGATCCACTGATCCGGTCCTTGGGTTCGATATCGGGCGAAATCCCCCTATCGACACATACGTAGGGTTCAACGTGAGTATTCCCTTGCGGATCTTTGATCGCAATCAGGGTGAAAAACGACGCACCCAACTGGATATCGATCGCAATGACAGACTCGCGGCTGCAACGCGGGCGCAGGTTTTCAACGATGTTGATTCGGCCTATGCAACGGTTAATAGCACTGTGATTCTTCTGAAACCATATAAGAACCAATACCTGGAAGAGGCTTCGAGCGTGAGGGACACAATTTCGTTTTCGTACCAGCACGGCGCGGCATCGCTGCTCGATTTTCTCAATGCTCAGGCTGACTACAGGAGCGTACAGGTGAATTACCTAAATCTGGTCGCCTCTTATATGAGTGCGGCCAGCCAACTGAATCTTGCCGTTGGACGCGAGGTGATCCAATGAACCGCAGGGATTTCGCGATGTTGTCTTTGCCTCTGATAGCAGTCCTGTTTTCGATGGGCTGCAGCGGCGGGAAAAGTGATCCCCAGGCCGAAGCACCGCCACCACTCCGGGTGGAAAAAGTAGAGGACCGCAATGTGTTTCAGGTGGACCATCCCGAACGGTTTGAATTGGCGCAGGCGACAGAACACATCGCCTTGCCACAACTCAGAGTCACGGGCACGGTGAATCCGGACATTTCAAGAGCTGTTCCGGTCATCTCTTTGGCGGTGGGGCGCGTTGTGGAGATTGACGCGCGCCTTGGCGACACTGTTAAGAAAGGTCAATTGTTGCTGAAGGTGCAGAGCGCTGACATCTCCGCCGCCTTCTCCGACTACCAAAAAGCAGTGGCAGACGAACAGCTTGCCCGGACGCAACTGGAGCGCGCAAAGCTGCTTTACGACAAGGGTGCCATTTCCCAGAACGATCTTCAAATCGCGCAGAATGCGGAAGACAAAGCCAAGGTAGACGTTGCGAATACCGCCGAGAAACTTCGTGTTCTTGGTAGCCCCACGCTGGATCGTCCCAGCGGCCTGATCGAGATTCATGCTCCGATTTCCGGAGTGATCACCGACCAGCAGGTTACGAACGGTGCCGGCGTCGCCGGGCTTTCTTCACCGAATCCGTTCACGATCTCTGACCTGAGCTATGTCTGGGTATTGTGTGATGTATACGAGAACGATCTGGCCACTGTACGGCTGGGGGAAAGGGTTGATATTCGGCTGAATGCCTATCCTGACCAGGCTCTCAGCGGCATCATCAGCAACATCGGGCCCGTCCTGGACCCGAACATTCGCACGTCTAAGGTTCGCATCGAAATGCGGAATCCAGGCCTGATGCGGCCTGGGATGTTCGTGAGCGCAACCTTCCACGGCAGCGGAAAACAGAAACGTGCTGCCCTCCCTGCTACTGCAGTCTTGCACCTGCACGATCGTGATTGGGTCTACCTGCCGGTGAAAGGCAATCAATTTCGGCGGTCAGAAGTTGTGGGCGGCGACATGCTTCAGGGTGCAATGCAGGAGATCGTTTCCGGACTTGCGCCTGGCCAACACGTCGTGGCCAACGCACTTGAATTCCAGAACTCGGCGGAGCAGCAATGATTCGGGCAATCGTCGATTTCGCTTTGAATAGCCGCTTCGTTGTCCTGAGCATGGCGGTTCTTCTGTTTATCTGGGGCATCATCTCGTTCCACAACTTGCCGGTCGAAGCCTATCCGGACGTCGCCAACACTTGGGTTCAGGTCATTACGCAGTGGCCGGGGCGAGCGGCAGAGGAGGTCGAGCAGCAAGTCACGATTCCCATCGAAATCCAGATGAACGGCATCCCGCATCTTCAGCACGTGCGGTCAGCGTCGCTAGCTGGACTTTCCGTCGTGAATCTCATTTTCGACGACAATTCCGATAACGATTGGGACCGCCAGAAAGCGCTAGAACGGCTTTCCCAGGTCACACTTCCACCCGGCGTCGCCGCAGGCATCGGCCCCGATTTCAGTCCGATTGGCTCAGTGTATTGGTACACGCTGAAGAGTACGAACCCCGCGTATGACCTAATGGACCTGAAGTCGCTGCAGGACTGGGTCATCAGCAAGTACATCCGGTCGGTACCGGATGTGGTCGACGACTCATCGTTCGGGGGCGTAACTCGCGAATATCAGGTTCGCGTCGACCCGGAGAAATTGATCTCCTATGGTCTGAGCTTGGCTCAGGTTGAGCAACAGCTCACAAACGCCAATGCGAACGTTGGTGGCAGTTTTATCGAACAGGGTTCGCAACAGATCAACGTGCGCGGCGTAGGTCTGGTCAGCGACGTCCGCGACATCGAAAAAACGGTGATCAAAGCGCAGAACGGCACTCCACTGCGGATCAAAGATATTGCCGTCGTCACGCAGGGGCCGAAGATTCGCTTGGGACAGATCGGCAGAGCCTACCACCGAGCAGACGGAGTAGTTGAAGACGATAACGATGTAGTCGAAGGAATTGTGTTTCTCCGAAAAGGCGCGGACACCGCGACCATGCTGGAAGGCCTTCACGCGATGGTCAACAAGCTAAACGACCACATCTTGCCTCCCGGTGTGAAGATTGTCCCTTATCTCGACCGCGACGATCTCGTGCACTACACCACTCACACCGTCCTGCACAACCTTGCAGAAGGCATGATCCTGGTCGTGATTATCCTCTTCCTTTTTCTGGGCAACGTTCGCGGCGCAATCATCGTTTCCCTAACCATCCCTTTCGCGCTGCTCTTTGCGTCGATCTGTCTCGACCTGAGGCATATCTCGGCGAATCTGCTGTCTCTGGGTGCGCTGGACTTCGGCATGGTCGTGGATGGAGCGGTCGTGATGGTCGAAAATATCGTCCGCCACCTGAATCGTCCCGAGGAAGTTCCTCTTACGCTAGTGGACCGGATCCGGAAAGCTGCCCACGAGGTGCAACGACCTGTTTTTTATGCGATCGCCATTATCGTTACTGCATATCTTCCGATCTTTACTCTGCAACGGGTCGAAGGAAAGCTATTCAAACCGATGGCATGGACGGTCGCCTTCGCTCTGCTGGGCGCCTTGATCTTCTCGATGTTGATTGCCCCGGCACTGGCGAGCCTGCTGTTCCGAGGCGACGCTAAGCAGTGGCAGAACCCGGTGATGGCCTTTCTGACAACCCGCTACAGAAAGAGCGTGCACTGGGCGATCCGCAACCGCTGGGTGACGGTTGGTGGAGCGGCTGTAGCGCTTCTGATTTCGGCATTTCTTGCCTTCAGCGGCGTGATCGGGTCGGAGTTTCTCCCGCATCTGGACGAAGGTGCCATCTGGGTCCGTGGGACGCTGGCTCCCAGCACCGGGCCGACGGAAAGCGCCCGTGTTGCCGAAAGGGCTCGTGAAATCCTGGCCTCGTTTCCGGAGGTCCCGCAGGTCGTCAACCAAATCGGACGACCGGATGACGGAACGGACACCACGGGCTTTTTCGACACGGAATTCTTTGTCGATCTGTTGCCGAAGGAGAAATGGCGGCCGGTTTTTCACCAGGACAAAGAGCGTTTGATTGCGGCGATGGACCGAGAATTGGAAAAGATTCCTGGAGTGCTCTGGGGCTTCTCGCAACCGATTTCCGACAATCTGGAAGAAGCGGTGAGCGGAGTAAAAGGGGCGCTCGCGGTAAAAATCTATGGCGATGATCTTAAGACGCTCGAAGCAAAGGCGGATGAGATCGTCGCCGCCATGCGACCGATTCGAGGCGTGGAGGATCTTGGCGTCTTCCGGATCATCGGCCAACCCAACCTCAACTTCACGGTCGATCGCGATCAAGCTTCGCGCTACGGCATCAATGTTTCCGATGTGCAGGACGCGATTCAGACCGCCGTTGGGGGTAATGCCCTAAGTCAGGTGCTGATCGGAGAACAGCGGTATGATCTCGTCCTCCGGTACGCGCCACCGTATCGAGACACGAGGGAGGCGATTGAAAAGATTCGGTTGTTGGCACCTTCCGGTGAGCGGGTTTCACTGGCACAGCTGACCAAGATAAAAGTGCTGGATGGTGGGTCTGAGATCTATCGCGAAGAGAACTCACGATATGTAGCGGTCAAGTTCAGCGTGCGTGGTAGAGATTTGGGCAGCACCGTGGACGAGGCAATTAAGAAGGTCAATGCCTCGGTAAAGCTCCCGACCGGCTACACCCTTGACTGGGCAGGCGAATATGAGAGCGCAAAACGTTCCCAACGACGGCTGTTGATCGTGCTGCCGCTAACGATCCTGCTGATCTATATCATTCTGTACACCATGTTCAAGTCCACAAAATGGGCTCTTTTGATCCTGACAAACATAGCCATGGCGCCTATCGGCGGACTGCTCGCCCTTTTGGTGACGGGTACCAACTTCAGCGTGTCGTCAGGGGTAGGGTTTCTCGCGCTGTTCGGCGTGTCAGTGCAAATTGGCGTGATCATGGTGGAATACATCAATCAGCTTCGAGCGCGTGGGTATGACATTGAAGAAGCTGCGGTGGAGGGTGCTGTCCTGCGACTTCGACCGATCATGATGACGATGCTGGTCGCAACCCTGGGCCTGCTGCCGGCAGCGCTGTCTCATGGCATCGGATCCGATTCGCAGCGTCCTTTCGCCATTGTGATCGTTGGCGGTCTCATTGCGGACTTGATCATCAGTATCATTCTGTTGCCGACCTTGTACACCTGGTTCGCGCGTAGTGATGATCGGCTACCGGAATCTGATCCCAGCGAAGCTGTGTAAATTGTTGCTTTGAGGCGTGTGGCGCTGGTCTTAAACTGCGCTGGAGGGGTTCTGACAAATGACGAAAGATGAAGTCTGCTCACGAATTCGAGAAATCGCCATCATTCCTGCTATCAGGGTCTCGTCTGGCGATGACGCACATTTCGCGGCAGAAGCGGTCACGCGCGGCGGGATACCGATCGTTGAAATCACGATGACCGTACCCGGAGCTCTGGAATTGATGGCCCACCTGGTTCGTTCCGATCCGAAGGTAATTGTCGGTGCAGGCACCGTGCTCGACACAGACACGGCCCGCTTGTGCGTGGATGCGGGCGTAGGTTTCGTCACCGCCCCGTCGCTGAATCCTGCGATCATGGAATTCGCGGCCAAGCACAATGTCGCGGTCTTGCCCGGCGCTTTGACACCAACCGAGGTGGTCACCGCATGGAGCGCGGGCGCTGATTTCGTTAAGGTGTTTCCGTGCGGTCCGGTCGGTGGGGATCGATATATCAAAGCGCTGCACGCATCCCTGCCCCAGATTCCATTGATTGCCGCAGGAGGAGTGAATCAACAGACCGCGGCCAGCTTCATTTTGTCAGGTGCAACCGCTATCGGGGTTGGCACGGAATTGATTCCAAACGAGGCCATCCAGAGAAGGCAATCGCAGCGCATTCACGAATTGGCCCGTCGGTTCGCTAAACTCGTGAAAGATGCGCGCGAACAGCTCGAAGCCTGGAAACGCAGTCAGGTTGTAAAGGAATTCACCGGTACTGAGAAGTGTGAGAAGTAGAACGCGATTGTGTCTCCGAATGAGATGTTCTCCAATAACAAATTGGCCAAACTTCTGACTGACACTCTACCGCCTGAACTGCCGAACCTGTTCAACCCATGGCGCGAGCGTTGCACCGACGACAAGCCATGCAATGGTCCAGATGCAAAACTGGCTCGGCTGGCTGCTCATCTCGCCTGCGATCCGAAGTTTATTCTTTGCGGAGAAGCGGCGGGCTATCAGGGTTGTAGACACAGCGGGATCGCATTTACGAGCGAACGTCTCCTGCTGGAGGGGAAGATTCCTCGCATATCTCCCATGAGTCACCGACTGACGAGCAGGGCCCTTCCCTACTCCGAACCCTCTGCCACGATAGTCTGGGAGACACTGTATAACCTGGGCATTGAGGAGCGCACGATTCTGTGGAACGCACTTCCAATGCATCCTCATAAATCGCGGGACGAACAGTCAAATCGAACACCAACTTCTGAGGAATTTGAGATTGGCAAGCGTGCCCTACAGATGCTCGTCAGGGAATTCCCTTTAGCGAAAGTTGTTGCCGTCGGCAGAAAGGCGGAAAAGTCGCTCAAGACGATGGACATTCGCGCAGAGTATGTGCGCCATCCCGCCAACGGGGGCGCGACCAAATTTGCACAAGGGCTGGAACTGCTTGTTAGTGCCTAGCCCGCGCGAATTGCGGTTTTCACAGACGGGAAACAAAGGTACCTCGGATTTCGCTGTTATGCGCGAGCGGAATAACGTCCCGCCGAGAAGTCATTAGACAACACCTTTCTCTAGCGCTACGGTGAACCAAAAGCAGCGGCTCCGAACTGTCACTGCCGGAGGTTCTCATGGCGCATTTGGCTCGAATCAAGATTCCCTCTCCCATTCGGTCAGCGGCCTCTTCAAAGCTCGCAAAGTCGGCGCTGTTGGTGCTCTCACTTCTCGTGTTGGCTCCCCTCGCAGCTCATGCTCAAGGAAGTCCCTTCGACACCGGCTTTAATGCCATCCAAGGCCTCTTTACTGGAACTATCGCGAAAGTTGCGAGTCTGGTCGCAATTGTGATCGGAGGCTACGGATTCGCGCACGGCGAGCCCGGCGCAAAAAAGGCGCTCGCTGGCGTTGCCGCCGGAACGGGCATTGCCGTTATGGCAGTGAATGTCTTGAGTTGGCTCTGGGGCGTATAGCGCCCTTCCCAGCCACCCCCACCCGCGCCTAGACGAGGAAGCTATGCCAGACAAAACACAGCAGCAGCGTCGCACGAACCGAGTCTTCAAGAGCCTGCACAAGCCCCTCACATACTTGGGGGTGGAACGGACGCTCTTCTACCTCGTCTGTGTGAGCGCTGTGGGCGCCTTCAACCTCTTCAATTCCATCCTTGCCGGTATCGCCGTTTTCATTGGCGGCTTTGCCTTCGGCCATTGGGTAACGAATAGCGATCCGGCATTCCTCCGCATCGTCGCAAAGTCCGAACGCTACAAGCTGCGCTATGACGCCGCGAAGCAGCAGATTCCCCGCGTGGAGGTAGTGTGATGCTGCGTCTCGACAAAGTCATCAAGCCCTGGAAAGAGAGTGCGGCTCTCAACGACCACATCAACCTCTATGGCTTCTGGAGCGAGACGGCCTTCCTTACCAAGAGTGGTGACCTGGGCATGATTCTCAGCGTGCCCGGTGTGGACTACGAAAGTCTTGACCGCTCGCAGCAGGAGTATACGGTGAAGCGGTTGGAAGCGGCGCTGAAAGCCTTTGGCCCAGGCTTCCGTGTTTACCAATACCTCTTCAAATCGAACCGCCCCGACATACCGTTCGCAACATATGATGACCCCATTGTCCAAGCGGCTATTGACCAGCGACGGAAGTTCTTTGAAGCGAAGCGGGACAATCTTTATCAGGTTGAAATCTTCTACTGCATCCTGCTGGAAGGCTCCCGATCGAAGACCGGCGTCGGCACGGCGCTAACTCGCCTGTTACGCGATCCAGAGGGCGCGATTGCCGAACTCAAATCGCAGTTCACCAACGACAGCATGAAGAAGTTGTTGCGGACGCACATCGAGCGCGATCTTCAACGGCTCGACCAACACGTGCAGGCATTCGTTCGGCAGCTAGTAGATTTCATGCAAATCGAGGTGTTGAATCGGCAAGGGCAGTTCAGGTTTTTCCGCCGCTTGCTGAATTATGACGATTGGCGTGTTGCCGGTAGGCCGCAGTCCACCCAGTTTCTCGACTATCAGGTGGTCAACTCCGACATCGAAGCCGAACGCGATCATCTGCGGGTAGGCGATCACATCGTCCGTGTCCTGACGATGAAGGAGGCCATCACCGAGACGCGGCCCCTGGTGCTGGACGCACTGCTGAAGATTCCGGCCAACTTCTACGTCGTCACGGAGTGGACGCCGCTCCCCGCGGACAAAGCCCGCAAGGAAGTGAACAAGCGGCGCCGCCACTTCAATATGTCCAAAACAGGATTTGTCTCGCAGATGGGCAACGACGCCACGAAGACGAACCCACGCGATGTGCTGGTGGATGAGTCCAAGCAGGCCGACATTGAGAATCTTGGCGATTGCCTGCGAGCTCTCGGTGACGGTCAATCGCTTGGCGATTTCTCGCTCACGATTGTGCTATATGGCCGGTCACGAGCGGATATCGATCAGCTCGTGGCGGAATTTACTGGCGTCTTCACCAACGCGGACGGCAATCTGTTTGCGGAAACCTACAACCAGCTGAACGCTTACTTCGCCACCGTGCCAGGCAATTATGCGCTCAACCTCCGCCAGTTGTATCTGCTGAACACGAACTACGCCGATCTGTCTTTTCTGTTTACGATCCTTCCCGGCGAGAAGACGAACGCGCATCTCGGCACGGAGTGCCTGGCAGTCGTCGAAACCGACAACAGCACGCCCTACTTTCTCAACCTACACACCCGCGACGTTGCCCATACCCTGATTCTCGGTATGACGGGGAGTGGGAACTCCTACCTGCGTAAATATGCCCCCCATCGGCTCGGACCAACTCAAATGGAGCTGAAACTGCCCGCCTAACTTCGCACCAGATCTCCGGAGCTCTTCCCCCATCTCTGAGTTGATTTCGACATTGGAGACGATCTGCCATAATGCTTCGATGTGTGGGCGATACCGGCTATCCCGAAGGAAGGAATTGCGCGAACGCTTCGACGCCTACGGCGAGTATGATGACGCTCCGCGGTATAACATTGCCCCCTCACAGCCGGTCCTATCGATCCGCCAGGAGCCTTCGAGTCCGCGCCGGAGATTCTCAACCATGCGGTGGGGGCTTGTTCCCTCTTGGGCGAAGGACCCGACCATCGGCTTTAAAACGATCAATGCAAGATCCGAAACCGTCACGACCATGCCTTCGTTCCGCGAGCCGTTCAAATCGCAACGGTGCCTGATTCCTGCGGACGGATTCTATGAGTGGGTGAGGAACGGCAAGAGCAAGCAACCCTATTGCTTCGAGGTAGCCGATGGGGAGGTTTTTGCATTCGCTGGGCTATGGGACAGGTGGACTGATCCGAGAGGAGAAGTGGTTGAGAGCTGTACGATTTTGACGACCACCCCAAATGCTCTCTTGGCCGACATCCACGATCGAATGCCTGCAATCCTGCGGCCCGACGACTACGATCTCTGGCTCAATCCCACGGCACAAAATACGGAAAGCGCATTGCGGCTGCTCGCGCCGTACACGGGTCCGATGCGTCGGTACCCGGTGAGCACTCGGGTCAACCAGGTCCAGAATGACGATGCCGACTGCACCAAACCAGTGGAATTGGAAGTTCCAGCCCAGAGTCAGTTGTTTGGCTAACAGAACGGGTGCGGCGCTGTTGCCATTTTCTTGGCACTCGATGAGTTTTTATGCGCCCCAGGAATAACCTGCCCCCGAAAAATCATTGGACAGGACCGCAAAGAGGACTCAAATTAGTAAACAACAACAAGGCCGCTAGGTTTGCCATTGAGGCTTTTCCGGCCCTTCGCTTCCCGGACTCTTGGAGACATTCGTCCAAATGACTCTCATTGAGCAGTTGCGCTCCAAGAAGAAGGCTCTCACGGTCGAGGAGCTGGCCGGGTTGCTCTGCGTTGCCGTCCGGACTCTGTACAAGGAAGTAGAAGACGACCACAGCCCCTTCTTCCGTGTGCGCACGTCCATCCGCTTCGACCCCCACCAGGTTGCGGACTGGCTTGAGATGAAGATGCCGCCGCACGCGATCAGAGTAGCGCGTCATCCGGAAGCGAGCGTTCGGGCTTAGCGTCAACCATCACAGCTCTTCATGAAGACGCTTGTCGTTTGCGGACAAGGCACCTAGACGAACAGCCGGGTTCAAGCAAACGCCCACGGGCTACAAAGGTTGTTCGATTATCCCACCAGAGTAGTTAGGTCGTCTGCTCGACGTTTCCACTTTTCCAAATCGAACTCACGAACATGATTGGACAAATCATCCTGGTGGAGACTGCGGTCGTCAACCGTTATGTTGCGGATCAAATAGCCATCCCTGCCCACCACTCGTGGCCTCAACATGTCAAATGCGCGAGTGTCCACGTTATCTCGAAAATATCGATAGAAGATGTGTGCGCAGATGTCCGCGACCTGTAAGCCGATGAAGGACTTTGAGTCGTAAAAGTCTGTGTGCTTGTGGAACAGGTCGCCGTAGTCGCACAGTCCCTTGTGGATCCTATATTTCCTCTTGAAAGGGTGATCTGGCGGCCAGTCCTTGATGGCTATGATCGTGCCGAGGCGACTAGACTTCATCAGATCAGTGCGCAGCCATTCCCCCCAAAACGCCCGATGCTCGTCCCTCCGTATGAAGCTCCGATCAATTACGAATTCGATGTGTTCAAATTCTTGGCTCTGCGCCGGTTCGGCGAAGCGGACAATTGCGTGCTGAAGTGTGTCGAAGATCGTTTGCTGAAGAACTACTATCCACAGCACATTGGATGTGCTGCGATTCTTGACCCATCCGCTCATTTGCCGATACGTCTCCGTCAGCCTTTCGTTGCTGCACTTGGCACATAGTTCGGAGGAAATGCGGAACAATCCGGCCGCCTGATCCCTCAGTTTCTCAACATAGGATTCAGCAGTTACACCGGTGTCGCCACCCGTCAAAGTGAGATGTATATCACGCGCCGTCCGCGGCAAGACTTTGGTGCAGAAGGAATACAACTGATTCGGGGTCAGCACCTGCCCCTTCAACTCTTCCTTACTGTTCCCGGCGACGGAGCGTTTCCACGCGACGAAACGCTTTTCCAACTTTGGCAGTTCCGCATCAGAAACAGTGACCGCACAGAACAGGGATTGGCCCTTGTTCGCCCATGAAAATGAACCCGATTCGTCTATGAAATTCCACATAGCGAGCCGCCAGATCTCAATTCGGCAAGAATGCGTTTTGTCCAAAGACAATTTGATTCAGTTCTGTATCCACTAGCGACTGCGTCGCAGGCAAATTATCAGCCGCATAGACATTCAGGTGACCGAATCGAACCGCTTGAAGGTTAATCATATCGACGCCGCGGGGTTCGGCCACCATCCGCCAATTGCGGTTGTGTGGTGAAGCGACGAATAATTTCTTCGACGTGATGGGCACGAGCACGGCGGTATTCTCCTTCCCGAAACCAGACCCCGGCAGAACCTTGCCTCCATCGAGCTCCGACGTCATGACCGGGCAGTCAGAAATGAGAAAACTCTTCCCCGGAGGAGCGTCAATTGTCCACCATCTCTTTTTCATCAGCGCTTCCGCAAGCGTTACCGTGTGCCGAGGCAACCCCGATACGTGATAAAAAGACGGGCTTTCATCCATCGCAGCGCGAGTTTTTTCCAGGCTCTTCTTCAAGTCCTCGACATAGTGCAGTTCGCCTTGCTGGAGCAACTCGTACTGCATCGTGCGCACAAAGTCAGGATCTTCTATTTGCTGCTTGAACCTGCGGACCATCGCCTCTGAAATCTGGGTACGGACCTTCCGTGTCCGCGCAAAAAGGGACGCCACGAAGGTTGACCAGATCACGGCCTCCGATTTCCCCAGCGAGGCACGATTCACGAGTAGCCGAAGAATCTCACTTGCGTCGCCTTCGACGCGGGCAAGCCAGTCTTCGTACTGGTTGTTCGTTTTTCGGCCATTCAATTCGTATTCGTAAAAATCCCGCTCAATGCACTCATTCTCGGGGATGCTCGGACGCGTGACTTTTCCCTTGGTGTATACCCAGATCACGCCATTGGCATCGGCAAAGTTAGCGAGCAGCAGACGAGGGACTATGTGCTCGCGTCGAGTTTGCTTCTTCTTTTTGACCGTTGGCGAAATAATGATTGTCACGGGACCACCCCAATCACGATTTTACCGGAAAATGGCGAACACAAAGCGAATCACGACCAGCATCCGTAGGGCAGCACTGGTGATTGTCGCCGCCCTCCTACCGATTCGGCATCGCCAGCCTGGAGGCGTTCCACCCAGCAGCCTCGTTTACCGCAGACTACGCGAACGCCGCCAAGCTTCCCTTGTTGATGCGCGCCTGTACGTCGCTGTTCCGGACACCCTTGAGATAGACCATCGTCGATGCGATGTCGCGGTGTCCCATCCATTGCTGCAGGGTGCGGATATCAATGCCGTCCTGAAGATGTCGCGTGGCGTAGGTGTGGCGGAATTTATGGAGAAACCATCGGCCACAGTACGGGCCTTCGGCGCAGCGATTGATCTTTACACCACCTTCTTCTAGCTTGTGGCTCACGGCGCAGTGACCGCAGTTCAATTCCCCGCGAAACGCGACCGCCTTAAGTTTTTCCAGCATGGCGCCGTCGGGCCGGCCTGTGGCACTTGGGAAGATGGGATCGTCGGGGGTCGCATTTGCAGGACGGAAGGCCTTGAGCAAGACGATGAGTTTCTGGGGAACCGGGACCTCTCGCTCCTCCCAGTTCTTGGGATGAAATCCCCAGTGGGGCTTAGCGGTGACGCGCACAGCCATGTGCTTGAAATCAACATCGCGCCACGTAACGAACCGCCCTTCCGCGTCACGAAATCCTGACATCAGATAAAACTTAAACCGGACTTCCTCGGGCTTCGTGCAGGCTCTGAACAGCTTCGCCAGTTCGAAGTCTTCATAAATCGGCCGCACGGTTTCGACGAAACTAGGCCAGTCAGCGGCATTGAGCAGCTTGGCCTTCCCGTGCTGCTTCATTACCTGCGAAATCACGACAAGCTTGTTGTAGATGCTCTTGCCTTTCTGACCTTGCTTCAGGCAGTCGGTGGCGAAGTCGAGCAGATCTTGACGCTCCACGTCATCGATGAAGATCTTGGCACAGAATGCACCGAAGGCGTCGAGGATGGGACGGTAGGTGCGGAAGGTCCGCAATGAACGATGGTAGCGGACGTAATCCTTATATGCATCGAGGGCGTGCTTTAGCGTCGTGTGCTCCTGGGCTACTTCGACAACAGGCGGTATCGGAATGATCCCGTTACGCACGGCATCCAACTCGGCTTGCTTCGCCCGTACCTTGTCGGCAGCGGCGAAGCCGTTCGGCCCAGCGGCTTCACGATACCGCTTGCCACCTTCCCACCATTCGAGGTAGTAGCTACCTTCGGCGTGGACTTCGTCCCGACCCGCGACCGTCACATGATCGCGCCGAACCCGACCCTTGCTGTCGAAAAGCGCCGGAACGAGGGTCCAGTTTGCTCCAGCAGGGGTGGAAATCTTGATTTTCTTGAGGAGTTTGACGTGGGAGATCTTGGGCATTTGGCGGTTCCTCGTCTGAACCGCCACCATATTCGCCTACAAAGCTTCTAAATGCAAGTAAACAAATGCACGCCGTGACAGGGCAGCGTTCTAACCAACTGAACTACGTCCCCACATTGGATGCGGAATGCCAGATGGTGGGCAGTGCAGGACTCGAACCTGCGACCTCCTGCTTGTAAGTCAGACCGACCACTCATTTCCCGAGATTACCGAACGTTACTAAACCATTGAGAATCAGTGGTTTACGGATATAATCGTCACGACGTGGCATTCCGTTCAATTGCTAACCGTTGCTCGATTTTATCACGAAAGGTAAAACAAATGTCAAACGATCGCCGGGACAGAATCAATTTCACGAAGCGAACCCTCGAAGCGTTACCCGTCCCACAACAAAAACGCGCCGTATGGCACGACGTTCAGACGCGAGGTCTAGGCATACTCGTACACACGACAGGTCGAAAGTCGTTTTTCTGGTTCCGCAAAGTCAACGGCGATCCCACATGGAAAACGATTGGCGAGTTCCCTGCCCTGTCGATTGAACAAGCGCGCGCCAGCGCTTCGGATTTCAATACGAAGCTCGCGACATGGAAGAGCAACCAGTTCGATGGACCCTCACCGTTCAAACGGCAAGACGCGCTGACGCTCGGCACGCTATTCGAGCGTTACTACGAAACGCTCAAGACAAAAGGATGCAGCGCGAAGCGCGGTCCTGCCACAGACAAATCGCTCAAGGACGTAAAGTCTTGGTATGACCGATACCTGCACCGATGGGATGACCGCAAGGTAGACTCGATCCGCTTGGAACGAGTGCGCGACCTGCACAAAGACATTACCGAAAAGCACGGACCCATCATTGCGAATCGCGCTGTGGGTCTCCTTCGCCGCTGCATCAATTGGGGCATTCACAAAGACTTGTGGCATGGGGACAATCCCGCCGAAAAGATCGACTGGAACATGGAGCAATCGCGAGAGCGTTTCGTGCAACCCGACGAGATGGCTCGTTTGCTCAAGGCTGTGGAGAAAGAGAGAGGCGCAAACTGGGACCTGCATGACTTCGTCCTGCTGTCATTGTATTGTGGACAGCGCAAGTCGAACCTGCTGGCGATGCGCTGGGAACAGATCACGCAGAACGTGCCCGGCGATGCCGCGTGGGAGATACCTGTGACGAAAAACGGCAAGTGTCACAAGGTCCCGCTATTGCCTGAGGCGCTTATGGTGTTGCAGGATCGCAAGCGGCGCGCCAAGACGAAAGCAGCCAGTCCCTGGGTATTTCCTTCGCACGGGAAAACGGGCCATATTAAGGATGTGAAGAAAAGCTGGAAGCGGTTGCGCGAGTCGGTCAATATCCCAGACGTCCACATCCACGACCTGCGGCGCACACTCGGCAGTTTCATGGCCGGGGCGAATGTCAGCCTGCAAATCATCGGCAAGGCGCTGGGTCACAAGAGCATGGCCGCCACACAAGTGTATGCGCGGTTGCAGCTCGATCCCGTTCGTCAAGCGATGACTCTCGCAATTGAAGGCATGAAGAACTCGCAGGAGCAGAAGGCGCTGGGTGCAGCGAATGACTAAGCGCACGCTCAGCGACTTCGACAAACGGCGCATCGCCGCTGGCATGACTCTGCGCCAAGGTGTAACCGCTGGGCGAATTATGCGGCGGATCGAACTCGCTAGGGAGCGATTCTGGGACGCCGCCTCCGATGAGTTGCACTGGGAAGGCGCTGAGTATGTCGAGCGCAACAATCGACGCTGGGTCAAACTCCTGAAGCGTCCCTACGCGTCCCGTGGTCGTCCACGTAAAGAATCTGTGCGTCGATACGTCAGTGATGTCGTATCGATCTACAAAGACGCCACAGGCCGTGCTATCACGCGAATCGTACACAGTGGCAGTGACCCGCGTATCGGCAGGCAGAAGCGTCATCCATTCCTCGTCGCCTGCCTGAAGGCAGCGGGAATCCCGACCTATCCCACAGGCCTCATCCGCCAAGTTCTCGAAGAACAATAAATCGACATTTATATCCATTATTCTTCGTTCCGCAGACGCGATACAGTTTGCGCATGTTGAACGAAAACGACCTCTTGAATCCTCGCGAGGCAGCATCGCTACTCCACATGGCACCCGCAACGTTGGCGATCTGGCGCTGCCGCAAGCGTTACGACCTTGCCTACTTGAAGGTGGGGCGCAAGGTACTCTACCGCCGCTCGGACCTCGAAGCGTTCCTGCAATCGAGCATTCAGCAAGGCTCTATCTCGCCACGACGGCGGTAGATCGCTTCCCACAAAGTGCGAGTGGTCGGAAATTCTGGTCGGTAATCAAATCAAAAAAGGAGAAACGAAATGGAGTCCATGCAAGTCATCGAGTTGTTTGACCTCAGCGCTCTGCGGTTGCAATGTGACTGCGGAGCAAGTGTGTCCTACCCTCTCACCAGTAACGAAGACATCGTTCAGAAATTACTCACTTATCGGTGTCCTCTTCACAACGAAACCAAAATGAAAGGACCAATCGACCCATGGAAGAAATTCGTCTCCCAACTGTCCGAGGCGATTCTGCAGTTGAGAATGGCACCGAAAGAGGCCAGTAACGTCAAATGCTTGTTTGAAGTCAGCAATAGTTTTGCAGACCTTTTGGAAGACCCCGAGGATCAGGAGCAAGCAGAGGGGTAAAACAAGCGTTAAACGTCGAAGGGCGGCGGATCACAACTGATTGCCACGGTTGCTGGTGCCGCCCCTTGACCCCTGTCTGCTCACCAGAAGCCTGCTTTTCGGTAGGCCCCCCTCCCTGCCTCTAGAATGTAAATGAGTGTAATGGCCTGGTTTCGTCAATTGTCGATTACAGTCCGCTGATATAACGTTGGCGGGCAACATGTGCAAACGGCACCGATGCCCGCCTCAACTTACAGAAGCTTCTTGAGTTTGTCACCGTTGTTGGATGATCGTAACCGAGAGCCATGCGGCCCTAATTGCGCGGTCCTGTATCTCACGGGCGTCCGCCAACGTCTTGGCGGTTCCCATCAGGCCAGGGGTGCGATTGTCTTTGTTGAGCGCAAAGATCCAGAATCTGTCTGATAGTTCGATGAACATGTGAATGCTCCCTCCTGATATTGCCATGGGAGTGAGCACAGTGCTCTGTGAAGTATTGCTTCTGTTGGCGGGCACTACACAGTACACGGTTGCTTCGGCATTGGGTGGGTTATGAATGGCCTGGTTTCGCCATTGACACTGCTGGCGGCATAACGCAGAATCCGACGCATGGCACATCCACTACCAGAAGACATCAGGAAGCGGGCAGAACAGCTATACGGGGCTTACGATCACCTAGAGGTTCAGGACCCAGGCACCATTTACCCCATACCAGACGGAAAGACCCTGGTGATGTTCAGGGACAAGATCACTGGTTTGCTTCTATGGCTGTCAGTGTAGAGCAACTGTGCCGCTGTATGAGAATCTGCGGAGCGTTTGCTTACAACTGAGGAAGACGCGGGCAAACCAGGAGAAAGTATGTCGAAGGCGACGTTGATCACAGCGCTGCTGCTTGTTTCTGTCTCGTTCGTGCCCCGGTGCTTGGGTCAAGATGACCACGCGCCTCTGCCTGAGCAGTGCATTGCCGATTACAACCTGTGGTCGGGCGAAGCAAAGGACAATCTTGAGAAGTTGCCCTTAACCGTTATTCAACCACGTGAGATTGAGATGTGGAACTGTGCCTCAGTTGTGAAATCGCTCGACGAGCACAAGAGGGCCTACTCGGTGTTGATGCTTTTTCTCTATGGTAGATATAGCGGACAAATTTCCCACAGAGCACTGGACTTCATCCAGAGACACGGACTGATGAAAGAGTTTTCGCAGGAAGACGCTGCGGGACAGCGGTAGCTGTTGAGACAATCCCCATTACACTCATTGACCCCCAAGCCACCAAAATGCCCACAGCGTAGAGACTGTGGGCAAGTCGGCTCCTACTTCTTGGCGGCTTTTTTCTCGTCTTCGCCTGCGTCGTATTGCCTGATGATGTCCGGCAGCTTTTTCAGGAACGCATCGCCCTCTTTCCATTCCCAGCGTCCGTCCTTGGCGCGCATCCCAGTCGAGCGCAGGATCACGCGCAGGCGGCGCGGCTCCATCTTGTGACGTGCGGCCAGTTCTTTCACGGTGATCATTTTCGGTTCCGTCATATTCCCTCCATGTCGAGTTGTGAACTTGGGATTCACGCAAGCATCGTAAGAGATTGGCGACGAAATCTCAGGGACAATCCTGCGAACTTCTGGTTAGCAATCAGACCGAGGTGAGCGGCAAGACATTGATTCGGCGAGCGTTGCCAACGACATCGACGTGGACTTTTACGCTTGTTGTACCTACCTGTCCTGGGGAGGCGTTATTGACGTGCGCAGTGACGTGTACAAAGGCAAAAGAAGCGCTCTACGGGAGCCGTACGGCGACTTTTTAGGCGTTGGTCGATGGTTGACTCAGGCGAGGTTTTGAAGGCTGTCGGCGGTAATTGGTGCGAATCTCGGTAGGCGTCATTCCACTCAGGTCATCGAGACTGTAGACGCGGCAGCGTTGCGATCCCACAAGCCGAGCGACCTGGCGCGAGTGCGCGTGGATCGCCTCACAGTCACGCCCGATTTTGTGCACACTCGTGTCGAAGTAACGGGCGAGCTCATACGACGTCCACATTGTCTTGTTCTCGTCCGAAGACATCAAGTCTGAGATTCCTCGCTGGAGGTCGGTCCAAGGTTCGGAAATTCCTTTTTCAGGTTTCGCGAATGATGTGGTGACTTCGCAGATAACGGTCCACCCCTCGGGTAGGCGGTTCATATTCCGCCAGGTATCTTCCCTTACCTCATTGCGCTCGAGGTCACGCACTCGAACCGGCGTCGAGTTCTGAATGACACGCACGCCGGCGCTCAATAACTTCTTCCCCACAGTGGGGTCCCGATGTATGAGTTTGAAAATGATGCGGGCATTCTCATTAGCTTCGCGCGTGCGCGTTGGTGAATGTCCGGGGGTTTTGTCGTTTTTCACAGTGTTCACCGACAGGTCGTATATACGTCGAAAAGTGGCCCTCTTGCTCGATTCAAGGAGGCCAATGAGGTTGTCTTAAGTCGTTCATTATCATCAACAGGGCCAAAAAGTATAGTTATACGCGCGCGCGAACGCACTGAGCGAAAGTTGGCCCTCTTCGAATTCGCGTCGTGCGGTGTAGGTCCCATCATTTCTTCCATCTTTCTGGGCGCTTCCAATACCACTTTCCAAACCGCTTTAGAGAAGTCACGCCGAGCTCATGCTTATAGCGTTTGACGGTTCGCCACGCGATGCCAAACACGTCGGCGTCCTTTTTGACCGTCTCTGCTTCCACCTCGCTATCTATCAATATCTCCATCAGGAAATCGCGCACTTCCTTCTTCCCTTGTGATCCCTCATCCGTGCTGGCCTTCTCAGGGTCGAAATCTGACACTCCCAACCACTGGATGTGGCTCGCGTCGTAATCCTCACTTCCTACCATCCTGTATGCCAGCGCCGGGGGTCGTCTCGACAGATTGGCCTTAATCGAATACATGACCATTCGATCTTCGTCCTCCCGATATCTCGCTACTGCGAGGACGGAACGCGCTGCGCCGACAAATCCAATGGAGCCGCCAACACGGTACAACGTCGAGGACTCCGTTTTCTTATTGAGGTGCGCTACGACGAGAATCGCGCAACCTGTCTGCTCGGCGATTTCTTCGAGTGGACCGAGTGCTAGACGCACATCGTGATCTCGAAACGTGTCGGTCGCGGACCCGAGGAAAGCGTTAAGAGGGTCGATCACGAACATGCGGATTCCATGGTCGGTGATGTACTTGTAGAGAAGTTGCAAGTCCCGAGGAAACGACAGATAGCGCTCCTCACCTTTTATCTGAACTTTGCGAATGACCTCGATGCGTTTTGAGTCTGCCCCAGCGGCGTCGAGGCGAGGTCGAATCGTTTCTGCTGTGCTGTCCTCTGCGGTCGCTATCGCACAGGTGCCTGTAATAGAAGTCCTGGCCTCGCAGTTGGGCATCGTCGCGCTTCTACTGATACGAGCGCACAGGTCGATAGCAATCTGTGACTTTCCCATGCCGGGATCGCCTGCCAGCATCGTGATTCGTCCGGCTGGAATATATGGACGCCAGACCCACTCGGTTCTCTGAGGGGCAACGAGGTGAGCTTGTTCTGCGATGATTCCGTCTTGGTCTTTGGGTGGTCTACGGTTGGCATTGGATTCGTGGTTTCTTCCGAAGTCGAGCGTCAGCACTCTTTGATCCACTCCCGTCTCCTCTAGGTATTGCTTCGCTCTGCGAATTGTCCGGTGCATATAATCATCAAACTTCCGATGACGCACAGCGGCGTCTTTACCGCGTGCGCTGCGTGCGAACGTCGTAAGAACGTCGCTAGGCTCCATATCTATCCGCAGCATCGCCACAATGATCGCTAGATCTTCCCTGCTGGGGTCGTCATGCTTACCACCGCCGACCGTATTCAGTCGATTGCGCAGTGTTTCGGTTAGGTCATTGCCCCTGTCCTCGCCTGAAGAAACTTCGCCTGGCGAGACCGCCGCTTTCGCTATTTCACCAAAGTCTTCGAGTGTGTAGGGCATCAACGCACCCCCGACGGAGAAGAGTCGTTGACACGGGAGCGCGACTTTCTTACGTTAGGCATGTAATCTCCTGTGGTAGTGCAATCCCGCCCCGCCTCGCCCGCGGGGCTTCTTCATGGGACATCATTTCTTGACCCCTTTCCACTTGTCGATTTTGTGGGCATAGAGCGCCATCAATTCGCTGCGCTTCACAAAAATCAGATCCGGCACCTGTGGGAGGATGTGGCGTGTCAAATGGCCTTCGCGGACTCGCTTGCGTATTCCCTGCGCGGTGATGTTTCCCCCTAATGCATCGACGGCTTGATCTGGGTTCAGCAAATCGTCTCCGGTGATTTTCCCTTTCCATCTCTTCGGTGTTTTTCTTCGACCAGCGTTACTCATCGCTACCTCCAGTTTCTAAGTGATTATTGCATCACCTGATTCATTCGTATCACTCGACACCTACCACGTCAATCCATGACACCGACTATTTTTTCCAAAATCAATATTGAGCCATCGCCGCTACTGACGGGCAATCTCTGCACATTATTTATCGTGCCGAAATACTGACTCCACAGTCGGCGCGTCTTATGTTTGCGTATGACGCAGGCCCAACGTAAATCCGGGCTCTTGATCGAATGGGCTGACGGTCGCCGTGAATTCTATGAAGATCGAGAACCAACAAGTCCTCCTACGCGAGAAAGAGGTGATCGACGAGCGACTCAACGAAGCGATGGGGGCGATCCGTGCGGGAGCGAATTCATCCCCCGGCCTGACTCGCCTTGCGAGGCGACAGTCTGAGTTGGCGCAATTGCTGGCGAGGGAGAGCAATGCCTACTAGGTTAAGGTTGCGTGACACGGACGGGTGCAACATACGCGAAGCGTTGTTCGCTCGACACTTTGTCCGGCTCAAGGGAGATTCCGCCAGGGCTGCACGCGCAGCGGGTTACCACGGCGACTTGAGAGTTCGCGCCTGCGCGCTTCTCAGACGCCCACATGTGGGGAGCGCTATCCGCCGCCTGACGGCTGAAACGCTTTCCAAACTCGACTTGCAAGCTTCCGACGTAATTGCGGAAGTCTCGCGCATCGCATTCGCCGACGTGCGGCGGCTGTTCGATGACGAAGGCCAACCGCTGAACATCCACGACGTTGATGAGGATACCGCCCGCGCTGTGTCGTCGATCACGCAAGATGACGGAAAAATCGTGATCACATTTTGGTCGAAGATCAAAGCGCTAGCGATGCTGTCCATGTGGCTTCGGCACAATGCCTCACCTGAATCGAAAGCCACATCCTTGGTGAAAGTAAATTTTCTCAATTCTGGCGAAAACGAAATGGAGATGAAAAAATGAAAGACGAACTACATAAGAATTTCTCGCAAGCAGGCGCACCCGCGAACAGTTTCCCCGGCGCGGCGGAGCCGAACTTCAACACTCACCCCGCGAGTCAGCGCACAGGCGTGATCACAGCGCCGTTCCGCGAGTCGGTTACCGAGTACACGCCGCCACCTACTAACCTGCCCGAATCTGTGAGCGCCTCGCAGATGGCCCGCCGTAGCCTCGAGTACCACAACCTCGGTCCCGGCGGCAGCAGTGCCCCTCTGCTGGGTGGAACGCAGGTAGTGGAGGGCGACAATCAATGACCCCACCGGAACGTCAGGAATTTATCAACAGCCTCACTCAAGAGGGCATTAACCATCAGACTGCGGCGAATCTCGTGGACACGATATTGAACCATCAAGGGCAGATTGATGACCTTACAGCTCGTCTCGATGCCCTCACTGCTCGTGTGGACGCCGTGCGTCAGGGAGGCAAGCGATGAAGAAGTGCAGCAACGGTCCTCGAATGACGATGGATGCAGCCTCTACGTCACCCAATGTCAAAGTGCACCCGACTCGTGACACGATAGTCAGTGACGCGGTGGCGAGCGGGCCCCTTCGCGTTGCGATCTTTCGCCCTGGCGCAGTGGCTATGTGTCGTTGTATGTGGGAGGAAGGTCTAAAGCCTGAGGATTGCGATGCGCTCTATGTGGGTGCCCCATCAGGAGATCATATTGCGACGTTTTGGGGCAAGGGCTACCGCGCTATATCGAAGGAAGCTACTGCCAATGGTCCCGGTGGATTGTGCGTTTACCGAATGCCTGGCGCCAAGGCGTCGCAGAGTGAGGCGCCTACGAACGACTCGGCGACGCAGGAGTCAATGAGCGACCGCTTGAAGGAATTGAATCGACGCAATGCCGAGCATTGGAAACGGACTGACGAATGAAGGATGGTCATGGGCCAAGCGAATCGTCCCACGGCCCGCGAATGTTGGTCACGTTTGGAGCAACTAGATGTGGCCCTTGAGGTAGTGGCTTCGAACTGGGAATGGAGGAGACTAAAGGAAGCCCGTAAGTGGTGGAGTTTGCAGTTAAGTGCTGCACAAAAAAGGGAAGATTGCGCCGAGTTCGCAATGGCTTTGGAGTCACAAAAAAGGAGGCAAAACTTATGAACGTAGCACAGGCCGAGGAAGCGTTGGTCACGGCAAGAGCCGAGGCCGCGAGACAAAAACGGGCAGAAGCGGTGGCGGAGGTAAAGCGACTCAGCGCCCAAGGCTCTGCCATGAGGCTCGAACTGGAGCAGATCATCCCTACTGTGATGCAAGCCGAGCGGGATCGACTGGCCTTGCACGGGCAACTGCACAATGCGATGCGGCAAATCAGCCATTACTCCGCGCCGCTGGACCCGCTGAAGTTCCCCAGCAAGAAGGACCATGCAGAGCACGCCCACCAGTTGGCGCTGTGGCAGGCGAGGCAAAAGGAATTGCTTGTTCAGCACGCCGACGCAGTCCGAAGAGAGAGCGGACGGTTGCGTGGCATAGAGTTGCAGAGTGAGCTAGTCCGCCTGTCGCACTCTATCGCTAATTGGACGGCCATCGCCGAAGGACGAATGCCTGGCGAGATCGTCGGCGGCGTATACACGGTGGGGGAAGATTTCCTAGGCCACACGGATCGACGGTTTAGCTAGGAAAAGTTTTGCCCGCGAGCAGCACGGGGCAAAGCGGGCCGGAGCGTTTCTCCACCGTTGTTCCAACCCAACGGTGCTCTTTACACTCCGGCCCGCGACAAAGTTCGGGTGCGCGCACCAAGGCTGGAGTCCACCCCTTCTCCGGCTGCTGCCCGAAACGCTGGGCCGCCGTTCGTCAGCAGCGGTGGCCCAGTATTTTTCTGACCTGCATACGAAAGGTAAAACAAGAGGGTAAAACGGCGATTTTATCGATTCGACCTTGGCGTGTAAGTTATTGATAAGATTGGTGGGCAGTGCAGGACTCGAACCTGCGACCTCCTGCTTGTAAGGCAGGCGCTCTAACCAAGCTGAGCTAACCGCCCGCCCGTAACCAAGTACAGCATAACACTTTAACCCCATTTCGTGCCACCCTTCAAAAACCGCCAGTGCACAGAAAATGCACCGGAATCAGCGATCAGTGCATAAGGCCCGGAGTTTCCGGCTGGGAAAAGATCGCGTTTCCGATCTGATCCGCCGTCTTCCGCCCCTGGTCTGCAGCCAAGTGGGTGTAGATCTCCAGCGTCGTCCTGGAGTTCGAATGTCCCAGCCAAGCCTGAGTTTGCTTGATGTCGCCACCAGTCTGCCGGTATACGATGCTGGCCGAAGTGTGGCGGAGGAGATGCATCCCATCGCAGCGTTTCTCGAACGTGATGCCGATTCCCTTCAGCGCCGCTTTCAACGCTTCGCGGAGCTGGTCGGGGTTGAATGGCGCCGCAGTAGAAGACGCGAAGACGTAGTCTTCTGGCTTCCTGTAGACGGCGAGTGTTCGATGGTTGAGGAGCGCCTGGAAGAGCTCCTGACACATCGGCCGATCTCGCAATGAGCCTTCGGTTTTGGGAGTCGTCGGCTTCCCGCGCCAGATCGCCCGTCGCACATGGAACTCGCGCGCCGCGAAATCGACATCATTCCACTGCAGCCCGAGGCCTTCCCCTGAGCGAACGCCGCTGAGAGCGAGAAGCGTAAAGAACGCCTTGAACCGAACCGGCACGGCTTTAAGCAGTTGCGCAAGTTGCGATTCGGACAATGCGGGTTTTTTCGCTTTGCCCGCCTCCTTCTTGAACCATCTCCTCTTGATCGGGCTGCGAGTGATGATCCCGTCGTCGCACATGAGCCCAAACATCGTGACCAGGATCGAGTGCGCCAAGCGGCGAGTTTTCTTAGCGAGGTTCTTCGCCTCCAGTCCGGCATGGAAAGCCGTAACCTCGGAGGCCGTGATTTTCGATAGCAGCATCTCCTCGAAAAACGGCTTGATGTGCCGTCTCACCAGGGAGCCCTGTGTGTTCTGCGTTGACAGTTTCCAATTCTCCTTAACGTACCCGGCCCACTCGTGTTTCAGGAAGTCCTTGAAGGTCCGCTCCGGCTGTACCGCGGCCGGCTCGGGATTGTTGACTTTCTCGCAGAGGAAGCTGAGCGCGGCGCCGTAGTCGCCTGTTACGATCTTCGACACCTGCTTGCTCTGCCCAGTCCCGCTGTCCTTGGTTCGCCAACGCACGAGGAATCGATTTTCCCCACGCCGCGAAATGTGGCCGTGTTCCATGCGTCTGTTTCTAGCTCGCTTTGGTTTCATGGTTTGCCTTTGCCTTTCTTCTTCAATTTGGACCAGCGGGCCCGCGCTGCCTTTACGCCGATCGCTTTTCGCTCCTTCGCTGAAAGCGATGCCGCTCTCGCCCTTGAACCTGCACGTCCGAGGGCCGACATCTTGATCGACAGTTTGCGCTCGCTGTCTTTGTCCATGAGAAGGACCGTACTCTACAGGCATGTCCCCGTCAAGCATTATTCACCAGTGTTTACTGTGCTTAATCCTGTGTTCTTCCAGCCAGGTATCGAGATCGCGACGCCGGAACTTGAGTCGTGGCTTGCGCCCGAACCCAACTTTCATTACTGGCAAGATGCCTTGATGCCGATAGATCCACTTCGCCGACATGTCGATGTAGGCGGCCGCCTGGTCAACGTCCAACACGTCATCGAGATTGCGATCCGGAAGTGCAGCGGCAGGAATCGGACTGGTTAACCGTGCGAGCGCTATCGCATGCACTTCGGCAATCTGACCGATGAACGCCGGCAGATCCGTTGCCGGGAGCGTTCGGACCGCATCGAGCACCGATTCCAGTTCCCTTCTCACTTCACTCCTCAGCGTTCTGCGTGCACCATGCCGGCTACCCTGTGCACTGCGTGGCTTCCAAACTGCTGATTTCACTCGTGCTGGTTATGCCGTCGATCTAACCAGCTCGCCATGTATCCAGGCTTCGAACATCTCGATCCTCGCCGCTTCTTCCCTGTGCAGTCGAACTGGCTCATCTCCGCACCACCATCGCGCGCACCGTTATCCCGCGTCGCTTCAAGAAACCCGTCAGCACTTCATGCGCTACCAGGTTGGCGTGCCGTGAGCAGTAGCGGAGCTGCAACGGCGCCAGCGCGCGCACCAGGTCCGTGGCTTCGTCTAAGACTGCAGAGGATCCGCGCTGTGCCTGCTTCCAATCGCCTTTCAGTTCTTCGACCAACTGCCGAGAGTCCGTGAACATCGCCAGCCTTACGTCCGGGCTCTGCTCTCGCAAGGCGCGCATTTTCTTCAAGACCGCAATCGTCCCGGCGCATTGCGCCGTCGCAACCGTGACCTGTGGGGCGCGGCCGAGGCAGCCCGCGTCCGCCCACTGAAGTGTGTCGTCGACACGAATCAACGCAGCCCAACAAACAAAGCCACCATCACGCGCCTCGATCCGAGCCGCCAAAAACCCTTCAACGCTCCCCATTACCGTCCCCTTTTCCAATGCCCTCTTTCATCGCAGCTCCATCGCCTTCGCCGGCTCAGTTCGCCGTCCGATCACACTCCGCGGTTGCTTCTTCAGCGGCTCAAATTTCAGACTGAGCTGGTGCGCACGCTGCCCCGACCGTTGCAGGGCCTGCTCCATCGCTTGCTTTATCTCGTAATCTTCCAAAACGTCCTCGCGTCTAGTTCATGCCGTGCCGTGCCTTTCTATTTCAATTACTAGTGAATCGACTCCCGGGCGGACGCCGTCCCTTCGGTGTTAGGGAGTTACGCTCTTCTCTGATGAAGCACTCGCGCAATCAGGTCGAAGGTTAGTCTGAGCAGCTCGCGCTGCCACCGTGGGACCAGGGCGTCGGCGTCTTAGTGCGATCTACCACGCACCCGTTGCCTGGATTTCCCTGCGATATGACTGCATCCCGGAACCTGGCCGGGTAGTTGTCGAGCAGCGGACCGTTTTTTTTGGGTAGCAAGCTGTTCCGCGAAGCAACCCCCGTGATAAACTCACGGCATCAGAGAACAAAGTTTGGCCGCCCACAAAGCGGCCTTGCACCTCCCGGCCGACGTTCGACGCGTCGGCCTTATTTTTCGATTTGAAGTTTTCAGGACGCAATTCCCACCTCTGCGCCGTGCGCCGTTCAGGAAAATGGACGCCAGCACGAAGCTGGCG
>Ga0207088_1012_pt2 | contig 42477 bp, 37 predicted proteins | sample Alteio_BWMinHeat_52_FD_153564 | JGI IMG/M metagenome (GOLD analysis project Ga0207088, IMG submission 153564) | Enriched cells from forest soil in Barre Woods Harvard Forest LTER site, Petersham, Massachusetts, United States -... | ecosystem: Environmental > Terrestrial > Soil > Temperate forest >... | reverse complement strand
TACTCGGTGAACTTATCGCGCAGAGTATTTACAAGCGTCACCACGATCCGGAGCTAGGCGGCCAGGGATGGGAGTCGATTAGCGAAACCGTTAGCAGCGACGAGACGTTTTCTCCAGGGAATCTGGGATCTCCGTATGTTCCGCTCGATAGCTGGATCTATCCAGCCCTTGACCGGCTCAGTGCCCTGGGTGTAATCGACAGCGGATTTGCCGGAATGCGGCCATGGACTCGTCGTGAATGTGCAAGGCTGTTGAGTGAAAGAGACGAAAAGTCGACCGATGCAGATGAATCGAATCCAGAGGTGCAAGAGCTCCTTTCGACGCTAGCTAGGGAATTCAATTCGGAGACCGAAGGGACGCAGCGGGGTAATGGGGGAGTATTCCGGCTTGAGTCTCTCTATTCCCGAACGGAACACATATCGGGATTGCCGCTCACCGACGGCTACACGTTTGGGCAGACCCAGATCAACGATTTTGGGCGTCCCTACGGCGAAGGCTGGAGTACGGTCAACGGCTTTTCTGCTTACGCCACGCGCGGTCCCTGGGTCGCTTACGTACGAGGTGAAGAGCAAAGTGCGCCTGGCATCCCCGCGTATTCCCTCACAACGCGTCAGGCGATCCAGCAGGTGGACTTCTATCCGCAACTCCCTCTGGGCACACCTCAGTCGTCCGTGGCTCGATTCCGTCTGCTCGACGCCTACGTTGGTCTGGCGTGGTCGGACTGGCAGATCTCGTTCGGGAAGCAAAGCCTTTCGTGGGGGCCGGGCGACGGCGGTTCGATGACATTCAGCAACAATGCGCAACCGGTCAACATGTTCCGCATCAGCCGCACGACGCCACTCAAGTTGCCCAGCATTCTCGGGCTGTTGGGAACGATGAGGACGGAGTTCTTCTTCGGCCAGTTGGCGGGACAAGAATTTCTACAGAACCCGTCAGGGGTCGTCGTCGGGCAATTCGGCCAATCGCTCTCTCCTCAACCATTCATTCATGGCCAGAAACTCAGCTTCAAGCCTACTCCCAACTTCGAATTTGGTTTCTTCCGGACAACGATCTACGGAGGGCCCGGCTATCCGCTCACCTTTCACACGCTCATCCACAGCCTATTCTCGACCGCGAACGAGCGTGGTATCTCGAAGCCAGGGAATCGAACATCCGGAGTGGATTTGGTCTATCGGCTACCCGGCTTGCGCAATTGGGCGACCTTCTACGCTGACGGCTATTCGGACGATGAGTTTTCGCCAATCGCTTACGCCGACCGTTCTGCGTGGCGTGCTGGACTCTTTCTTTCTCACCTTCCAAAGGTTCACAAGTTAGACCTCCGAGCTGAGGGCGTGTACACGGATAACCCCATTGGAGGCGCCGTCGGCCCCGGATTTTACTACTTCAACTTCACGTGGCGAAGCGGGTATACCAATAATGGAAACCTGCTTGGCGATTGGGTCGGCCGCGGAGGACAAGGCGCACAGGCCTGGTCAAACTATTGGTTCGGCGCACGCAACCGACTGCAGTTCAATTTCCGGCACCAGAAGGTCAGCAAGGAATTCGTGCCCGACGGGGGCACGCTGACGGATTTCGGCGTACGCGGCGATTATTGGGTGCGTTCCAACCTCGGCCTTTCCGCATGGGTACAACACGAACGCTGGCTCTTTCCTGTGATTCAGCCTGGTGTTTCCCGAAACGTGACGGCAGCGGTGCAAATTCTGTTTGAGCCTCACAAATTGTTCCAGCGTTCTGCCGGGAATGTGCCAGGAGACCAGCCGTGAGGTACACAGGTCACGCTGGCCGAGTTGCCGGTAAATGACATCGCCCTTATAATCCCCCGCAAAAGTGACTTAGAGCGCCAAAGATAAAAAATTAAGATGAACCCCTCGATCGGTCTGACAAGTTCACCGAAAGCGCAAGCCAGTCCTGCTCCGGATCTGGCCCTCATTACGCCAATTGCGCGCCGCCCATCAGCCTCGCGCTTCCGAAGTCACCTGACCAAACTGGAAGTGCTCGCCGATTTCTTGACCGTGATTGGCGCAGTCATGTCAGGCTATGCGGCGTACTATTTCCTCGGATTGGGGAAGCAGGTTCACTATCCGCGTTCGGTCGTTCTTGGTGTCTCCGCTACTTTTGCAGCGATGCTCGTCCTGATGCTGGACCGCGTAGGCGCCTATTCCCGCGGAACCAGCTTGTTGCGTGTGCGCGAAACGGAGCACGTGCTCCGCGTCTCCATGCAGGCTTTGGGTTTCATCCTTAGCGTAAGCTTCTTCACCAGCTTCCTGTTCTCACGCTGGCTACTGGTCATTGCACTGGGCTTGGTACCCTTCTTTCTCTTTCTGCAAAAGCATCTCGTTTACTTGCTCGTGCAACACCTGCACGCCAGGGGCTATGGTATTGAACGGGTTCTAATCTACGGCTCGGGATCCACTGGACGCCGCGTCTACTCGGTTCTACGCCGTTCTCCGAAACTCGGTCTGGAGCCAGTGGCGTTTGTAGACGACAACGCCACGAAGGTCGGCTGTGCCATTTTTGAATTGGGCTACGAGAATCGGCGGTCGGCATCCGTGATGCGTGGTCCAATGACCCGACAGTCGGTTGCGGAGTGTGCGGCCGACTTGGTCGTAATAGCGATTCCTTCCATCCAGCACGAGAAGTTTCACCAGGCAGTAGAGGAAGCTCTGGCCGCAAACGCGCGCGTCTCCTTCGTCCCCAGCCACTTCGTTCACTCAGATCCGCTGGTTGACTTTCAGGACCTTGACGGCGTTCTACTAGCCTCGTTTAGCCGAGACCCGAGGCGCTCCACCTACGAGTGGGCCAAGCGGATTTTCGACTTCATCGGCTCGGCGGCGTTGCTGGTCGTCGGTTCGCCGCTCTTCCTGCTGGTTGCCATTCTCATCAAACTCGATTCCAAGGGTCCGGCGCTGTTTCGTCAGGAGCGTGTGGGCCTGAACGGGCGACGGTTCCGCATGTTTAAGTTCCGTACCATGTACACGGACGCTCCCGCCTACGCTTATTCTCCGAAAGAATCAGACGATCTCCGAATCACCCGTCTGGGTCGCTTTCTTCGCCGCACGAGTTTGGACGAGCTTCCTCAGTTGCTGAACGTGCTGATGGGCAGTATGTCCCTCGTCGGACCTCGTCCCGAGATGCCCTTTATCGTCGAGGGTTACACCGAACGTCATGCGCAACGTCTCCGGGTAAAACCAGGCATCACCGGACTTTGGCAACTCAGTGGTGACCGCAGCTACCTCATTCACGAAAACATTGAATACGACCTCTATTACATCAAGCACCGAAACTTCTTCATGGATCTGGCGATCCTACTGCACACTATGATCTTTGCGATGCGGGGAATTTGATCGCGAATTAGAAGTGGTGTCGGTGTACATTCGGCAGGGGCACGAAAACCGATATTGTGGAAAGACTTAGACAAGACGCAGTGATCCACGAGATTGATCCGGCTCCAGAGATTGAGTTTCCTCCTCCGGAAACTGCTGAGCCCAAAGCGGACCAGCCGGCCTCTGAGGTACTCGCGGCTCTTCATTTGCTTTGGGAGCAGCGCCGCTGGCTTTTCTCGGTAGCCGCATGGGCGCTTGCGATCAGCACTGTCATCGCGTTCCTCATCCCGAACCACTACGAATCCTCGGTAAGCATCATGCCACCCGATTCCATGAACAGCAGCGGAACTATGCTGGCCGCATTGGCCACGAAGGCGTCCCCGGAACTGGCCGCCATGGCTGGGAGTCTGCTGGGGACGAAAGGTTCGGGTGCGCTCTTTGTCGAGCTCTTCCGCAGTCGGAGCGTGCAGGATCGCGTGGTTGATCGGTTGAATCTCCAGAAGGTCTACTGGTCTCGCTATAAGCAGGATGCGCGCAAAAAGCTGAACAGCCGCACCGATGTGGGTGAGGACCGCAAGAGCGGCGTGATTTCGCTGACCGTGATGGACCAGAATCCGCAGCGAGCCCGCGACATCGCGCAGGCGTACGTGGAAGAGTTGAACCATCTCGTGTCCCAGGTCAGCACCTCCTCGGCCCGACGCGAGCGGATCTTCATCGAGCAGCGCCTCACCTCGGTCAAGAGCGACCTCGAGGACGCCGAGAAGCAATTCAGCGCTTTTGCCAGCAAGAACAGTGCTCTCGACATCAAAGAGCAGACGAAAGCCATGGTCGAGTCTGCGGGTCTGCTGCAGGGACAACTCATCGCCTCGCAGTCGGAACTGCAGAGCCTGGAGCAGATCTACACCAGCAACAACGTTCGCGTTCGGTCGCTGCAAGCCAGAGTCGACGAGCTCAAGCGGCAAGCGCAGAAACTACAAGGCACGGACGCCTCGCTGGCTTCAGACGCCGCCCAACCCGACCAGATGTATCCACCCATCCGCAAGCTGCCCTTGCTCGGCGTTGAGTGGGCCGACCTCTACCGGCGCATGAAAATTCAGGAGACCGTTTACGAGTTGCTCAACCAGCAGTACGAACTGGCGCGAATCCAGGAAGCCAAGGAGGTCCCGACGGTAAACGTGATCGATCCGGCGAACCTGCCCGAGAAGAAATCGGGGCCCCACCGGGTGCTGATTATCGTCTTGCTGACGGTTCTGTCGCTGGCTGGAGCGGTGGTGTGGATGTTCGGATCCGAGAGGATCAAGTCTTTAGAACACGCTGACCCTCGCCGGCAGTTGGCGATGCGCGCCGCCGAGTCCTTGAAGCGGCTTCGAGATCGGATTGCCAATCTCAGGTTCCGTAACCGATCCGACTTCTCCAAGGCATCCGGCGACGGACCAGAATGATAGGAATCCTCTGGCCTTCTATGGTCGAAAACTTCTGGCAGTCGTCCCCCGGCAAAACCTTAAATGCGTTGCGGGTCTCACGGAATTTCCGCGAGAGTGCGGGAAACGCGTTTTACAGCATCGCGGAGTACATCGCACAGCCCCTGTCCATGCTCGTGGCAGCGCCATTCCTGGTTCATAAATTGGGACTGCAGCAATACGGTATTTGGATGTTGGTGAGCGCAATCCTGGGCAGCATGGGCATACTCAGCACCGGGTTTGGCGATGCGACCGTCAAGTACGTTTCGGCCTACCGCGGCGAGAACAACCCCGCCGGCATCGAGCGTACGATTCGCGCTACCCTGACCATTAACGCCTTTTTGGGCGGCTTGTTCGGACTGCTGGTTTGGTTCGCGGCGCCGTTCAGCGTCGATCACATTTTCAAGATTGAACCCGTCTTCCACGCTGCCAGCATTCAGGCAGTCCGGATTAGCGCCGTTATCCTGCTTGTCCGCTCGGTGGAGAGCGTTTTCGTGAGCACGCTGCGCGCGTTCGAGCGCTACGGACCACCTGTCAAATTAAACGTATTCCTCCGGACCATTGTTGTGGTTTCAGCGGTGGTCCTCGCCGCCGCCGGATACGGGGTAGTCGCCATCATGATTGCTACTTTGTTCTGGTCGGCGTTGATTGTTATCCTGCAGGCTGTCGCCGCCCGCCGCGTTGTCGGCCCAGTGAATCCCTTTCCCACCTTCGAGAGAGCGGCCCTCGCTGAGGTCTTCAGCTTCGGTTGTTTCAGTTGGTTGCAGGCGCTGGCCGGCGTCGTATTCACTTACGCGGACCGTTTCCTGGTCGCGGCCATGCTGGGAACCGCTCCGGTAGCAATCTACGTCCTATGCGTGCAAGTTGCGCAGCCCATCCACGGATTGGCCGCCGCCGCCTTCAACTTTGTTTTCCCGCACATTAGTTCCCGCCACGAGGCAGGAGAGACCCATGGCCCGCGCCGGGTCTTTCGCCTCGCCATGCTAATTAGCTTGGCGCTGTCGGTTGCTCTCGCTTTGCCTTTAATTATATTTGGCAAACCCCTGCTCGCTTTGTGGATGGGGAAGCCAGTCGCGAATGACGGCCATCTCGTGCTTGCGTTCCTCGCGGTAGCGTACGCGCTGATGGCTCTAAACGTAGTGCCACATTACGCGCTGCTCGCATTCGGCCGAGTGCGTCTGATCGCAGGTCTAAACTTCGGTTCTGGCGTTCTGTTAACCGTGTTTATGGCAGTCTTGGTCCCCACGTTTGGATTAGCCGGTGCTGCTCTGGGGCGTGTGGCTTACTCTTTGCTGCTTGCTGTGCCATATCTGATTGCTTCGCGTAAGGCATTTCAGGCGCGGGCCCAGTTTGCTCCCATGGGGGTTTCCTGAGTGCAGTCCACATGTCCAGATGAGATTTCTTTCCGCCCCGCGGACGTCGATCTGCGCTGCTACGCGTGCGGCGGTTCACGATTGCGCTGGAGGTTTTCAGTCCCCCTCGTTGATGGCCCCTATCAACACGATAAAAAAGTGACACGTAGATCCATCTATCAATGTGATTCGTGCGGCCATCTCTCGGCGGACCTTTGCGACCCTGCAAAGTACGCTGATTACTATGCGTCGTTATCGGATGACTATCACGTTTCCCATGATCACGACCAATCTCGGTACCGGCAGATCCTTGGCGTTCTTCCCAAGTCCCCTGTGAAAAGGGTTTTGGATATAGGGTGCGGGACGGGAACGTTCCTCGCCATGTTACCTCCTGAGATGGAGCGTTTCGGGATCGAGCCGTCGCGTGCTGCGGCGGACCGAGCGCGGGACAAAGGAATACGGATCGTTCAATATGACGATCTGGACACACTCGAACTGCACAATTCTTTTGATTTGGTGACAGTGATAGACGTGGTTGAGCATACGAAAGACCTTGAGCAGCTTCGCCGACAAATTGTTGGAGCCTTGCGCCCCGGGGGAACAGTGATAATTCTCACCGGAGATGCCGACAGTAGGTCCGCGAGATTGCTAGGTCCCTACTGGCTGTATCTGAATTATGCGGAGCACGTTACCTTTTTCTGCCGCCGCTCGATGCAAACCTGGTTACAGTCGGACCTTTCGGGTATCGAGGTGACGAAAACTGACCACGAACCGTTGAATAGTCGGTTGGGACTTTCCCTGCTTCGAGTATGGCTTCTGTTTCCTGTTAAGTGGCTTCTGCAGAAGGTGTTGCCGGTGCGCATGAATTTCTATGCGGCTTTGTGTTTGCCCCGGGACCACATGCTCGTGCGCGCTGTCCGTACTCAGACCCTAACGCAGTAGCGCGGTCGTCAATGTCTCCTAGCCGTTTTTGTAGGTAAGGTTCGAGCAAATCGTTTCGCTGGACTGGTGCACCTCGACGTGAGCAGCAAAAGCCAAATTGGACAACTCCAAAAGGACATTAGTGCGGGTCGTCCTCCTCTATTCACAGTGCTCCTCTTTTTTCTCCTCTTCTCTGGACCCCCATCCTTACGCCTGAGAGATCCCGGGGATTCTTTGGAGAATGTTATTGATCCGTCCGTCATGATGCAGGTTTCGATTTGGGTGGTGGCCGGCATATGGAGTCTTTATCAGCTTCGTAAAGAATTCCGCGCAGGGTCTTCGATCACGTTGGGGCTACCCGATAAATTAGGGCTCTTGATGATCCTATTCTTGGGCCTTTCCTCCTTCGAATCCGAGGCGCCGCTGCTGACTGCCTATAAGGTTGGACAGATACTTGTTTCGCTCCTCTTTACGTGGATTTTTGTGCGTCGATATGGAATCGCCAAATGCCTCGATTATGTTTTCATTGGCAGCGTCATACTCTGTGCCGGGATCGCTATCGCTGCCTTCGTGGCTCCCGACCTCGTGTTCCTCTTCGAAGACGGTGCCATGCGTCTGCACGGGGACCCAGTTGCTCCACTGCCCACGGTCGCCACCTATAGCATGATTCTTCTTTTCGTAAAGAGCCGGCAGATTCCAAGTCTGATTTTCTGGCCGCTTCTGACATTTCTGAGCACGATGCTGGCGATCTCATTGACCCGCCATGCCTGGTTTCTGGTTCTCGCCTTTCTTGTGCTCTATTTCGTCAGGCGTTCGGAAGGCGCTGTCGTTCGAAAGATCGGTTATTTGTTTCTGGCGGTTTTTCCATTTGTGTTTCTTTTCTATATTCTGCCCGCATTGCAGGAGTACCGTGCAACCGATTCAATTTGGTCTCTTACTGGCCGCACCAACTTGTGGTTCTATCTCATCGACGTGGCGCTCACCCAATCGGCATGGACGGGTTTAGGATATTACTCGGCTTCTCGAATCCTCGGTATAGACTTCAATCCTGGGATGGGAACTGCGCACTCTGTGTTTGTCGAGGTGCTCTTGGGGGGCGGCCTGCTGAGTCTAATTCCGTGTTTGGCCCTCTATTTCCTGCTTACCCGTAAGGCTTTGCAATTCCTATCCAAAAATCGAACCGATCTGGAGTTTACTTGTGGGGCATTTTTTATTGTGACCATGGTGATAAGCCTGCTAGGAGGCGATTTTGCCAATGGTGAGGTCGGAATCACCTTCTGGAGTCTGGCTGCAGCCATTCCCTCCCTATCGTTGGTAGCCTCGCGTCCTTTTGTAAATTCCCCAATCCGCCCGGTACCATCAGCTGCAATTGGCACGACCCCTATGCGGGCGGATCAGTAGGTTTGTTAGACACCCGAGGAGAACGTGAGTCCAAAAGCAATAGCTCTTGCACTTGCTGTATTCTGCTTCCTGCCCCTGTCAACCTGGGGGCAAAACAACTCCGCTGTAAAGACTCTGGACAACGTCGAGTTTGCTGACCAGTGGTGCAGTACAGTCAGTGTGCTCGACGGTTCTTGTCTTGTGAATGCAATCACGGCAGTAAAGAACATGGGCGGCGGCACCGTGGACGCACGCTCGTTGTTCAACATGACATCGACACAGCAGATCGACGTTGGAGATCATACGAACAGCACCAGGGTGACATTGCTTCTTCCACCTACTGGAATCTGGAAGTTCAACATTACCGATGGTGTGTCTTGTGGAATCCGCGTACTGAATTTGAGCCGCCTGATTGGTACCGCGACAGGAGTTGGCTCCGGATTCAGCCTGCAACCGTTCAATAGTCTTACCAACATGGATTCGCTGGTCTGCACCGATACGAATCCCAGCGGCAATGGCAGCTACGTAGAGATGTCAGGATTTGGTATCAACTACAACGGTTTGACGGGAGCCACTTTTTCGCACGGCTTACTGCATGTCTCTCATCTTTTTGACGGTTCGGCTATGATTGACATGATCGTACAGGGCGGCGGTACTACGAGCCCTTACGGCGTCCTAGTAGAAGGCATGTGCTGTGGTGCTGGCTTCATTAATTTTACGGTGAACACCAATGATGCGGGAACCATGATTCCCTTCGCTGCGATCGACCCAGCAAACTTCGCTAGCGGTATCGTTTCTTGCATCAATTGTTCCCTAGATCACCCCGGCGCGGGAAAACCAGTTTTGTCCATCAATCAATCGGCGGGTCCGGCGATCAACATCGGACCTTGGAATTTTTACAACTTGCAAAGCGAGTCCAACAGCACGGACTTGACAACGGCGTTAGTGCAGGTCGGTCCTGGAGTCGCCAACTTTTATGGCGGCCGACTATTCCGCTTGCCAAACTCCACCACGAGTTATTGTTTCCAAATCGCAAATGTCGCTGACACGGCCCTCAATGTACTAGGGGGATTTATGTGCAAGAGTGCTGACGGCACGAATCTGCGAGCGATCAACAACCAGGCAAGCGGGCAAACGGTTAATACCGACGCAAATGGTATTGTTCCCGATTACGTTGCATCTCCGATTTATCGCTATGGCATGATCGTGAATGCAAATCGGGTGCTTCCAAATAACGGGGTGAACGCAGGCATTGTTTCCGCGGGCCAGATACAAAACCTATTTGGCACGGGCGATTTATTCCTTGAAATGGCGCCCTCTAGCACTTCAGGTTGGTCAGTAATTGACGAGGAAGGAACACTCGGATTAGCTCTATCCACGTTCAATACCCATCCGATATCGATCCGCCCCAATCGAACAGAAACTGTGCGCTTCCTGTCCGGTGGTGGGATCGCGATGACCGGCACGGCCGCTACTCTTTCGGGTTGCGGTTACTCCGGTCAGGTTGGCGGCGCAACCGCGGGGAAGTTTACCAGCGGCACAACCGGAGCATGTACGGTGACGATTACCCCTGGCTCTAATGCTCCCAACGGATGGTCCTGCTATTCGAGCGATTTGACCAACAACAATCTCATTCGCCAAAGTGGGAGCACGACCACAGGGTGCTCCATAACCGGCTCCACGACCTCTGGAGACACAATAAATTGGGCCGCAATCGCGTTTTGATAACTCTGAGCCCCACGCGAGACGCCGTGCAAGAGATGTTTCGGAGGAAAGCAAGATGTGTGTTGGGATCAAATCCGGCTCATCCTCGAACCCTCTATTTGGGCACAGAAGAACCATGCTAGCGATTCCAAAAATCTCGATCGTGACGCCGTCGTTCAATCAGGCGCAGTTTATCGAAGAGACTCTGAGAAGCGTGAGCACCCAGCAATATCCGGTTTTGGAACATATCGTAATTGATGGCGGCTCGACAGACGGAACGGTTCAGATCCTCAAGAGATATTGCTCTACCCCGGGATGGGAACACCTGCGGTGGATTTCAGAGCCCGATCACGGGCAGAGCGACGCCCTCAACAAGGGCTTTCGCATGGCGACCGGCGATATTATTGGATGGCTGAACTCCGACGACCTTTACGAAGCCGACAGTTTTGAAAAAGTCGCAAAGTCCTTCGAACAGAACCCGCTCGTGGACTTCATCTACGGCGACTACCTGATTATCGATGAAACCGGAAAGACTTTGATTTCCAAGAAGGAAATCGACTTCGACTGGGAAATCATGCTGTGTGGCCTGAACTACATCGCGCAGCCCAACGTCTTCTTTCGCAGCGGAGTCTTTAAGGAGCTGGGCTACTTGAACGATTCCCTGCATTATGTCATGGACTATGAGTTCTGGCTGCGGGCCGCCGCTCATGGATGCCGCTTTCAGCATATACCAAGCGCGTTTGCAGCCTGCCGATGGCATCTAGGCGCAAAGACCGTTTCACGTAACCCCCGTATCCGGGAAGAATTGCTTTCGGTCCGCGAAAAATATTGGAACAAGAGACGTTTTCGTAACACTTTGGTGCAGGCAAGCTATCAGAAATACTGCAATGTTCGCGCGCGGGCTTCACGTCAGTGGAGGAAACTTCGCACTCGCTACGCAATCGACGGGGTCCCCACCTCGTGGTACCTTAAAGGGTGGAGAATGCGAAATAAGTCGAAGCGCCCGTAAGCGGCATTGGACTGACCGTCCGACCCGAATGTTCATGGCGAAAGCGGTTAGTAATGAATTGGAACGACAGTGGGCGAACTTGGAACGATAGTAAATGACGGTACTTGTTAGCATTGTGTCGTTTAATGGAAAGGCATTTTTGCAGCGATGCCTCGACGGCGTTCTTTCACAAACTTACCAGCCCGTGGAAATCTGTCTGTTGGATAATGCCTCAGATGACGGAAGCGTGGATTTCGTCGCAAAGAACTTCCCCACGGTCAAGGTGATTTCTTCCAGGGTCAACCTCGGGTTCGGGGGTGGGCACAACGTCATAATACGCCGGGCGCAGTCGTCCTTTGTGCTGGTCTTGAATCAAGACGCATTTCTCTCCCAGACCTTTCTCGAAGAGCTGATCACAGCAGTGAAGGATCGGCCGGAGGTTGGAATCGCGGGCGGAAAGCTCTACTCCCTGAGGAAGGCCGAGCCGAATACCGACGGGGGAGAACTTATTGACATGACGTGGCTCGATATCGAAAAAAAAAGGCGGCAGGTATGTTACGCCCACGCGCAGCCAGATAGGGGACAAGCCGCAGTTCCCACGTTTGCGTTTGCAATGGATGGCGCGGCTATGCTCCTGCGGCGGACGATGCTGGAGGAAATCCAGATTGACGACGAATATTACGACGAAGACTTTTTTGCTGGCAAAGAAGACCTGGACCTTTCGTGGCGAGCCCAGCTATGCGGATGGAAGTGCCTGTATGTTCCTTCTGCAATCGGACACCACGTCCGCACGTTCACTCCGAAGGACCGACGTTCGGAAGTTTCTGGAATCTTGAGAGCTGGCTCCGTTCGCAATCGATATCTATTGATGCTGAAAAACGATCTGATCAAACACTTCGTCCGGCACCTTCCTCATATCGCAATCTACGATCTCAAAATCCTGGCTCACACTTTGCTTTTTGAGCGTTCGTCGCTGGAGGGATACGTACAGGCTCTGCGGTTGGTTCCGCGGGCACTGCGGAAACGTAGGGTCATTATGAGTCGGAAAACGGTGGATGACACGTACATCCTGCAGTGGTTCAGATAGTGACATTGCAGGTTACCCGGCAGAACATTACCTCGACAATGAAGATTCAGAACACCCCAGTGCTGGGCGGGACTGCACCTCGGAATGCTAGGCGAACTGCCGAAAAGCTTGCGGGCTTTGCGCTCCGCTGGGTCAAGTCGATTCAGCCCGGGTTGGAAGGCCGACGATATCTGGATGTAGGGTGCGGGAACGGGTTCATTACCGAGCTCGTCGCACCTGCCTTTGACGAGACGGTCGGCTTGGATGTAGAGGAAACTCGATTGGAAGATTTCCGTACGCACGTTGGCGGTAAGTCGAACTTCAAGGTCCTGTTGATGTCCGCGGCGAAGATTGAGTTCCCAAGTGAATTTTTTCCTTTCATAACTTCCTTTGAGGTTCTTGAGCACGTCCCAGACCTCGACGCAAGTGTGCGCGAGATAGTTCGGGTCTGTAGGCCAGGGGGAATAATAGTGGTTTCCGTGCCCCAAGTGTGGTTCCCCTTTGAAAATCATGGGGTTCGGATCGGGAGGTGGCACTATCCCCGTAAGATCCCATTCTTGCCCTACATTCGCCCACTGCACAGGAAGTGGTCCCTTGCACGAGTGTTCTCGTCAGCCGAGATGGATCGACTCTTCATCCAACAAGGCATGGAGCTCTTGGGAACCAGCTACGTGTCGCCACAATTCGAACGGGCTGCGGCACAGGCAAATTCATGGGAAGGCAAATTTGCGTTTCTAAAACATATGCTTTGTCGATGTGAAAATATTCCAGGCTTGAGAGCCCTAACGGGAGTCTCGATGCTGAAGGCATATCGAAAATCGCCGTAGCTCATTAGCCCCACTAGTTATTCCATTTGTACGGTGCTTGTCACGCTACTAACTATCCGTAAGCCGTTTCTGCTGTTTTCATCCACCGACAATTCCAGGAGGACATCCCTATGACAATTCGCAAGCGCATACTTGTCACCGGTGCCGGCGGTTTCATCGGTCACCATCTAGTAAAGAGGCTTAAGGCCGAAGGTTGTTGGGTCCGAGGCGTGGACATCAAAGCGCCGGAATACGAAGCTTCGGCCGCGGACGAGTTCGAGTTACTCGACCTTCGCAAGTACGACAACTGTCTTTTGGCAACCCGCGGCGGCATCGCACAGGTCTACAACCTGGCGGCAGACATGGGCGGAATCGGTTACATCACCGCATCCCACGCCGATATCTCGCGCAACAACATTCTGATCAATGCCCAAATGCTCGAAGCCAGCCGTCTGAACGGAGTGTCCCGGTTTCTGTTCTCCTCATCTGCCTGCGTGTATGCCCAGTACAAACAGCGGCTGCCGGAGGTCACTCCTCTTCGCGAAGAAGATGCGTATCCTGCTGATCCCGAGGCAGGTTATGGATGGGAGAAGCTCTTTACTGAAGAGCTATGCCGCTATTACTGGCAGGACTATCGCTTCGACACCCGTATCGTGCGATTCCATAACGTCTACGGACCACTCGGAACGTACGAGGGGGGCAAAGAAAAGGCGCCGGCTGCGATTTCTCGCAAGGTGGCCTTAGCCCGGGACGGCGGGAGCATTGACATCTGGGGTGACGGCGAGCAGACGCGCTCGTTCATGTACATAAACGATTGCGTCGAAGGACTGTTGCGGCTGATGTCATCAGACTATCGCGAGCCCTTGAATTTGGGCACGGATCGGCTGATCTCGATCAACGAACTTGTGGATCTTATCGGTGAGATCGCTGGCAAGCGGCTTACCAAGCATCACGATCTAAGCAAACCGCAGGGAGTGCGCGGCCGCAACAGCGACAACAGCCGCCTGCGACAGACCTTGGGCTGGGAGCCTTCCGTTTCGCTCAAAGAGGGCCTAACCGTTACCTACCGATGGATTGAAAATGAGTTACACCACGCCGGACGCCTCTCCAACATCTTCACGGCTCGCAGTGCCGACTAAGAGCCGCGCCAACGTTCTTGGCGTTGGCATACACGCGATCGACCTTCCCAGCGCGGCCAGCATTATCGAAAGCGCCGTTCGTGAAGGAACGAAGGGATATGTCTGTGTCACCAGCGTGCACGGCGTGATGGAGGCGCAACGTGATCCCGAGTTCCGAGACGTCCTCAACCGCGCCCTCCTCGTAACTCCCGATGGCATGCCGACGGTTTGGGTTGGACGCATGCAGGGGAACTCCACCATGCGGCGCGTTTTCGGTCCCGACCTGATGCTGGAGGTCTGTCGGCGTTCGACGGGAAATGGAATCCGCCACTTCCTCTACGGCGGGAATCCAGGAATTGCCACTGAACTCGCGGAATGCTTGCGGCGCAGATTTCCGGGAATCACTGTAGTAGGGACCTTTACCCCTCCCTTTCGGCCCCTTGAACTATCAGAGCAGCTTGCACTTGAAAGGCAGCTGGAAACCACACTTCCAGACATTGTTTGGGTAGGAATCAGTACGCCGAAGCAGGAAAAGTTTATGGCCGCGAACTTCCGACGGCTTCCCTGCAAGATCATGGTCGGAGTGGGAGCGGCCTTCGACATTCATACCGGCCATGTGAAAGACGCTCCGAAGTGGATCAAAAATGCGGGACTGCAGTGGGCCCACCGGCTCTGCCAGGATCCGGGACGCCTGTGGAAACGCTACCTGGTGAACAACTCGGCTTTCTTGGTTGCCATCGGCCTTCAACTCGCCGGGCTACGCCGCCACGCCCTTCCACCTTCCTCCCACTGGCCTTCCTGACAACCCCCAGTCATTACGGGTGTGGGGCAAGCATTCGATCTTTACGCCGGGCGAGTGGGACAAGCCCCGCGATGGACGCGGAATAACGGGTTAGGGTGGCGCTTCGCCTAATCGGCAGCCCCCGTCGGCCGATACCTCATTTACAACACGCAGTTTGTTTATTGCGTCGCACTCGACGGATTGGGCTTATTGGAACCAGACAGCCTCTAGACAATTGAGGGGGCGGATACCCATCACCATTCAAAAGGCGCAACAGCCGGTTTTGTATTTCGGTTCGTTCCGGGTCCCTGCCGCGCGTGAATTGTCGACCACGAAGGTGCAGGTCATGGATAAGTCTCCTCTATCCTCTGCCGATTCCATCCGATACCCAGCACGAGGTGCAGACGTGTACATCTTCCTGGAGGTGACAACATGAAAAGGGCTTTGATCACAGGCATTACCGGGCAGGACGGTTCTTATCTGGCCGAATTGTTGCTGTCGAAAGGGTACGAGGTCCACGGTCTCATTCGGAGGGCCAGTACCTTTAACACCCAGAGACTGGACCATATCTATGTCGACCCGCACACACCCAACGCGCGGTTGTTCCTGCACTATGGCGATTTGGTGGCTGCGGGGGAACTTAGCCATCTCATTTACAGCGTCCAGCCAGACGAGGTGTACCACTTGGGCGCACAGAGCCACGTGATGGTGAGCTTTGACAGTCCCGAATATACCGGCCAGACGACGGGGTTAGGGACAACGCGCATACTGGATGCCATTCGGCGAAGTGGCATCAAGGCTCGTTTCTATCAAGCGAGTTCGTCTGAAATGTTTGGAGCTGCTCCACCGCCGCAGAACGAGGGGACCATGTTCCATCCGCGTAGCCCTTATGGCGCAGCCAAGGTGTATGGCTACTGGATGGCCGTCAACTACCGCGAGGCTTATGGTGTGTTCGCCTGCAACGGAATCCTCTTCAACCACGAGAGCCCGCGCCGCGGCGAGACCTTCGTGACCCGTAAGATCACACGTGCTGTAGCGCATATTCTCGCGGGCCGGCAGCAAAAGTTGTATCTGGGAAACCTGAGAGCGTCACGCGATTGGGGATACGCCCCGGAGTATGTAGAAGGCATGTGGCGCATCTTGCAGCAGGACTCAGCAGAAGACTTTGTGTTAGGCACAGGGGAGTGCCACAACATCGAGGAATTCGCGGCAGAGGCGTTCAGTTATGTGGGACTCGATTGGCGAGAGTTTGTCGAAACTGACCCCCGCTACGTAAGGCCCGCGGAAGTGGATATCCTAACTGCGGACGCCAGCAGGGCCCGCACCAAACTCGGCTGGGAGACGAAGATTAACTTCCGTGAACTTGTGCGCATTATGGTGGATGCTGACATGGAGTCCGTTGGCTTAAAGCCATCTGGAGAAGGTTTCCGCATTCTGGAAGAAAAATTCGGTACCTGGCACCAGTGGAGCAATTCCGTGTCTGCCAACCTGCAAGCCGAGACGGGATCGGCGATCCGTTAAACCGCAGACGAGAACATGGCTATGGATTCTACTCAAGCGCCATCTACAGCAGCCAGGATTTATGTCGCTGGTCATCGTGGATTGGCCGGTTCAGCGTTCGTGCGTGCCTTGCGAAAAAACGGTTACCGCAACCTGATTCTGCGTACTCATGCCGAACTCGACTTGGCCGAGGGATCTGCCGTCGCTCGTTTCTTCGCCTCGGAGCGCCCCGAATATGTGTTCATAGCCGCCGCGAGAGTGGGCGGTATCTTCGCCAATAGCACATACCCTGCGGACTTCATCCGTGAGAATCTCGCGATTCAGCTCAACATCATCCAGCACGCATATACCGTGAACGTGAAACGCCTGCTTTTCCTGGGCTCTAGTTGTATCTATCCGAGGCTCGCGCCCCAGCCTATCAAAGAGGAATATTTGCTTTCCGGCCCGCTGGAGCCCTCCAATCGCCCGTATGCGATAGCCAAGATCGCGGGCATCGAGATGTGCTGGTCTTATAACCGGCAGTATGGGACTCGCTATCTGGCGGCAATGCCGACCAATCTCTACGGTCCCGGCGATAACTACAACCTGAACACTTCGCACGTTATTCCGGCAATCATCCGGAAGATGGCTGAAGCCCACGAGCAAGGTCACAGCTCCGTGACGCTCTGGGGTACGGGGACACCCCGTCGTGAGTTCTTGTACAGCGAAGACCTAGCTGACGCATGCTTATTCCTTCTCAATCTGCCGGATGAGCAATTTCTGCCAGTTGCAAACAGCCAGCACGAGCCGCCGCTCGTTAACGTGGGTTACGGAGAAGATGTGAGCATTCGCGAACTGGCGACGATGATTGCGGACGTAGTTGGGTTCCAGGGGACTATCGTGTTTGACACCAGCAAACCTGACGGCACGCCGCGAAAGTTACTGGAGATCTCGCGGATGACGCGCCTAGGCTGGAAGCCTTCGGTATCGCTGCGCCAAGGCCTCGAACAAGCCTACGCGGCATTCCGCTATGAGCGCGCAACTCTCCAACGCGCCTAAGCCGCACTCAAAGATGCGGGACTGCGGTGGGCCCACACGCTCCGCCAACAGTTAGGGCTTCTGTTCCATCAGCAGTCAACTTATGGTGCCGGCCGGTTAGTCAAGAGGACTTTGCCGCCGAACTGGGAAAGAATAAAGACCGTATTCGGATCCATTCCTTGGAGTGCTTCATCCTTTTTTTCTGTTTCCGTCCAAAGGAAAACTCGCTGTGGCCCGTTCCACAACCGGAGGAAGGAAGAAGAGTCATCAAAGATGGGCGGCGCATCCGGGAAGAATGAGCCGTACCAGAGATTTGCACTGCGGCCGTTCAGAATGCGGACCTGGTGACCGGTGTAATAGTTTACGGTGGAACCGCCTTCGTACTCCCCGTTGATTTCAATGATGTCCCTGGGTTGGTAGACTCGCAGGATCGCATCGGCGAGCGGTTTCGAAGTGAGGACTGGGCTAAATTTGACCAAGGCGATGTGAACGGCAAAGAGCAGGCATACGCTCATCAGGGCCAAGGAGCAGTTGCCCAGGTCCGGCCGACGACGACCGCGGAAGTACCAGCTCATTCCGGAACCTACGAACCAAGACAACCCGAGGACAAGCAGCGGGGTGCGAAACATTGTCATAACGCGGGTATTCAGGTCGAGAAAGTGACCGAGAGAGAGAGCATATTGTTGCGACTCTTCCGGACCGGAGTGCAGCAGGCTTGCGATGTCCGCTGACGGAGAAAGCGGTGGAGACAAAAAGGCAAAGAAGAGTGCGACCAGGCAGGCCATCAATCCAAGAGCGGCAAGCAGGAACGAAGAGATATTCCCCAACCGTCGAAGCTGGGAGTCGGCAGGGGAAGATTCTTCCTCTGCGAGCCAACCACCGATGAGAAGAGCGAGTGGCGGCAGAGCCGGGAGCAGGTAATACTCCTGGCGCGTCGAAAAGCTGAAGAAAAACACAATAAAGAAGGCGCCCAGGAAAAAGATTAGTCTCGCGTGATCCTGACCCGCCCTTTCCGGTTCCCGGAATTTGGAGAACCTAACGCGAGCCAATGCCTGCGGGAGAAAGCTTGACCACGGAAAGAGCCAAACGAGCACAAGACCCCAAAAGACAATCAACGGCACTGTGCCGTAATCTCGCGGCACTCGCTTGTTGAGATAACGCAGGAATTGCTCATTGACGAAGTAGAACCAGAAAAACCCGCGTACGTTTCCCTGGCCAGGATTGCGTAGCCCAGCAAGGATGTGCCAGGGTGCAGCGACCAGCAGGAAGGCACATGTGCTGCTGATGAGGCGCATCTTGAGCAGGTGGCGGAAATTGCGAGTCAAGAGGAGATACAGACCTATCGTAGCCAGGGGAAAGACCAGCCCAATGAGGCCTTTCGTAAGCACGTTCAGGCTACAAACCACGGCGAGACCCCAACATGAATACCGCGAGGGCTTCGCCTCGTCGAGAGTGCGGAGAAAAAAATCGAGGCTCAAAATCAGCCAGAGACCGACAAGAATGTCGGGAATCAAAAAACGAGTGAAGATGAAAGGCCCGAAGGCCAGCCCCGACGCCAGAGCTGCATAGAAACCAGCTTTTTCACCGAAGACCCGCCGCCCCAGAAAGTAGACGGCCCAGAGCAGAGCGAGGACTCCAAAGGCCAAAGGCAGTCGAGCGGACCAGTCGTGAATACCAAATATCCGAAAGCTTGCGGCGATCGTCCAATAGAGCAACGGAGCCTTTTCCAGGTAGCGGATGCCATTGGCGTGGAGAGTTACCCAGTCGTGCCGGACGAGAATCTCGCGGGCCGCTTCAGCATGGACTGAATCCGCGTCATCCATGAGCGGCGGCTGGAAAAGCGCAACGCCGTAGACCGCCAGCCAGAGCAAAAAGAGGGCCCCGAGATAGACCGGCGTGCGAGCGGGTACGCGCGAATCAGACGGCATGCCGGGACCATTGAGGGCGACCAGGAAGATTGAGGACTAATAGGGTTACTCGGAGCATGACAACGAATGATAATATATTGTCTCCATGGGGCATCAGCACATCTGACGCGTACAATCTCCACAATGGATCCTAAAACATCATGAGAAAACAGGTCAGCAGGAACAGGCGAGGGCACCTTGCTGTTTCGTGACGCGATTCTCTTGCTAGCCCTAGGGCCGCTCGTTTACTACGTGTTGACGCTCTGGGCGTCCTCCGCATACTTTCGGAGCAAGAAGCAAGGATTGTCCGTCCGGTTGAATTACACTCCTCCGGCTAGCATTCTTAAGCCGGTTCGGGGTCTAGATCGCGAAGCCTACGAAAACTTTGCGAGTTTCTGCCAGCTGGATTATCCGGAATACGAGGTTCTTTTCTGCGTACTGGACCCAGACGATCCTGCGGTCTCAGTCATCGAAAAACTCCAGGCCGATTTCCCGGACCGAAGGATTCGCCTGCTTATGGGTGCGCCAGCTATCGGAGCCAGCGGCAAGGTCAACAAGCTGTGCCGGCTGGTACACGAAGCGAGCTACGATCTCCTGGTCATTAGTGACAGCGACGTGCGTGTGGAGCCCAATTACTTGCGGGAAGTGGCAGCTCCTTTTGCCGACCCGAAGGTGGGTGCCGTCACGGTGTTCTTCCGAAGCCTGATCGACGGCAGCATGGGAGCAACCTTGGATGCTGCCGGCTCGGCCGTTGAATTTGCGGCCAGTGCCTTGCTTGCGCGAAGGCTGGAGGGCATCCACTTCACGCTCGGCGCCACCATGGCCACGACAAAAGAGCGGCTGGCGGAAATCGGCGGATTCAAGGTGCTGGCGAACCACTATGTTGACGACTACGAGCTAGGGAATCGGATTGCCCAACATGGTTACCGGGTGGAACTTGCACGCACGCCAGTCCACATGGTGTATCCGCGTGAGAATCTGCTTCAGTTTCTTCGGCATGAGTTGCGCTGGACAATCGGATTGCGCAATGTTCGTCCGGGCGGACATGTAGCTATCGGATTCACCTTCGGACTGCCCTGGACGATCTTGGCCGTACTTGCCGCTCCATCAACCGTTGTTGCTGCCTTCTATGTTTTAGCGTATCTCATGCTGCGCTTCGCGGTCTATCTGACCGTTGGGGTGTGGGGATTGCAGGACGCAGTTGTGAAGCGGAACTGGTGGCTAGCGCCTTTGCGAGATTTGGCAAATTTTGGTGTTTGGGTCGCCAGTTTTTTTATAAACCGAATCTGCTGGCGCGGGCTTGATTTTCAAGTCCGGCAGGGGCTGTTGATCCCGGTGGAACTGGCACAAGGGGAAAGCGCTCTGTTTTCGTTCAACCTGGACGCGGGTGGACCAATGGCCGAAGGAAAGCTTGGAACAGCGAGGGAGAAAGGCATCGAGCTCCCCGATCCTCTGGTCGATTTTGCAGCGCAAGCAAATATCGCGGCCTTCGCTAGCGGAAAGAGTGCTAGTACCGGCGATGATTGAGTTGCTGCGGCGAGAGGACATTGTCTCAAGCGCAGTTGAAAGTGGTGTCTCTCGCGGGTTGCACGTTAATCAAACCTGGTTTGTCGATTGGACGACGGTTGAGTGCAGCGCGGGCTTGCACGTTCGCGAACCCCTTTTGCCTCCCGGCTTTTCGTCGCTTAAACTCTGTCCGCACCCTTCATCTGCTACAGTTCTCTCCCCCCGTTTTGCTTCCTCCGGCTTTGGTTCTGCGCAGGCTGAAAGGAAATCCAGAGAAATGGCTCTTCTGCTGGGGTGGCCCGCGTCCTTAATGGGGCATCGAGAGCAGCCTGTAAGCTGCGTCTAGCCAGCTTCTTTTACAAGCCGGAATATGAGCAGAGCGAGAACCGCCGATTGCAGTACGGCCTAATGGCCTCAGTGGTCACCCCAAATCCGGCCAACGGTGGTCAGCGCAAAACCGGCCAACGGGATGAGGCCGGGGACTCAGTTGTTTTTATCCTGCGACGTTGCAAGAAACGCAAGACCATCATGAATAGAAAGAAAGTGGATAACACATACATCCTCCAGTGGTTCAGATAGCTCCCGATGAACATTCCCAAATTGTGAATATATCCCCGGGCAGCCATTTTGAGGGCGCAGCTGGGGCTACCGCAGATTGAAAGGCGGCGGCACAAAGGAGAGCATGATGAGAGGGATACCTTTCAAACCACTTTTAGGTCTACTGATTCTTTTGTGCGGGTGTGGAACACCCAACGACAAATTGCGTGAGAACGGCAGCACAATCCACAGTTCCCGTGACGGACTATATTACTGGTATTACCATGCCTGGAATGGCCACTACCACATCAAGGTCGCTTGGTCCGCATCCCCAACTGGGCCGTGGACACAATACCCAAATTCACTCCTTGAACCAGACTCCGAAACATTCGACAACGCGTCCGTTGCCTGCCCCACCGTTGTTCAGGAAGAAGGCACCTTTTATATGTTCTATAGTGGGGAAGATCAAACAAATGATTTGTGGAGTATCGGATTGGCTGTAGCCGACCATCCACTCGGGCCGTGGCGCAAAGTTAGTGAACTCCTTCCCTATTTCGGGTACGTCACTAGCGTGTCGCATCACGATGGGCGATACTTTATGTACGCTGAAAGCAATCGACAAAACGACTACGGCCCTACCGTCGTCGCCACATCCTTCTCACTAATCGGGCCTTGGACGGTAGAAGGCATTGCCCTCCCCGATTCCGTAGAACAATGGGAGAGCGCCGGAACCGAGGGTGGAACGGTACTACGAATCAACAACCGCTACGTTCTGTTTTATGCAGGCGGATACTATGTTGACGACATCCGAATGCACGCACATGACGCTGTTGGAGTTGCTTTTTCCAATGATGGCATTCACTTCACCCGCTCTTTGTTTAATCCGGTTGTTAGCCACCCCTCGGTATCTATTGGTAACGTATCCGCACTCAGGGAAGATGGGGAAATCTACCTGTTTTATACCTATCGGGTAAACGATGGTGCGGGGGCTTCTGAGTCACTCGGAGAAACCGTGCTAAACATTGGCGACATACCTGTGGAGTAGACTGTAGTTGCACCCTTCAGAACTGGACACATGGGGCCGTGTTTGAGGTAAGGGTTTGGGCGAAGCGGGCACGAGCGTCGTGCGGGGTTCGTCCGTGGAGTTCGCGATGCGGACGGTCGTGACTGTACTCCTCGATCCAGCGAGCGATGCTCAGCTCGGCCTGGTCGAAGTTCTGGTACTCGTTGAGTCACACCTCCTCTTCTCTCAAGCTGCGATGGAACCGTTCGATCAGATTCGCACGGTTGCAGTCGAGGATTGGCTGCGGTCGATTCCTCGGGCCAATGGGACCAAGTCGAAAATCCGCTATAAAATGAGCGCGCTCTACAACCACGCTATTCGATAGGAGTTCACGGATAAGAATCCCATCACCGGACCGGTCCGGGGATCAGGTGTGCGCCAAAGCGCAAAACGCGAGCGTATCCCGGATCTGCTAGAGGTCGAAGAGTTCCAACTTCTCCAGGCCGAGCCGGGCTTGCGGCGCGGTGAGCTGGCTGGGCTCCGATGGGAGGACATTCACTTCCATGATCTGACCATCATGGCGCAGCGTTCGATCGTGGACCAAGTAGTCGGGAAGGTTAAGACCGGAGCTTCGAAACGGCCGATCCCGATCGATCCTTTCATCGCGGAGGACCTGCTGTCGTGGTATCGCACCACGAAGTACAACCGACCAGCGGACTACGTCTTTGCGACGGACGCTCCGAGGGCCGGCAAGAAACGTGGCAAACAACCGGTGTGGCTGTCGAAGATAATGCAGTACCACATTCAACCGGCGGCCCAGCGGATCGGGATCATGAAACGAATCGGCTGGCACACGTTCCGGCGCACCTACACAACGTTGCTGCATGCAAACGGCGAAGACGTGAAGGTCGTGCAGGAGTTGTTGCGTCACGGCTCGGCCAGGATCACCATGGACGTCTACGCGCAAGCGATGACGTCTGCTAAGGCCTGGCCCAGGGAAGAGTGGTGGCGATGCTGCGGGACAAGGACAGGAAAACGGGCAGAAAGGTTGTGTGTCCCCGTTGTGTCCCCGCGGAAGCAGAACTCTTTGAACTTTGGAGAGACTCTAGCTAGCCGCTCCGAGACTGGAACCTTGCCATCGTATATCGCGATGCGCGTCCGATTCAGGACGAGCGGCGCGTATTTTGCTTGAGCGCCTTCCATCGTGGCATACACATCAAAGTAAGAAGCTGTTACCGCGTGATCCAAGTCTGGCAAAAGGTCGCGAGACATTGATCCGCCAGTTGCTGTTCGCCAGTTGGCGTACAGATCGGCGCGGACAACGGCACGGGAAAGACGACAGCGGGAAGAGGCGAGCAACTTCTTGGCTGCGATTGTCAACTGCCCCGGTCGCCATTCGCGGAATCGCTGTTTGAGGCGCTCTCTTAGAAGTCGTCTTCCTTCTCTTTTGACCTCAACTCTCAGCCACGTTTCTAAGTCAGTTGCTGAGATACCCGACAAACGCGCCTTAAGAGTAGAAGGGATGCGATACTGAGCGTTCATCGCAGCCCGTTCACTCGCAGCTAACTGCATTCGGCTGTCAATGAAGTCGGATGCACGCTGATCGAATATACCTCTTGATAGCTTGTCAACCTCTTCCTGCATACTTCGATAGTCTGTAGCGTTCAAAGAAAGGGTCACATTCTTGCGGGTCGCCATTCAGAGCAAGCTCCGCTTTTCAGATAGCGTTCGTCGAAACAATGCGGGAAGTGCGAAATCAAATTGTCCATGACGGCAGTGAGGCCAATACGTCCAAGCCGCTCGATGCGATTGACTTGAACAGCGGGGATGCTGGCTACTTGGACATGGGGTTCTCTGAAAAGAATCCCGAGTATGTCTCGGGGACCGGAATCGGCGCAGAAGTAAGCGTCGGTCAAGAACAGTTGGCACAAACCATAAAGTGTTCAATTGAACTTGTTGGCTGGTTAGCCGGAGACCTTCGAAAGAAAGAACTGGAGAGTTTTAGGAAATCTCCGGGGAGAGAAAAGTAAATCACTTTCCCTTGCCGTTCGTAGCAGCAGCTTCGAGCAGCTTCATGCCGTTCTTGAATGCCTCTGGGGTGATGGCTTTTTTGTAAACGTTCAGTGTCGTTGTCATGGACTTGTGCCGCAAGAGAGCCTGAGCAACAGCATAGTTGCCGTTGGTGCTCTCGATGACTGCGGTACAGGCTCCACGTCGGCCCGCGTACAACGTCTTCCACTGCACGCCTGATTTCTTCGGAACCTTGTCACAACTCTCGCACTTGTCTTTGCCTTCGACGTGCGGCTTGATGACACGGGCAATGAGATTGTGCAAGTCACCGGGTGTGCCGTTGCGGCTCTCGAAAACGTATCCTTCCTTCCGATTGCCGCTCTTCTGATGCCAGAGTACGAGCGGAACTTTGACCTGATCTATCAGGGGCAGGGTTGCAATGGACTCGGCAGTCTTCGGGACATCAACGATACCGCGTACAACGGAGCGACGAATGTGGACACTCTCAGAATCGAAGTCTTCCCAGCGCAGAGCCGCAATCTCACCGGGCCGCAACCCTAGAAAGCAAGACAGGGCCATCACGAGTTGAGCATCGACATGGTCAACGAGAGCGGAAATGATGTTCTCCGCTTCCTCAAGGGTGTAGTGCTTGGTGCTCTTGGATTCGATAGCGTCATCCGGCATTGAAACGTCATGCCACCGGTTGACTTTGATTCGCTGCTCGATGACCGCACGCTTGAAGAGGGTACTGCCGAGGGCCTTGATGTGCTTCAACGTGTTCTTGCCCTGTGTTCCCGTGAGCGATTGAAGAAATTGTGTGCCCATGAACGGCTCGTACCGCTGCAAAGTCATCTTGTCGAAATGAGCTTTGAGATGCTGATTCCAGATTTGCTTATAGCCGCGCACCGTTGACGGTTTCTTTCTGGCCTTGCCGGTCAACTGCACAATCTCTTCGCAGTAAGGCAGGTATCGTTGTTCCCAGAAATCGACAATGGACATGTCCTGTTGAGGCGTACCGTTGGACTGAGCAGCGTTGACGGTCTGCATGATTTTGTCACGGACATCGCAGACAGATTTTTCAGTGCGGTGCTCCGTCTTTTTGACGCAGAGCCTGTGATGCTGCTCACCGTTTACTGAGCACAGTCGCTCAGTCTTGTGGACTCGGGTCGGTGTTCCATCTTTCAATTCGGTTGTTCTATACTTGAGAAACCATGTGCCGTTGTGCTTGTAAATCGAACCTGACTGGTACGCCATGTGCCCCTCACTTCCAAGCACAGAATACCGAATTGTTCTACAATGTTCTACAGTACAAAGCTAACATTCTTGTAACTCAATGATAATAAAAAGTGGCGGCGTAGCTCAGGTGGCTAGAGCGACGGTCTCATAATCCGTAGGTCGTAGGTTCGAGTCCTACCGCCGCCACCAGTACTTTCAAGCACCTGGAGAATATCCGGCGGAACCCCCATTTCGCCTTGTTGCGCGGGGGTTGCGGAGTTGTTTCTGCCTCTTCTGCCCGGACCCCGTCAAGCCTGTCTACGAAGCAACATCGCCACCGGGGATGAGGTGGCCGTAGATGTCCACCGTGACCTGAATCGAGCTATGGCCCATCTGCTCTTTCACGTACACGACCGAGGCTCTGCTCTGGATCAGCAGCGAGCCGAACGTGTGCCTGAGATCATGCAGCCTGATCTTGCGTAGCCCGGCCTTGAAGAGCACTGGCTGAAAATAGCGGCGGTAGAGATTGTCCTGGTCCAGAATCGATCCTTCCGGCGAGGGGAACGGCTAGCTCTTCGGAGATGTCATTCTTGCCTCTCAGGAAGGCTTCTAGCGAACGCTTGTCACGAAGTTCGACATTGGCGCTTGTTCGATTTGGCGCAATTCCTGTCCCTGGGAGTTGAAAAGACGTTTCCACAGAGGATTTGGTTCGAGCCGTAGACCGTTCCTGCGATCGCTCCGGTCGTCGGGTTGGGCCGCACGTCGAACTGTTGGGCCACGATCGCAAGGGGGTTGCCTACTACTTGGGGGACGTTATTACCACAGTTCCAGAGTTTCACCATAGACTAAAAAGTGAAGGTAAAGGCTTGCAGTTTTCGAAGAGGCATTGACCTGGCTAGTGCAGACTGATGACGCCTAGATGTTCTGCCCTCCCTCGGCTACCTGGGAGAGTTTTTATCGAATCATGCAACGTGCGTTCCCGAAACTGAGTAGCAATTTAGTTCTGAATTTCCCAGACGAAGACGGGGCCGCCATAGCCGGATCACTGTATAACGGAAGGTCGTGCCCTGTCACGGCCAATGTGTTCTCAGCTCGTTCCTATGCGCCCAACCTTCCGCAGGCCGACAGCAACAAATAAAGCCAGTACAGAGCGTCCTCCTCATACTTAGTATGCTCCGAAGGCTCTGCAAGGAGCTGAACCAATGACTACGCGTCCACTTGCCCCCGCCCAACTTGCACCGGCGATTCGACAGAAAGCAATTCTCTCACTTCTGGCCCTCTGCACGCTGGGGCTGAGCCTGCCTGCGAGTGCGCAAAAGTCTGCCTTCACCACCTTTGATCCTCCGGGCCCGATTGTTGAGACCATTCCTACCAGCATGAGCCCATCGGGTGCGATCACGGGATGGTACTTTGACGGCAATATTTTTCACGGCTTCCTGCGTTCTCTGCAGGGCGCCTTCACAATCCTTGATTTTCCGGGGGCGACTGGCACCTCTGGCGCAAGCATCAACCCGGCAGGGATGATCACGGGATATTACTTTGACGGGAGCGGGCTCCCGGTGTTTCACGGCTTCGTGCGCTCTCCCGACGGCGACTGGACCAGCTTCGATCCTGTCGGTGCAACCGACACCGAACCCGCAAGCATTAACCCGGCGGGGGAAATTGCGGGAACTTACTATGACGCCAACCATGTGTCGCACGGCTTCCTGCGAGATCCGGACGGCGCCATCACCAGCGTCGATGTTCCCGACTCGAATGGAGGAACCTTCGTCACAGGCATGAGCCCGAGTGGAGAGATTACTGGATATTACGACGACAACGACGAATATCCGCAACCGCAGCGCGGGTTCCTGCGCTCACGGGACGGCGCGTATACCACGTTTGTTCCCCCCCCGGGGGAGGGATGTTCTTCTTGCCGCGTTAATGTGTTGAGCACCATGCCGCGGTCGATCAACCCTGCGGGGGAGATCATAGGGAATTTCTATCGAGACGATGCTCAGACGGTGCATGGCTTCGTGCGGGAGCGCGACGGAAAGATCACCATTTTGGATGCTCCGTGCGCTGGGGCTAGCACTTTTCCCAATAGCATCAACGCCGCGGGAGTGATCACAGGAATCTACTACGGCTGCGGGGCGGCGCATGGCTTCATGAGGGATCACGACGGCAAGATAACCACCTTCGACCCTCCTGGCTCCGCCTACACCATGCCCACAAGCATCAACGACGCCGGGGCCATTACGGGATGGTACGTTGACGCGAGCAGCGTCACGCACGGCTTCCTGCGCAGTCCCGCAGCAAACAGCCGAGGAGGGCCGCAACATTAAGAAGGGGATCGAGTGATCGAGTCGGCGGGGAAATGTTTTGACCGCCGTCTGTGGAATTAGCGAAAGAAGAAGTGTCGGCATTAGCGCAGAGGGCTGGATGCCGGAAACATATTTCCGGCGTTCCGGCAGGGAGAAGTGCTTTTCACTTGACATCCCCTTTTATAGGACTAACTAACTGAGAATTGCTTGCTACGAGGAAGGTGTCGCCCCTTTGACCCGAGGGCTCTCCGCCAGAAGGAAGGATTTGTTCCTGCTACTGTAACTTCGCGTACTCGGCCTTGGCTTGCTTCAGGACGGGGATGTCGGGGTCGGCGTCTTTCCAGAGGGTGAGGAAATCTTTGTAGGCGGCGAGTGCCCGGACGCGGGCGGCATCGGCATCGGCGCCCTGCGAAGTTCTCGCCTGCAGAGCGTTCGCGCGAGCCACTCCCAAATGCGCCAACGTTCCCGTCCAGCAGTTCCAGACGAGGCCGCTGTGGTCGAGAATCTTCTGAAATTCGGCAGCGGCGGCACTGCTCTGTCCGGCTGCCAGATAGGCTTGACCCCGCACATACACTGTGTAGAGGCAGGAGGTACTGGCGGCGAACGTAATTTGCCCCAACTCAATGGAAGCAGCGTTTTGCAACTCCTTGATGGCCCCAATCGGATTCTTCCTGTTCAGCGACAATTGCCCATGAATCGTCGGCAGCCAGAGAAACTGCACTTGGGTGTGCAGCGGAAAGCGTTTGTTTAAGTCTTGCGCCAGAGCTTCGGCTTGGGACGTATCGCCCGCTATCGCAAACGCAAGCGCCGCTTCGATTGCGACGCCCTGACTTGCCGGAGCGAGCTTCAAGGCTGCGGCCGCCGTTTGCCGGGCTTTCTTCGCATTGCCGAAAGCAGCCTCGCGCAGAGCAGCGCTATCCTGCCACATCGCCGCCGTCTCCTTGCTGTCGGCGCGAATTGCAGAGTCTGCAGCCTGCTCAGTCAGTTCTCGTGCTTTGCCAAGATGACCAGCGTATCCCTCGGTGTCGGAGGCGAGTGATAGCCCAAAGTTCTCATACTCGGGTTTGGCCGCAAACCAACGTTGCTGTTCCTCCATCGCAGGTGAATCTCCCCCGATAAAAGCCAGAGCATAAGATGCCGCGTGGAGCAGGTAATCATCCACCTTTAGCGCCTGCGCTTCGCGTATTGTCTGGCTAACCTCGTCAAACCGTTGCAGCGCAAGCGCGAAGTTGGCGAGGTTAGCGTTGATGTATGACGGAAGTCGGCCTTGGCGGGCTACCTCGGTAGCCTTCCGAGCCATCTCAATGGCCTTCTCATATTGTCCCTTCAGGGCATACACATTTCCCAAATTGTTGTATGCGGAGAAGACTCGCGGGTAGCTCTCAATCTCTTCCTGATATGTCTGCGCTGCTTTATCCAGTTCCCCAGTTACTGTGTCGTAATAGGAGCTGGTTATGTGCAACCTCTCCCTCTCGCTGGCATGGTTCCGCAACTCAAATGCCTTGTTGAAGTATTCGCTGGCCCGCTCTACCTGGGCCAGTTCGAAGTAGTCAACTCCCACCGCGCTATACCCCATGGCAAAGTTTGGGTCGAGTTGTATGGCACGTTGATCGTAAGGCAAAGCGGCGGCAGCGCCTTTCTCGTGCATCGCCTTTTTGCCAAGGCTCAACGCTTTCAGAGCTTCGAGCGAGGATGTGGTGGCCTCGGGCAGGTGAACATCAAATTTCTGCACGGTAGCCAGCGATTCGCCGAGTTCGCCGCGCAGTTTGGATGCCGCCTCGCCGAGGGCGTCCAGCACCCTTTCCTTGGATGCCACTGTTACCTGCTCCTGCGCTAGCGTATCTCCATTCTGGCAATTCACCGCCTTCAATCCCAGCACATATTCGCTTCCGAGACTGCCTATCGATCCAGTAATGTAGGCCTTGCTACCCGCCCGTTGGCAAAGCTCGCGGGCCACCTGTGGCGTAAATCTTGCGCCGGCCGGGCGGGTCATTAGTTGCAAGGTTTTGGCCATTTCGCTTTCGGATAACACATTCAGAAAAGGCGATTGCCGCAGCGAAACGTTCAGCGCCGTCTTCAGGGTGTAGTCGAATATCGCGTCTCCAGTACTGTTAGTAAAGTCGGCGAGAACGATGGCGTCCTTCTCGGTCAGTGGCTTGCTTTGATGCGAACGATAGTAAAACCCGCCCGCCACGAGTAAGGCGATCAACAAGACGGGAATCCCACTCTTCAAGAGCTTTCCCCGCCCAGCCGTCACCGCGTCCGATCTTGTCGCTGCACTGTGCCCGCTCTCAGAGTCCCGCTTCAGTCGTTGCAGATCGGTGCGAACGTCCGAAGCGTGCTGGTAGCGCAGGTTCCGATCTTTCTCCAAGCACTTCATGACGATCCGTTCAAGTTCGACTGGGAGATCGGGGTTCAGTCGGACTGGAGGAACCGGACCACGATTTAGGATCGACTCGAAAATCAATCCCGAGCTTTCCCCACGGAAGGGCAGCGTGCCTGTAGCCGCCTCGTAGAGCACCACGCCAAAGGAAAACAAGTCCGTGCGTGCATCCAATTCTTTGGCACGGACTTGCTCCGGTGACATGTAGGCGACAGTGCCCATCGCTGCTCCGGGGCTGGTCAGATGCTCCTCCAACGTCAGCGTCGATCGTTCTGCCGCCCCCGCCATTCCGGCGCTGCTCAGGGTGGGTGTGACCTTAGCCAGACCGAAATCAAGAATCTTGGCATGCCCACGCTTGGTGACAAAGATGTTTGCAGGCTTGATGTCGCGATGGACGATGCCAGCAGCATGCGCAGCGTCCAGTGCGTCGGCGATCTCCATTCCCAGACCAAGTAATGCATCCGTGTCCACGGGCTGTCCGGCGATGTGGTACTTCAGGGTGGCGCCGTCCAGAAACTCCATGGCGATGAACGCCTGCCCGCCCTGCTCGCCGATGTCGTGAATCGTGCAGATGTTGGGATGGTTTAGCGCGGACGCGGCTTGGGCTTCGCGTTGAAAGCGAGCGAGCGCCTGTGGGCTACGGGCAACGTCTTCGGGCAGGAACTTCACAGCGACGAAGCGATGCAGCCGCGTGTCTTCGGCCTTATATACCACGCCCATGCCGCCACCACCGAGTTTCTCGATGATGCGGTAGTGCGAGATGATTTGGCCGATCAATTAGTGAGGCACTCCAACCTTGGGCGGCAATCTTAGGGGGGATGGGAGGGTAAGTCAACGGCAGTGATCTACGTCATTGCCGCGGTCTCTGACTGACACAAATTGGGGCGATCACGGATTTCCTGAATAGGAGACGTGACCATCGGTGTGCTGTAGGCGGGGTGATGAAACTCCAGGTGCATGCCGCCAGCGCCGCCACCGGTGGGAATTGAACGAGAAGCCTACGCAATACTGGAGATGCGGCGGGAAGAGCAGCCCGGGTAGCCACTCGGGGGTAAAACTCCGTGTTTGCGATGTTAGCGGAACGGTTTGATAATGGCGTATCGTCAGGCTCTAGCCAATGAAGAGACATCATCGCAACCGTTCGGGAAAGCGAGATCGGGTATCAGCCCACGAAGACCGGCGCCGACCTCGTTTCTCCCGGGAGCTTTCCGTGCTTTACGAAGACGATTCTGTGGTCGTTCTCGACAAGCCAGCCGGACTCCTAGCTGTTCCGATTAAGGGCTCTGATACTCCATCCGCGTGGTCGCTGCTCGCCGAAAAGCTCGAAGCGAAAAGACAAAAGGCCTTGGTGGTCCATCGCATCGATCGTTTTTCCTCCGGCGCTCTTCTGTTTGCAAAAACCGCCCCAGACCGAAGTGCGCTGGTGCGGCAGTTCCTGGACCACACTCCCGAAAGACACTATCTCGTAGCTCTGCGAGGCCGCATCGAGACTGAGGCAGCGACGCTCGTGCACTATTTTCGTCGCGAAGGAATGTATCAACAGTTGCGCACCGCACGCGATCCAGCAGCGGCGCGTGCCGAACTGCGCTATAAGGTCGAACGCCTTTTTGCGGATGCTTCGCTCGTCCGAGTCGAGCTCGTGACCGGATTACAGAATCAAATCCGTGTACAATTTGCGGCCCTCGGGCACCCTGTCATCGGCGATCGAAAATACCATCGGGTGGAAGCCTCGGAGCAACTCATCGATCGCGTTGCACTCCATGCTGCGCATCTCAAGTTTGTCCATCCCCGCTCGGGGAAGAACGTCTCGGTTGACTGCAAACTGCCTCCCGATTTTCAGCAGTTGGTTCGAGAATTGTCGCGCTCAATCCGTGCGCGCCGCTGAGATCTCTGGAATCCCACCCTTCAACAAACGAAGGGCGGGAAACCCGGCCGTTGGAGCGCCGTCCGGCACAAGTCCCGAAGAAGAAAGCGGCCTGAGAGTAAACCAGGCCACCGGCATTCTTGAGGAACTGCAGCGGCGCAATCCTGTCACGGCCAATGTATTCTCACCTCGTTCCATAAACCCACAAGATCTGAAGCTGCTAACTAAGCCGTTCGGTTGCAACGACCAGAACATCGCATCGAAGTGTTCGAGAAAGAACTGATTCTGAGACACGTAGTCACCCGGCGTCAGAACGCCCGCGATTTGCGACACACCCGCTGGCTACACTCGAGAACCGGGTCAGTGAGTCCTATAAAAGGGGATGTCAAGTGAAAAACACTTCTCCCTGCCGGAACGCCAGAAATATTTTCCGACATCCAGCCCCCCGACCACATTGACGACACGTCTTTTTTAGCAGCTGGTTGACCGTTTTGGCCTGTCGCGGAGCGGCCCCATAAGCCGCGGTGCGACGGGCCCTCGATGCTTCTTCCTCGCTGGGATTTCATGTCGCTGTCATGACGGCGCCATTCGGTTTTCTGAAACTCACAAGCTAACCTGGTTGCAGAGTTGCCAACCATGGTCCTATCGGAGACTCGTGGCCTACAGCTCTTTTCGGTTATGCGAGAGGGCATAGGGTGTAATTGGAGACTCGGTGCCGAAGCACCACAAATCGCCTACTAACTGAGTTGATACTCTCCCTCGATCCGAGTGTCTCAGGAAGAACCCGACTGGCCACCGCTAAGGAATGATTCCCAAGGGATGGAACGGACTCTCTGTCGAGACGCTCAAGCTGCTTGTAGTTTCAATTGTTTCGCGTCGAAATGTGCTCCTTTCTTCCAGACGGTCAGAGTGATCGCCGCAATCTTTCGCGCCAAGGTGAGGCGAGCCATCGCCGGCTTCATGCCCTTCGTGAGCAAGCCCTGGTAGAAATCGTGGAACGCTCCCTCCCGGCTGCTGGCCATGGTTGCCGCACTTTTGAAGATGGCTTTCATATCATGATTGTGATTTTGATTGAGCCCACGAAGTTGCTGTGGTTTCTTGGAACGTTGCAGCTGTCCGGCCACGTAACGGTATTGCGCGCTGTCGCGCGTCTCGATCGCGAGACCGCTGTAGGTCCACAGTTGCCGCTTGGTGCGAAACCGATGCGGCGTCTGCATCAGCGCGATCAGCAGCGCGGTTCGGATCGGGCCGATCGAAGGAACCTGGCGCAGTAATTTCGTTGCGCTCTGTTTTCGGCTTTCCGCCAATAGATCCTTCCGCACCGCTTGGCGCAACTCGCGCAGAGCATCGAGCTGTTGGTAGAAAAACTCGGCCCGCCGGCGCACGCCGGCTTCCCCGATCTTGTTCAACCACTCCGCGCGATGACGCGGTGCGTAGACTTGCTGACCCCCACAGAGAATGCCCCAGCTTCGATACAGAGCCTTGACCCGATTCATCACCCGGGTGAGATCTTTGCTGATCGTCAGATAACTGCGGGCCAGCTCCTTCAAAGTACGTAGACCGTTTTCGCCATGGTAGACCGAGCTTAGATATCCGCCGCGCAGCAGATCGGCGAGCTTGCGCGCGTCAATCTTGTCGCTCTTGTTACCTTCCTTCATTAGAGCGTTTTTCCTTGGATCGCACACGACTAGCTCCCTGACGTGTGGCTTTAGTAGGTCGTACAGCCAGGCCGCCCAGGTGCCTTCTTCAAACGTCACATGCAAGTCACCGCGTAGTCCTTGGATAAACTCCAAAATGGTGATCGCCTTGGTTTCGAGGATCGACTCCATCACCAGTTTTCCATCGCCGTTCATCACCGCGATGGCAATCGCTTCTTTGTGAACGTCCATGCCGATATACTTAATGTCCATACGGGTGTTCCTTTCGGTAGAGTTCTGAACCACACTCACAACCTACCTCAAAGGGGCGCCCTTTTATAATGCGTGTAATGGGGATTTTCAGCAGTTATCCGTTCTTGTGAAACAATGAACGGCTGCGGGTTGTGGTCATTGCTCGGCGGGAGCGCACGTATGCGAAAAATTCGTTTTGCAGTTGCGATGAGCCTGGATGGCCATATAGCAGGGCCGAACGAAGAATACAACTGGATTGGCACGGACGCGGAAGTCGATTTCGCCGCGTTTTGGTCGCAATTTGATATGTTGCTGATGGGCAGGCGAACCTTCGAGTTTGCCGTCCGTACACGAGGTGAAGCGGCTTTCACGGGTTTCACCGGAGTTACTTCCATCGTTTTCTCGCGGACTCTCAAACAGCAAGAGCACCCCAACGTAACTGTCGTGCCGGAGTTGAATGTAGGTTGGGTAAGAGACCTGAAATCTCAAAGCGGAAAGGACATTTGGTTGTTTGGTGGTAGCAACCTGTTCCGCTCCTTTCTTGATTCTGGCCTCGTAGATGGCGTCGAAGTTGCTGTCATACCTGTGTTGTTGGGCGCTGGGATTCCATTACTTCCCCCTCCTTACAGCCTCACAAAACTGCGATTGATTAGCCATCACCTCTACCGGTCAGGGAGAGTGTCGTTGGCATATGAAGTGCAGCGCTGAGCGGCAAGAAGCGTGACATGAAACCAGGTTCAGCCGATCATCAATCGTCAGAAGCGAAGGACCTCGTTGTGTTCGACATCCTCCGGGAGTCGAAATGCGCCGATTGCGGAAAGGAGCTATTGGGGGGCGATTTCCTATTTATGGAGGGCGAACGACCGCTTTGCCTCACATGTGCCGATCTCGACCATCTGGTTTACCTGCCCAGAGGCGACACCGCTCTGACCCGACGTGCTCGGAAGCACAGCGCACTTTCCGCCGTGGTGGTTCGCTTTAGCAGGGCTCGGAAGCGCTACGAACGCCAGGGAGTGCTGGTCGAAGAATCTGCACTGGAGCAGGCCGAGGCAGAGTGTTCCGCCGATGCTGAGCAGCGCGGTGTCCGGCGCGAGCGGGCCGAGATTTATCGCGATAAACAGGATCAGGTTCTCGCGATGCGAATGGCCGAATCGATTCGGCAGATGTTTCCAGGCTGCCCGCCTGAGGAGGCGCAGGCCATCGCAGCGCATACGTCGGTTCGGGGCAGCGGTCGAGTGGGTCGGACCGCCTCCGGGCGGGCACTACAGGAAGAAGCGTTACGAGCGGCGGTGGTGGCATCCATCCGCCACAGGCATACGAAATACGATCGCCTTCTTATGAAGGGACTTGGCCGCATGGATGCCCGAGACTCAGTTCGCGACGACATTGATCGTGTGCTTGAAAGGTGGCGTCGCGCTCCTGGTTAGCGCCGGCACTGTGCTCCGGAGATGGCACACCGGGGTCTTCAGGCAGGAGATCGAGCGGACGCGCCGTCTGTTGGCCCCTCAGTTGGGGTTTTGAGCTTAACTGGCCAATCCATGGTAGCCAAGGCAAGAAGAGAGCTGAGTTATTCCTCCTACAGTTGAGCTTTTGCTTGGAGAGGGAAGATGCTCTTCTGGGCACAAGTCTCGGCAAAATCGTCTTGTTTCAGACACGCCGTCCCTCCGGGCGAAAGTGGGGTTGCTCTATTTCACAAATGGTGCGATAGGAGAGTTAATCCCACCGAAAAAATGAGTGCACATTAGCCGGTTAATGAGCGTAATCGCGTATAAAGGAACTCGCGCGTTGAGGCAATTCCGCGAGCCGCTCCTGGCCGAACCTGGCGCCACGGGCGGGTCGGCGATCGCCCCTGAGCAGTTTTGACCAGAACCGTAAGTGCTCAGTGCCCTACACTTGGCGCACAGAGCCGGTCGGCGTGGGCAAAGGTCAATCGTTGTCACAACTGCCGACCCCCCTCGTCTGGAGCCTTGGGTCTTGTCAAATGAATCGACTCACAGTAGTGGCGATGATCTTTTGTTCATCCCTGGTGGTCTTGGTGGGTCTACCCAAAGTGATGGCAGACGAGTGGAACAAGAAAACTATTGTGACATTCAACCACCGGGTCGAGATTCCCGGTGGCAAGGTCTTGCCGGCTGGGCGGTATGTTTTTAAGCTGCTGGATTTGGCATCCGACCGCAACATCGTCCAGATTTTCAACGAGGACCAAACGCACCTCTACGCGACTATCGTTGCAATACCGAATTACCGTTTGCAGCCGACCGACGAAAGCGTAATTACGTTTAGGGCAAGGGCGCCCGGTTCAGTGGAAGCCATCAGGGCGTGGTTTTATCCGGGGGCGAATTGGGGCCAGGAATTTGTTTATCCAAAGACAAGGGCTGTCTGGCTCGCGAAGCAAACAAACAAGCCCGTTCCCTCGATGCCGTCCGAACTTGCATCCAACATCACCACGCCCGCAAAATCGGTGAACGGACCGCCCATAATGGCGTTGAAGAAGGCGCCTCTCAAGGCCGTTAAACCTACCGGAGAAGTGGTTGCAATGACGGAGATTACTGTTTGGGGCCCGGTGCAAGCGCGTCCCGAGGCCTCCCCGGTGGCCTCCCCCGTGGTCGACACCGGATCATCCACGAAAATCCGCACTATCAGGCTCCACAACGCCAGGCTCTACGGAGTCGGGATCGTGGTCGCCATCATCTTGTCGTTGATGCTCGCTGTGTTGGTCGTCTTCTTTGTCCGCTCATTCAGATCAGCAGACTGGCGGGGAGGCGTCGCCAAGGTGGCCCCTCCGGTGCTCCCCCACCTTCCCCGGTCGAGTCAAAAAGGTGGTCCCAAAGCGGCCTGAGTCTGGATTGCAGGCTTTGACGACGCCGTTGATGTGAAAATCGTGGATGTCCGCAGTTGTTCCAGCGAACGCATTGCTGGTTGCCGCGACCTGTCCCGTTGCCGCGCTGTTCGACTGAAACGCCGTACAGGTGGTTCCCTGCCCGGTCACTGATCCGCCAGTCGCTGTCTCTGCCATATGCAAGTTGCCGCCAAATGTCTGCGCACCAGCACAGGAGAACATCCCCACCACGAAGGCGATGGTAAGAAGTGTTTTCATTTTGCGGGCAAGTTGAGTGGTTGGGCTCGGACGTTTGTCCCGACCGCATCCCACGTCGCCTGGTACGAATCCGTTTGAGCTCACTAAAAAATCAATTGCCATGGAAGTTACTCCTCCAATTTGTGGTTGATCTTGTTGCGCGGGGGTTGCGGATTTTGCAGGACTTTGCCGGAATCTGCCGGAATCTGCCGAGGTATCTTGTTGAAGTCCTTTGGAGTCAGTATCGGTTTGGCGACTCATAATCCGTAGGTCGTAGGTCCGAGTCCTACCGCCGCCACCAGTACATTCACTTCACAAATGTCAGCCCATGCGGGACGGCGCCGGAAAACACGAAGGCGTACAGCATGACGATGATTCCGACAATGGCACCCAGAGCAACCGAATGCCACACCACAAATCGGAATATCGCTCCTTCGTTCCCGACTTGCTCGGTGGCGGCGGTTGCTATCGTAATCGACTGCGCGTCCACCATTTTGCCCATCACTCCGCCCGCACTGTTGGCCGCGCACATCAGAACCGGATCGATCCCGAGTTGCTGAGAAGTGATTCGCTGCAAACTCCCAAACAACGCGTTTGACGAAGTGTCACTTCCGGTCAGCGCAACTCCGAGCCAGCCGAGAAAAGTGCCGAAGAAAGGATAGGCCCAGCCGGTTCGGGTGAAGGCGAGGCCCAGAACCGCATCCAGCCCCGAATAACGCGTTACGTAACCCAGGCCTAGCATGAAGGAAATCGCGATCACCGCCAGTCGCATGCGCACCAGAGTGCGCCCGAAGGTTTTCGCCAGTCGAAGCGGGCTCATGCCGAGTAGCAGTCCGGACAGGATCGCCGACAGGAAGCATCCCGTGCCGGTTGCGGAAAGCCAGTTGAAGTCGTACCGCGCTGCCTCCGGAGTCGGCTTGGTGACTACGGGAGCCGCGCGATAGACTGCGTTATGCAGGAGTGGGACATCCCAGCCGGGCGGGCCAGTCCGGAGTTGTCCGTCAGGGAGCACGACCTTGAAAGCCGGGGTGGTGGCCTGATTTATGGCCAACTTGATCTTAGGCAAACCCCAGAGAAGGACGAAGAGTGACAGGATGGCGAACGGCATCCAGGCTTTTAACACCTGGCCGACCGGATAAGACCGGACCCTGTCATGATCACCGCCATAGCCGTCGAACTCCTTCGCGGCCCATTCTCCTCCAGCTTGGTCTGAGATCGGGGCGGTTGGCGGAAGTGGTGTTTCCTTTTTATCGTAGTCGAAGCGCCAGACGTTCTTTGGCTTCCAAAAATGGAGGAAGGCCACGGTCGCGACAATCGACACCGCGCCGGCCACGATGTCCACCAGGTTGCTGTCAACGTGGTTCGACCAGAAGAACTGCGTGAATCCGAATGAGAGACCGACGACCAGAATGGCGGGTAGCACGTCAAATGTCTCGCTCCATCCCACCATGGTTCGCACCAGCCAGAACGGCACGATGACCGCGGTGAAGGGAAGGATGCGACCGATCATGGCGTTGAGATCGGACTCCGGAAGCCCGCACACCGCCGCCAGCGTATGCACGGGAGTGCCGATGGCTCCCCAAGCCACTGGGGCCGTATTGGCAATCAGATTCAGAGCCGCCGCGTGGAAGGGCCGGAATCCGAGCCCAATCATGAAAGCTCCGGCAATGGCCACGGGCGCGCCAAACCCGGCGGCGCCCTCGATGAATGCGCCAAAGCAGAACGCCACCAGCAATACCTGAAGGCGCCGGTCTGGAGTGATGCCGGCGATCGATTCCTTCATGATCTCGAATTGGCCTGTTTCAACCGAGATGTCATAGAGAAAAACCGCTGCGAGCACGATCCAGGCTATCTTCAGCAGACCGAAGGCCACGCCGTACCCAAAACTTATTGCCGCAAGCGCCACCGGCATGCCAAAAAACACGACCGCCACGACCGCCGCCGTGAATGCTCCGGCAATCGCGCACAAGTGGGGTTTCACCTTGAGACCGGCGAGCAGTCCGAACAGCACAAGAATCGGCAGCGCTGCAACTAAGCTGGAAAGCCACCAATGACCGAAAGGGTCATAGATCTGAGTCCAGTGCATGAATTCTCCCCTCAGCCTTCCGCCCAACAACGCGCACAAGAATCCGCCAGCGGGGCCGTAAAAGCAAGGGAAATTGCAATGTGAAAGAATGGTTTCAGGGCTCATCAGCAATCAAGAAGGGGGCAAAGAATTGACAATCATCGCAGCCCTCTGGTTTTATCTCTCGTACTACGATTCCAAGACGCATCGAAGGACTTCTGCATGCTGGTTGGCATTCGGACCCGCGATTTACGCAAGATATATACATCAGCGCCTCCTCTCGCCTCCGGTGGCGGTTTTGCGTTCAGTACCGCGCGCGGCAAGGGGAACAAACCGCCCAAGCCGCAGATCGTTGCTCTCGACGGCCTCTCGCTTGAGGTTGCACCGGGAGAGATCTTCGGTCTGCTGGGACCGAACGGCGCGGGCAAGTCGACGACGGTTGGAATCCTCACTACCCGCGCGCGACCGACTGGCGGCCAGGCTTGGATTGGCGAGCATGATGTCTGGAAGGATCAGGTCGCGGTCAAGCGGCTGATTGGCGTGGTAGCGCAGCGTCCTAATCTTGATTTTTCTCTCACCGCTCGCGAAATTCTGCTCTTCCACGGCGCCTATTTCGGCCTCGATTCACGGGAGCGAGCCGATCGTGCGGAGGCGCTCCTCGATCGCTTCAAACTCCGTGACCGGTCCGATCAGATGGCTCGCGGATTCTCCGGCGGCATGATGCAGCGCCTCTCCATCGCGCGCGCCATGATGCACGACCCCCAGATACTTTTCCTGGACGAGCCCAGTGCCGGCCTGGACCCGCAAACCCGATTGCTTCTTTGGGAAATCATCCGCGAATACAACCAGCGTGGCAAGACCATCCTGCTGACCACGCACAACATGGAAGAGGCTGACGCCCTGTGCCAGCGTCTGGCCATCATCGATCATGGACGCATGATCGCCTTGGGCACTCCCGGGGATTTAAAGGCTTCGGTTCCTGGTGGCTTTCTGCTGCGGTTGCGCTTCGGCCATCACTCCCCTGAATTGCTGTTGCGTCTTCGGACCCTGGCGGGTGTGACGGAGGTGCGCCCGAACAATAACAACTCTGCCGACGTATATGCTGACCGCGGAGGCTCGCTGGTTTCTGAGATTGCTAATCTTGCCTCCGGCGCTTCTGTCGAATTGTGCGACGTCCACATCTCGGAACCGAGCTTGGAGAACCTTTTCCTGCACCACACCGGAAGGAGCTTGCGCGAATGAACTGGAAGACGTTCCTAGCCCTGCTGGCGCGCGATGTTCATGGCGCTCGCCGCAACTTCGTTCCTTTGCTGCTGCAGACTTTCTTGCAGCCGATGATGTTCGTGTTTATCTTCGGCCGGGTGATGGTGTCGAGCGGCTACATGCCCGCCGCATACAAAAGCCTGCTCTTGCCCGGGATCATGGCGATCAGCATGGTGTTCACGGGCGTTTGGGCGGTCGCGATGCCTCTGATCGCCGAATTTCAGTTTACTCGCGAGATCGAAGACCGCCTGCTGGCGCCGATTGAAATCTACTGGCTGGCCATAGAGAAAGTGGTTTTTGGCGCCATGCAAGCATTGCTTGCCGGCCTCGTGGTCATTCCGTCGGCGTGGCTGCTGCTGCGTCCGGGCGTGGAATTGAACATGCGTTCTCCACTAGTCTTTGTCTCGGTTACGCTGCTCGTGGCGCTCTTCTCCGCCTGTGGTGGTCTCGCTCTTGGTTGCAGCATCAATCAGACTCACATCGGTCTCATGTTCAGCATGGTCTTGACCCCAATGATCTTTTTTGGCTGTGCCTATTACCCGTGGAGCGCGTTAAATCACTTTCCGATCTTGCAGAAAATCGTCCTGGTGAATCCCCTCGTTTACGCGAGCGAAGGCCTGCGAGGTACGCTCGTACCCCAGTTCCCGCATCTCTCGATGCCGGTTGTGTTGATAGCGTTGACGTTCTTTGACGCGCTGCTGTTGACGGCAGGGCTCCGGCAGTTCCACCGAAAGGCCGTCAGTTAGGTTCGAAAATGCTGCGGCGCGAGGACCTAACCCAAGTTCAAACCGCTACTGCACTTTCCCGTCGGTGTCCATCAGATGGAACTCGCCGAGTCCCAGCTCTCGCACGCCGGATTCGATCTTCGCCCGATCGCCCACAACGATCCAGGTTAGGTTGTCCGGGCGCACCACTTCTTTCGCGGCTTGGTCTACGTCATTTGTCTTCAGCGCGTGGACTTTTTCTGCGTAGGTGTCGTAGTAATCGTCGGGGAGGCCGAATTGCACCAAATCCACGATGGACTGTCCCAGGGCGTCCAGCGTCTCGCGCGATCCCGGAAGCTTCAGCGTCTCGTTTGCCTGAATTTTCGCGAGCTCGTCGGCACTCACCGGATGGTCGCCCACGATTCCGCGAAACTCCTTGTTCATCTCCACCAGCGCTTCCTTCGTCTTGTCGGTTTGCACGGGCGCGACCGCGTAAAACGGCCGCTGCGAACGGGCGTCGCGAAGAACGGTGCGCGCTCCGTACGACCAGTGCTTGTCTTCCCGCAGATTCATATTCAGACGCGCGCCAAACATTCCACCCAGGCTATTGTTCATCGCTTCAATCGCGATTTCCTGCGGATTCGCCCTCGGTGGCGCCACCGCTCCCGCGATGATCACCGATTGCAGCGCGCCGGGCTTGTCGATCAGGTACACGGTGGATTTCGTCGCCACGGGGACGGTCTTCACATTCTTGGCGGGGACGCTTCCGCTCTTCCACACCGCAAAAAGCTTCTCCAACTTTGGTGTTACTTCGTTCAGCGTCGTGTCGCCCACCACAATTAGCGTCGAATTGTTGGGACGCAGCCATGTGTCATGAAACTTCACGAGATCTTCTCTCGTCAGTTTCGCCACGCTTTCTTTTGTCCCGGAGCCGGTCAGCGGATTTCCATATGGGTGTCCCGCTCCGTACAACAGCCCTGGCAATACTCGCAAAGCCAGTGTTTGTTCGCGGTCGATTCCAGCGAGCACCAGCTTTTGCTCGCGCTTCACTTCGGTCTCTGGATACGACGGATGCAAAACTACGTCCGCCAACAGGTCGAGCGACGGGTCGAGTTTTGCGGTCAACGCCGAAAGGGAAACGAACGATAGATCGAGGTTTGAAGACCCGCGCAGTGTGGCTCCGAGCGTTTCCAGTTCGTCGCTGATTTGGAGGGCGTTGCGCGTGCGCGTCCCGTCGGTGAGCACCTGCATCGCGAGGTTGGCAGTCCCCGGGGTCGCCGATGCGTCAGACGCGAATCCGGCGTCGGCTGCCAGCGTGAAATTCACCAGCGGAACT
>Ga0207088_1013_pt1 | contig 42527 bp, 44 predicted proteins | sample Alteio_BWMinHeat_52_FD_153564 | JGI IMG/M metagenome (GOLD analysis project Ga0207088, IMG submission 153564) | Enriched cells from forest soil in Barre Woods Harvard Forest LTER site, Petersham, Massachusetts, United States -... | ecosystem: Environmental > Terrestrial > Soil > Temperate forest >... | reverse complement strand
GCCAGAAAATGTCGTCCCTCTGGAAGCTGCACGCCGACTCCGTTGTCGTGCTGCTCGATATGGCGAGCACAACCGCCGAGGACGCGGGCGGTATTGCGAAAACCTCGGAGCAGAATGGTGCGGGGGCAGCGGCCCGGGCCATCCACGAGTCAGCGCAAAAGCTGCGCAACCATGCTGATATTGCAGTGAAGACGCTGGCTAGCGTGAGCTAGACCACTCCTCTCTTGAGATCTACTTTCCATTTTGTGTCGTGGCTTCCCGGCGTGACCTCGATTTTGCCTGAAGCAGCGGATCGAGACATGCCTAGATGTGGCGCCTCCTCAAAGAGGCTCAGAGCGAAGTTCAAGCATAGGTCGCTAAATCATCCGCTTGGGCTCAAAAGCCCGGTCCACGACCAACTCGGGATGCACGCGGCGAAAGGTTTCGGCCACGTGGCAGTTCCAGCAGACCGGTTGGTGATTGGAGAAGACTTCGGGAAGCTGCTCGGCGCGGAAATCCCTCCACTCGGCGGTCTTGAAATCGGGACCTAACAACGCGGGCGCGTGATCAAGGTGATGAAGCGGACCGATCGGCTTGTGGCAAAACGCGCAGCTCTTACCTTCGTACCAGTGCGAGACGATATTCCAGACGAGGCAGTTGGCGGGACCGATCTCGATCTGGCTCAGGCATTCCTGGCCGCAGTCCTGACGCTCAGGCCAGCGCGAACATTCTTTCAGGCGAAGCGTGGGCTCGGCGAGGAAGGCGCCCACGGCAGCTTCTCCAGCGGCGACGTCGACGGCTTCTGCCTTGTGAGTCTCCGGGCAGATGATCAGGCGTTTTCCCCGGTAGTCGAAGTAGGCGCGTATTCCGGGAATTGCGCGAAAGACGAACAGGCCGGCCGCCAGCACAACGACCACGAGGGTAACGAACAGTGTGACCGTCATAGATCACCTCCGGTGAATCAGCCGTCAGCTTTCAGTCATCAGCAAAGGCCTGATACACCGCACTCTGGGCATTTACAGCATGGGCGCTGAAGATCAATTGCGCGGTGCCCTAGGTCACCGGAAAACGTGATTGCGGTCACAAAGCTCTGGCATCCGTTCAACTTCAAAGGGGCGTGCTGCCCTCGTTGCGGAGAAACGCCGAGCTACGCCCGGCGGACAGCCGGGGGCGGCTGTCCCCACATTAACCCCGCAACGCCGGCGGCACTGCTGAGTTGTGATGACTTCCCCGCAGTTGCATCTTCACTGCGACCGACAGACGACGAATGCCTTCGCGAATCAGCTCGGGCTGCGAGTACGAGAAATTCAGGCGCATATGGCGGCCGCCCTCGTGACCATTGTTGGCATAGAAGCTATCGCCGGGAACGAAAGCGACGTCTTCCGCCAAAGCCGCAGGCAGGAGCGTCTGCGAGTCGCAGCCTTCCGGCATCGTCACCCAAAGAAACAGTCCGCCCTTGGGATGAGTCCAGGTCACTTCGGGTGGGAAATATTCGTGCATAGCTTGCAGCATGGCGTCGCGGCGCTCGCGATAGACCTGGCGAATCAGCTTGACGTGCTGGTCGAGGAATCCGTCGCGTGCCACTTCATAGGCGACGTACTGGTTGAAGGTGGAGGTGTGCAGGTCCGCGGCCTGCTTCAGTTGCACCAGCTTGCTAATGACGTCTTCGGGAGCAACTATCCACGCCAATCGAATCCCGGGCGCCAGGGTTTTTGAGAACGTGCTCAGGTAGATGACGTTGCCGAGAGTAAAGCCGTTGTCGCGGCGCAGGTTGTCGCGATCGAGCACCACCAGCGGCGCCAGATGCTCGCCTTCGTAGCGCAACTGGCCATAGGGATCGTCTTCGACGATCGGGACCCCATACTTGTCGGCCAAGAGAATGAGTTGGTGGCGGCGGCCTTCCGACAACGTGACTCCCGCCGGATTCTGGAAGTTCGGCAGAACATACATGAACTTCGGCCCGGCGCGGAGACTGGGATCGAGCTGATCGGTGAGCAGGCCGTCGTCGTCGACCGGGACAGAAACATACTGCGCGCCGTAGACATTGAACGCCTGCAGGGCGCCCAGGTACGTGGGGGCTTCGACGAGGACGCGGTCACCGCGATTGATCAGCAGTTTGCCGATCAGGTCGAGCGCCTGTTGCGAACCGGAGGTGATGAGGACGTTCTCGGCGCTGGCAACGATGCGATAGCGGGCAAGGTTGCGCGCAATCATCTCGCGCAGCGGTTGATAGCCCTCGGTGGTTCCGTATTGCAGAGCCTCGGCGCCGTGCTCAGTGAGAACTTTGTGGCAGGCTTCTTCGAAGCGCTTCACCGGGAAGACGTCCGGCGCCGGCAATCCTCCGCCAAATGAAATGATTTCCGGCTTCTGCGTGACTCTCAGAAGTTCACGGATGGCGGAGCTCTTGACTCCCAGCGTGCGCTGGGCGTACCGCGAACTCCAAAGCGTAGACATGCGCGTCCTTCCTGCGTGCGCGGGCGAGACGCACCCGCGACGGCCGGCGGGACCCTTCGACTTCGCTCAGGGCAGGCTGCCAGCGCTACTTAGCCACAGCGTATCAGTCTTCGCCGACCAGTTCTGGCTCGACCGACACACGAACCGGGGGATGCGCGTAGGTATCGTTTTCCTGTGCGTCAACCACGGCGATGGCGGCTACGTTGACCACCACTTCCACGGTGGCGGAACGCTGCAGCACGTGTACCGGGCGGCTCATTCCCATCAGAATCGGGCCAATGAGTTCGCCGCCGCCGATCTTTGCTACCAGTTTCGTCGCAATATTGGCCGAAGCCAGATCGGGGAAGATGAGAACGTTGGCGCCACCTTTCAGAGAGCTGAAGGGATACTGCTCTGCGATGATTTCGGGCGAGAGTGCCTCGTCGGCCATGATTTCTCCGTCGACGATCAAGGTGGGATCGGCAAACTTGATCAGTTCCACGGCCTTGCGGACCTTGCTGCAAATGGGATGATCCACGGCGCCGAAACTGGAGAACGATAGCAGTGCAACCCGCGGGATGAGGTCGAAGCGGCGCGCCATGTGGGCCGTGCAGAGCGCGATCTCAACCAGGTCTTCCGCCGTGGGTTCGATGTTCACGCTGGTATCGGCGAGGAAGAAGACTTCTCCTTTGCGCGTGATGACGGCGTAGCAGCCGGAGACGCGATGCAACCCCTCACGCATGCGAACAATCTGCAGCGCCGGACGGATGGTGTCGGGAAAATGCTGGGTCACGCCCGAGACCAGCGCGTCGGCGTCGCCCATGTGCACCATCATGGAGCCAAAGACGTTGCGGTTGTTGATCAGCGTCTCGGCTTCCTGCAGCGTGACGCCGCGCCGCTGCCGCAGGCGGAACAATTCCTGAACGTAGGCCGCGTGATGCGGCGACGACGCCGGATCGATGATCTGCATGCCCTCAAGATTCACACCCAGGTCATGCGCCCGATGCTGAATCTTGGCCGGCTCACCCAGCAGGATTGGTTTCCCGATTTTCTCTTCGACCAGTACGTGGCAGGCCCGCAGGATCTTTTCATTGTCGCCTTCGGGAAAGACCACTTGCTTGGGATTGGCCTGCGCCTTGTGAATCATGGTGCGCGAGACTTCATAGGCCTTGCCCAGGCGCCGTTCGAGTTGAGTGCGGTAGGTTTTGAGGTCAACTGGCTCCTGCGCAACCCCACTGCGCATCGCGGCCTCGGCCACAGCGGAGGCTTCCCACATCAGTACGCGCGGATCAAAAGCTTTGGGGATGAGATATTCGCGGCCAAACCGCAGGTGCGCCACACCGTAGGCACGGCACACGGAATCGGGAACGTCTTCCTTAGCCAGATCGGCAAGCGCGTGCGTGGCCGCCAGTTTCATTTCTTCGTTGATGGCCGTGGCGCGCACATCGAGCGCGCCGCGAAATATGAAGGGAAATCCGAGCACATTGTTGACCTGGTTGGGATAGTCGGAACGTCCGGTGGCGATAATGACGTCACTGCGGGCAGCCTTCGCGTCTTCGTAAGAAATCTCCGGATCGGGATTCGCCATGGCAAACACGATCGGGTCGGGGGCCATGGAGCGCACCATGTCCTGATTGATGGCATCTTTTACCGAGAGCCCGGCGAAAACATCCGCGCCGGCCAGGGCTTCGGCGAGCGTCCGCAGCGGCGTGTCCTGCGCGAAGCGCTCTTTGTATTTGTTCATGCCGTCTTTGCGGCCTTTATAGACGACGCCCTTGGTGTCGCAGAGAATAATGTTCTCGCGCTGCACCCCCAGGCGCACATAGTGCTCAGCGCAGGCGATGCCGGCCGCTCCAGCTCCGTTGAACACGACTCGAACTTTGCGAATGTCTTTGCCCACTACCTCCAGAGCATTCAGAAGCGCAGCCCCGGAGATGATCGCGGTTCCGTGCTGGTCGTCGTGGAAGACGGGGATCTTCATGGTCTTGCGCAGGGTCTCCTCGATCTGGAAACAGTCGGGAGCTTTGATGTCCTCGAGGTTAATGCCGCCAAACGTGGGCTCCAGCAACTGGCAGAGTTTGATGATCTCTTCGGGATTGTGGCTGTCGACCTCGATGTCGAAGACATCAACGTCAGCAAAGCGTTTGAAAAGTACGGCCTTGCCTTCCATGACCGGCTTGCCGGCGAGGGCGCCAATGTCGCCGAGGCCGAGCACGGCGCTTCCATTGCTCACCACTGCGACCAGGTTGCCGCGGCCGGTGTATTTGTAGGCATCCTGCGGATTCTTCTGGATTTCCAGACAAGGCACGGCCACGCCGGGCGTGTAGGCGAGACTGAGGTCGCGCTGAGTGCGGCAGGGCTTGGTGGGTGTAACTTCAATCTTTCCCGGGCGCTCCCCGTTGTGATAATCGAGGGCCTGCTGCTTGCTGATCAACATGATTTCCTCCGTACCTCATTTAGCGCCGGCCGTTCGCGGACATACCCTCGTGCCCCGGTCGTCGTCGTAGAGACGTAGCTTGCTACGTCCCCCTCGGTGCGCCAGGTTAGCGGGCCGGAAACCTACTCCTTCGGGCTTCTCCGCCACATGGGCACACAGGGATTCCAGCTGTGAACGTCCTTCTGGAAGTCGCTACCCGACTGGGTAGCCCCGACGGTGGCAAGTTCCTCCACCGGGGACTTAAGCAGTTCCGCAACATACAGTTCGACCTGTTCGCGCAAGCGTGGGTTCTTCAGCGCGCCCAGCAGATCGGCCTTTTCAATATGGGTGAATCCGCCGCATAGCGGACACTTCACAACGTTGTCGTTCACCATGGCTACCCTCTTTTTTCGGGGAATCTTGCGGGAATGGGTGCCCCTGTCGACATTCTCTCCGCAGTTCCATTAGAGGATGGGCGACGTTCTTGGGCAGTGATAAGGGTCGCTCGGGATTGTGACTGGGATCACAGCCCGGGATGCCATTTTCATCCTGACTGGGGCTGATCTTTGATCGAGTCTGCCTCACAACGTGATGGCCGGGGCAGACGTCGAGATCTCATCCGTTCCACGAAGTCAGTGACCCCACGCACCCAACTCCGTGATTGAAACCGTGGGGAGTCCAAAGGAAGCCGCCGTCATTTACGCCGCTTCCCCTTCCCTGCTAACATCATTTGTTTACCACTCAACCGGCAACCAAACCTGATCGCGCCTTCATAAATTTAACGGAGGAAACATGGCAATCAAAGTAGGCATCAACGGCTTCGGACGCATCGGCCGCAACGTGCTGCGCGCTTCGCTCAAAGACCCCAACCTGGATTTCGTCGCGGTCAACGACCTGACGGATCCGAAAACTCTGGCTCACCTTCTTAAGTACGACTCGGTTCTGGGCAACCTTCCCAATCAAGTTTCCGCCGGCGCCGACAGCATCACCGTCGACGGCAAGACCATCAAGGTGTTCAAAGAGAAAGATCCGGCCGCGCTGCCCTGGGAGTCCGTAGGCGCGCAGGTGGTGATCGAGTCGACCGGCCGCTTCACCGATGCCACCGACGCCAAGAAGCACATGCGCGGGCCGGTGAAGAAAGTCATCATCTCGGCTCCGGCGAAGAATGAGGACATCACGCTGGTGCTGGGCGTGAACCACGAGAAGTATGACGGAGCGAAGCACCACATTATTTCGAACGCTTCGTGCACCACGAACTGCCTGGCGCCCGTCGCCAAAGTGATCCAGGATGAATTCAAGATCGTCAGCGGCACCATGACCACCATTCACTCCTACACGAACGACCAGGTCATTCTCGACTTCCCGCACAAAGACCTGCGGCGTGCGCGTGCTGCCGCTCTCAATATGATTCCGACTTCAACCGGAGCGGCAAAGGCGCTCAAGCTGGTGATTCCCGAGCTCGGTGGCAAGATCGACGGGTTCTCCATGCGCGTGCCCACGCCCAACGTTTCGGTAGTCGACTTCGTGGTTTGGGTGGAGAAGAAGACCACCAAGGAAGAAGTCAATGCGGCGCTGAAGAAGGCATCGGAGTCGGGGCCGTTGAAGGGCTATTTGGGCTACGAAGAGCATGAACTGGTGTCGTCGGATTTCAAAGGCGACTCGCGCTCTTCGATCGTCGATTCGCCCTGCACGATGGTGGTCGGCGGCAACTGCGTGAAGGTGATCTCGTGGTACGACAACGAGTGGGGATACTCCTGCCGCGTCCGCGACCTGATCAATTACATCGCCAGCAAGGGCCTGTAAAGAACGATTTGTCATCCTGAGGCGGGCGCAGTTTGCCCGCCGAAGGACCCGGGCGGGCCGCGCAATGCGTCGCGTTCTTTGCGACGCATAAAATGCGCGTTTGACTCGCTTCCTTATACAGCCGGCATCAAAGGACGTCCAACCATGTCCAAGCTTTCCATTCGTGATTTGCCGCTCAATGGCAACCGGATCTTCATGCGCGTCGACTTCAACGTGCCGCTCGAAGACGGGCGCGTCATGGACGACACTCGCATCCGCGAAACTCTGCCCACCATCGAGTACGCCCTTCGCCACGGAGCGCGCCTGATCCTGGCCTCGCACCTCGGCCGCCCCAAGGGCAAACCTAATCCGAAGATGAGCTTGAAGCCGGTGGCCGAACGGCTGCGCATGCTGCTCGATAAAGAACTGGCGCGCGGCGAAAACGTCGGGTTCTGTCCCGAGTGCGTAGGCCCCGAGGCCGAGGAAGTCGCGACCCAACTCGAAAAGGGGCAGACTCTATTGCTCGAGAACTTGCGCTTCCACGCCGAAGAAGAGGCGAACGACGAAGCCTTTTCCAAACAACTTGCGAAGCTCGCCGAGTATTACGTGAACGACGCCTTCGGCACCGCGCATCGTGCGCATGCATCGACCGTGGGGATGACCAAATTCGTAAAACAATCCGCGGCCGGCTTGCTCATGGAAAAGGAATTGAAATATCTGGGCAAAGCGCTGGAACATCCAGAGAAGCCGTTTGTGGCGATTCTAGGCGGCGCCAAGGTTAGCGACAAGATCGGCGTGATTCGGAATCTGATGAACAAGGTGGATTCGCTGATCATCGGCGGAGGCATGGCCTATACGTTCCTCAAAGCGCAGGGACACGAGATCGGAAAATCTCTGCTCGAGGCCGACAAGGTCGACCTGGCGAAGCAGTTGCTGGCAGAAGCCAAGAAGCGGAATCTGAAGTTTCTGTTGCCGATCGATCACGTAGTCGCAATGAAGCCCGAAGCCAACGCGGTGGTGCAGCAAATCGGCGAGGGCCAGCCGATTCCGGCCGACAAGATGGCGCTCGACATCGGGCCGAAGACGATTGAATTGTTTTCCGAGGAAATCTCGACGGCGCGCACGATCATATGGAACGGGCCGATGGGCGTTTTCGAGGTTCCGGGGTTCTCTCGCGGAACGTTCAAAATCGCGCATGCCATCGCGGACAATGGCGGCGCGATTTCGATTGTGGGCGGCGGCGATTCGGTCGCGGCTGTTCACGCCGCTGAAGTCGCCGACAAGATGACGCACATCTCCACCGGAGGCGGCGCATCGCTGGAATTCCTCGAAGGAAAGAAGCTGCCGGGAGTCGAGGCGCTCACGGACAAGAAGTGAGCATTCTGGACGCCCCCGTGCAAACCTCCACCATGCGACTCGTGCTCGACCAGGGCAAAGCGATCGAGACTTATGGTCCCGCCGACCTGACCGAGGAAACCACTGACGCGATTGTGAATGCGGCGAACTCCTACCTTCTAGGGGGCGGCGGAGTCGACGGTGCAATTCACGATGCAGGAGGGCCCGCAATCCTCGCCGAGTGCCGCCAAATCGTCAACAAAATCGGGACGCTCCCGGCCGGGAAAGCGGTCATCACTACAGGCGGAAGGCTGGCGGCAAGGCACGTCATTCATACCGTTGGCCCTGTCTATCGCGGTGGGGAGCGCGGTGAGGCCGAGACGCTGGCCAACTGCCATCGGGAGTCCGTGCGACTGGCCGACGACCATGGTCTTTGCTCTCTCGCGTTTCCCGCGATTTCGACGGGCGCGTACGGTTATCCGGAGGCCGAAGCGGCTCCGATCGCGATATCGGCGACGCTCGATGCACTCACGTCCGCAAAGCATGTGACACTGTGCCGATTTGTACTCTTTGATCTTTCTACTCGGCGGGCGTACGCGCGGGCCGCCGAAAAACTCTACCGCTTGAACCCCACTCCCCAATTCAGAATGGAAAAGGCTGACTGATGCGCAAAAAAGTAATGGCCGCAAACTGGAAAATGAACAAGACCCCGGACGACACTCGGGATTATTTTCGCGAGTTCCTCCCGCTCGTGGCGGGGCATGACCGCGACGAGATCGTGGTGTGCCCGCCCTATACGGATGTGGCGACTGCCATCGAAGCCGCCCGCGGCTCCAACGTCGCGATCGGCGTGCAGAGTGTTCACTGGAAGGCGGACGGAGCGTACACGGGAGAGATTTCCGCCCCCATGCTCGTGTGTCTGGGAGTCACGCACGTCATCGTCGGCCACTCCGAGCGGCGCCAGTATTTTGGCGAGACCGACGACACGGTGAACCTGCGCCTGAAGGCCGCGCTGGAGTCGGGCCTGACCCCCATCTGTTGCGTGGGCGAAGTGCTGGAAGAGCGCGAGGCAGGACTCACCGACGACGTGCTTCGCCGGCAGTGTGTGCGGGCGTTCCATGCTATCTCGGCGAAGAAGGCGGCGAAGATGATCGTCGCCTATGAGCCGGTCTGGGCCATCGGCACCGGCAAAACCGCGACCCCGGAGCTTGCGGCTGCCGCCCATGCGGTGATCCGTCGCGAGGCCACCGAAGTTTTCGGCGAAGAGTTTGCCGCAAAGCTGCGCATTCTCTACGGCGGCTCCGTCAAGCCGGACAACGCCGCCGCGCTGATGTCGCAGGAAGAAATTGACGGCGCGCTGGTAGGCGGAGCGTCGCTCGATCCCAAGGCATTTGCGACGCTGGTGAAGTACTGACGATCATCCGCATCCAAATCCCGCGAGTAGTGCCTGAAATGTGCGTTGTTGCTAAAAGCTACTTCGCCATCACGATGCATCCTTGATTTTGGCCAACAGAGCGGCATAGCTTTCTGTCGTCTCAAAGCCGCCTGCGTCAACGCGCTTGATGGTGCCGTGGTCTCCCATGCTGCCAATTTGGGATATGGCGGCAATGGGAATCGAGACAAGCGAGTTCGTGGACTTCCCCTCTGCCCAGACTGTTACTTCGATCCAGCCTTTCATCAAGCTCTGTCCTTTCCGTTCGACTCTGCTTATTTTCGAAATGTCCCCGGCCTCGCGCCGAGCTTTCTTTTTTCCGAAGTATAATTCCCACGATGCCTCCAGCCAAACGCAGCGGTGAATTTGAGCGGCGATTCAAAGTAGCGGCCTACACGGAAAAATGGGCTGTGACCATGACCAAGGTTCGCATCCGGCAAGCTGTCGCATCCGCTGCGTTTCCACGATGGCATCTGCTAACGTTTGTAGGGCCGGAAGGCGGCGAATCGCGGGGAGTGGTGGACATGCTTGCTATTCGCAAAGACCACAATGATCCGCCGCCAGGCGCGAAGCGCGGCGACTTGTTTCAGATCATTCTGATTCAAGTTAAGGGCGGCTACGCAGCAAAGCCCACCCCAGAAGACGGCAAGCGGCTTCGAATTGCAGCCAAGAAGCATGGGGCTTGCGCAGTCCTCCTGGCGACGTGGAAGAAGGGGAAAGCGGCTAGATTCTTTTCGCTGGCACGGAACACTAGAAAGACTGCACTAGGATGGGCGGAAGTTGAAGACTTAAACGTGATCTTCCGATGAAAGGGGGTGGAGTGAGCAGTTCTCGGCATCGAGCGTCCGCCCCGAGATTGACAACTCGGTCATCCGACAGGCAAACTACCGCATTCGCTGGGAACCGCCTCTAGCGAGCGCCTGCTGCGGCCGGAAGGCAGAATAGCCGTTCAGGTCGTATAATCGCTCTTCACTCGTCCATGGCTATGACCGAGCAACGGGTCTCGTACACGCTCGACTCCTCGTTGGAGACGATCGACAATGCGGAGGAGAAGGCCACACGAATTGCGACCGAGCTCGGCTTTCCCGACGATGAGATCATGCAGATTTCCATGGCCGTGCGCGAGGGCGCGGTCAACGCCGTGTTGCACGGTAATGCGTATGCTCCCGACAAGAAAGTCATCCTCGCCTTTGAGCGCGCGGGCGGCGACCTGATCATCACCATTCAGGACCAGGGTAGTGGGATGGATCTCAGCAAGATTCCCAACCCTCTGGCGCCGGAGAACCTGCTCAAAACGTCGGGGCGCGGAATTTTTCTTATGCGCTCGTTTATGGATGTGGTGGAAATTCGCCCCACCCACACGGGCACCGAACTCAAATTAATCAAGCACGTCCACGGGCCATCCGCGGGCGGCAAGGAGGCTTCCCAGTGAGTATGAAGGTTGGTAGTCGGCAGGTGGATGGAGTCACGATTGTGGATTGCAGCGGCCGCATCACCCTCGGCGAAGGCAGCGTCATTCTGCGCGACACCGTGCGCGAACTGCTGGGCAAAGGCAACAAGAAGATCGTCCTGAATCTGCAGGACGTCAACTACATCGACAGCTCAGGCATCGGTGAACTAGTCAGCGCCTTCACCACCACCAAGAATCAGGGCGGCGAACTGAAGCTGCTGAACCTCACCAAGAAGGTCAACGACCTGCTTCAGATCACCAAGCTCTACACCGTCTTCGACGTGAAAGACGACGAAGCTTCGGCGGTCAAGTCGTTCAAATAGCGTTGATACTTAAGGGCGGGTGCCCCATTTCTCGCGTCCTTGGCGAGAAGTGGGGACTTCGCCGTGTCCCATTCCGGAACGTCTCACGAATTATTTCTGCTCGGTCGCAGATTTCGCCCCGCGCCACTCCTAGAATCAACGCATGTCGCCCATCACACATGTGAGGACAGCTGCCCCCGGCTGTCCAGCCTTTCTCGCGTTGCTGACCCCATTCCTTTTGGCGATAAGTCTCCACGCCTCCGATTGCATCCCCATTCACGAAGCGGGCCACCACGTCGGCGAAACTAGGTGCGTCGCCGGCAAGGTCCTGAAGATAAAAATAGGCGCGAAGGGAGTTCATTTCCTCGACTTCTGTGAAGATCAAATGGCCTGCCCCTTCACCGTGGTGGTCTTCCCTTCCGGCCTGAAAGATGTCGGCGATGTGCGCCGCCTGGCGGGCCGCACCATAGAAATTCGTGGAGCCGTCAAGCTCTACGACGGCCGCGCTGAGATCATCCTCAACCGCATCAGCCAGATCACTGGGGGCGCCGCCATGATTCCCCCGCTCCCCAAAGACTACGACGTCGAAAATCGGGGCCACTACAGCGCCGGCCATCTCCGCCCCACCAAGAAGCCGGCCAAGACCAAAGCCAAGCCGAACACTTCAGCCACCTACGGGAATGACGTTGAGGGCGAGGAACCGCCTGAGTAGCCGGCTTTACACCAGCCCCTTGCGCAGCTGGTCCAGCGGATACTTTGTCCCCCGCCAGATCACTCCGTCGTTCCACAGGGTGTGGACCATCGAGCGCAACAGGATATACATGAACAAACTCGTGCTGACGGGGTGCAGAAGAAAATAATAGGGCCGCACCACCGACAGCGACGACATTCCGCAATAAATCATGAAGATCGAGGCCAAGGCTGCCGCATAGGGAGCGCGCGCCCAGCCGTGCGCCAGGCACACTCCGAAGAAGGGACCGAGATTCAGAAACGCCACCGCGAAGATCGATCCCAACGTCCGCCACCATTGGAATGAAAGCAGAGCAAAGAAATTCTTGGTGAGATTGTCGACGATGCCGAAGGCGCCCTTCGCCCAGCGCAGCGAGATCAAGTCCTCGCCGAACACTCCGCGCTGCGTGAATCCGGCCGCCTTCACAATCTTGCCCAGCTTCATGTCGTCGAGAATCTCCATGCGCAGCGCGCGGTAGGTACCGACCGCGTCATAGACGGAGCGCCGGACCAGATTGAACGCGCCCACACCGATGTAATCACGCGTCTTCGGGTCGGCTACTTTCCAGATGCGATGTCCGAAGATGAACAGGGTCTGGAAGAAAGCCATCATCATCCTCTCGCCGGGATTGTGCATGATCATGCGCGGGAACAGGATCACATGGTCCGTCCGTGACGCTTCTCCGTAGGCGATGGCGCGGCGCAAAGTATCGGGCTTGAAGAGCACGTCGGCATCGGTGAAGAGCAGCCAGTCCCCGGTTGCTCGCTGGCTCGCAGTCCACATGGCATGGGTCTTGCCCAGCCAACCCGCAGGCAACTCCTGGATGTGGACGACGGTCAGACGCTGGTGCGCGGCGGAAGTGGCGGCAATCTCATCCATCAGCCCGCCGGTGCGATCGGTAGACCGGTCGTTCACCGCGATGATTTCGTAGTTGGAATACTCCAGCGCGAGCAGGCGCGTGAGCGTTTCCCGGATGTGCTCTTCCTCGTTGCGAGCCGCAACGATGACGGTAACTCGCGACTCCCCCGCTGGTGCAACCCGAGTACGATCCCACTCTGGCCGAGAGATGTCAGCCACGCTCGGCATGCCCAGGGCAGCATCCACAATGCGGGACACCCACGCCAGCGCCAGAATCGTTCCCGCAATCCACTGAAAATAAACCATCCTGCTTAAGTCTTCCGTGCTACGGCAGACGCGCCGTCGATCGCGACCGGCGGCGCAAATTTCATCCCATAAAACAGTATCGCAGAGGAAAGAGCGATGGCGACAACCGGCCCCAGAAACGCAAGCTGCAACGAATATCGGTCGGACATGTAGCCGATGAGGGACGAAGAGGGGACGTCGCCCAGAAGGTGAAGAATGAAAACGTTAGCAGCGAGCGCCATGGGACGGATCTTGGCGCCCACCGAGTTGATGATGGCCGCGTTCAGCGGCCCCGTGTTGAACAGGAGCAAGAACTCTGCGACCAAAATGCCCGCGACCATTCGATTTCCTTGAGCGTAAAGAGCCACCCACATCGCTGGAATCCCCAAACCAAGACTAACTGCTGAGACTAGATAGTGAGCCTTTCGCGTCCTCTGGAGCAGGAAGTCGGACAACCAGCCTCCCGCCAGTGACGCAACCAGGCCATTCGCACCGATGCTTAAACCGAAAAATATTCCGGCTTGCCCAATTGTGTAGCCTCGCGCGCGATGCAAGAAAGTCGGCATCCAGACTTGAAGCCCGCCCAGCGCGAAGGTCATCATCGCCATGCCGAGGGTTGCCGTGACAAAGGCGGAATTTCTCGCCAGCCCCTTCAGAGTATCCCGATCTGGTGTTTTTTCGGGCGGGTCAAACTGCCCCAGCGGAGGTTCGGGAATCAATAGCAACAGCAGCGCGAACACAAAACCCGGTGCGGCACCTACATAAAATGGCGCACGCCATCCGTAGACCGGTCCCATCAACCCACCGAGAATATATCCCAGCGCCGTTCCCACAGGGATTGCCAGATAAAATACGCCCATCACGCGCCCGCGCTGACGCTCCGGAAACATGTCGGCAACGAACGTAGGAGACAGAATGACAAAACTCGCTTCCCCAATTCCAACCAGAGTGTGCCGAATTACCAATCCCGTAAAGTCGCGTGTGACTGCCGTTAAAAGAGTCGCAGCGCTCCAGATCAGCGCTCCGACAACGATCACCGACTTTCGCGAGAAGCGCACAGACAGCGGCCCCATGAAGGGCGCGGCGCACATATAAAAGACAAAGAACACGCTAGTCAACACGCCAAAAGCCGCGTCGCTGCGATGAAATTCGGCCTTTAGCAAATCCTGCACGGCGAAGAGCACAGAGCGATCAATGTAGTTCAGCAGATTCAGCGCGGTGAGCAGCGCGAGGGCGATCTTCGGATAGCTCTTCGGTGAAGTCACAGATCGAGCGAATATATCACGGCGGGCGGTCGTGCCTGTAATAACGATTGACATTATTAACACGCAACGTTATTATTAGCCATGTGATCCGGAGTTTCGCCAACAAGCTGACGGCAGAGGTCTGGAGCACCGGCAAAACCCGGGGATCGCCTCCCGCGAGCGTCACGAGGCGGAAACTTGCGATGCTCGATGCAGCAGCGGCTCTGGAGGATTTGAAACGCCCTCCTGGAAACCGCCTTGAAAAGCTGCGCGGCGACCGGCAAGGACAGTACAGCATTCGCATCAATGATCAGTATCGAATCTGTTTTGTATGGCGTGGTCACGATGCGTTTGAGGTCGAAATCGCGGACTACCACTAGAAATCGGCAAGATCGCCTATGAAATCGGCTGGAACGTAAAAATATGAGCATCGTCAGATCAGGTGTACCGCACTGGAGAATTCATCCCGGCGAAATTCTGCGGGAAGAATTTCTTAAGCCGCTCGCCATGTCCGCCTATGAACTGGCAAAGCGCCTTCACGTTCCTGCGCCTCGCGTTAACGACATCGTCCTTGAGCGCCGCGGCATCAGCGCCGATACTGCTGTCCGGCTGGCGCGCTTCTTCGGAACGACCGAGCAGTTCTGGCTGAACCTGCAGGGCGCGTACGAAGTTAGCCGCGTACTGGCCGAGCAGAGCGCGGAGATTGAGCGCATCCAGCCGCGAGCAGCGTCCGCATCCCGCTAACCTTGCTGAGAATGCCCTCGTCCCTTCGGCCTTGGCCACCGCGCTACGATCGTCGTCGAAATCCCACCTCGAGGGCGGAACTCCCCCCGCACCTCCGCCCACACCGGCTTCGCCCACTGCACCACATCTTCGAGTACTTGGTTGACCACATTCTCCTGAAAAATTCCCAGATTGCGGTAGCACTGCAGATATTCCTTCAGCGACTTCAATTCCAGGCAGCTCTTATCCGGCATGTAGCGGATGGCCAGCACTCCAAAATCCGGCAGGCCCGTTTTCGGGCACACCGAGGTGAACTCGGGATCGTCCACCACAATCTCATATCCCGGAAACTGGTTGGGCCAGGTCTCAATCTCCGGAAACTTTGCGTCGAGACCCGCGGCCGCGTGCTCAGGCGTATAGCGAGGCGATTTAGCCATAGCATTATTGTAGCGTTTGCGGGTAATGAAGCCGAAGCCCCGCGGCCCGCATCCAATCTGACACCGTGCTGGGAGCGTCCCCTGGTATCTGTCGTGGCCTCCGCAATGGTAAATTACTACTTACAGTTATTCCTGCCGCACTCTGAAAGACAACTGGTTGGCATCGACCAACAATTCGAACTCGCCGTCCCGAAAACGGTGGATATGGCTCGCGTTTGTCCTGCTGGCGGTCCTGGCGGTCCTGTATTCATATGTTCATCAAACCCCGATAAGAGTGCGCGCTATTACCGTCGAACGCGGCCCCATCCGCAGCCTGGTTTCCACCAACGGCAAGATTGAACCCATTCAGAACTTTGAGGCGCACGCTCCTATCTCGACCACGGTAAAACGCCTGCTGGTCAAGGAAGGCGACCACGTTCGCAAGGGCCAACTCCTGCTGCAACTCGACGACGCCGACATTCGCACCCAAGCCGCCCGCGCCCAGGCCCAGGTCAAGACAGCGCAGGCCGATCAAGCTGCGCTGGCCAAAGGAGGCACACAGGAAGAAGTGCTCACCTTGAATGCGCAGTTGATCAAAGCCCGCAGCGCGCGCGATGTGGCCCAGCGCAATCTCGATGCCCTGCACCGCCTGCAGCAGGATGGCTCGGCCTCCCCCGGCGAAGTTCGTCAGGGAGAAGACGCGCTGCAACGCGCCCAGGCGGACGTCACCCTGCTCGAGCAAAAACAGAAAGACAGGTATTCCAAACCTGAGACAGCGCGCATCGAGGCCCAGGCCGCGGAAGCCGAGGCTGCCTACGCCGCCGCCGAAGATGCGTTGCTTAAATCCAGCGTGCGCGCCCCTTTCGACGGAATGGTCTATTCTCTGCCAGTCAAGCAAGGCGCCTTCGTGCAGGCCGGCGACTTACTTCTGCAGGAAGCCGATCTCTCGCAAGTGCTGGTTCGCGCGTTCGCCGATGAACCCGATATCGGCCGCCTGCAGGCTGGACAAAAAGTTGAAGTCACCTGGGACGCCGTCCCCGGCCGCACCTGGACCGGCGCAGTCAGCACCGTCCCTTCAACGGTAAAGCTGCGCGTCTCCAGAAATGTGGGCGAGACCACTTGCGTCGTCGACAACAAAGATCTTCGCCTGCTACCCAACGTCAACGTGGGCGTGACCATCGTGGTTGCCGAGCACAGCGGAGTGCTGACACTGCAGCGCGACGCTCTGCGCATCGATGAGAGCAAGCCTTACGTCTTCCGCATCGTCGACAACCACGTGAAGCGCCAGACCGTTGAGTTCTCCCTGCAAAACCTGACTCGGGTCGAGATCACCTCCGGACTCTCCGAGGGAGACTCCGTAGCTTTACCTGCGGAGGACAAACCGCTCTTCGATGGCGCTGCTGTCAAGGTGGTCCCCTAGGCATGGAGGGACCGTGCAGTTGAATTGTCATCCTCGGCGAGGGCGACTGCTTGCAGCGTTGCTTTTGGCCGGCCTGCTGCTCCCAGCGCATGCCGCCACGTCTCCCAAAGAACTTCTCGCGGCTGGTAGCGCCGATGAAGCCATCCAGACCCTGGAGCAGCAGATCAGCCACTCGGCGACCGACGCGGAATCGTATAACCTGCTCTGTCGTGCATATTTCATGATCGAGGAGTGGGACCGCGGCATCACCGCCTGCGAAAAGGCGAGAAACCTCGATCCCCAGAACAGCCTCTACCATCTGTGGCTGGGCCGCATCTATGGTGAGAAGGCGGACCGTGCCGGGGTATCCTTTGCTGCGGCGGGGTTAGCCAAGAAGGTTCGCACTTCGTTTGAACGCGCCGCTGAGCTCGACCCGACGAACTGGGAAGCACGGGTCAACCTGGCGGAGTTCTATCTCGACGCCCCGGGCATCATGGGAGGAGGAAAAGACAAAGCCCGCGCGCAGGCTGACGCCCTCCTGCCGCTCAATCCGGGCATGGCTCACTGGGTTCTAGCCCGCATCGCTTCAAAAGAGAAAGATACAGCCGCTGCTGAGCGCGAGTATCGCGCCGCCATCACAGCCAGTCATTCCGGAACTCGCGCCTGGTTCGAACTGGCCAACTTCCTCTTCCACGCCAATCGTCTCGACGAAATGGAGCAGGCCCTGCGCACTTTGGAATCCAGTCCCGTCGACCGCCCCGACTCGCTCATGGACGGCGCCAGCCTTCTGCTGCGCACCGGCCGCGACTATCCTCTCGCCGTGCGCCTGCTTCGCCGTTATCTTTCTTCTCCCGTCGAGCAGGGCCCGGCCTTCAAAGCACACGATTACCTCGGCCAGTTGCTGGAAAAGCAAGGCGACCGCCATGCCGCCGCCGAAGAATTCCGCGCCGCCCTGTCTTTGTCCCACACGTACGCCCGCGCTCAAGAAGACTTGAAGCGGGTCGAACATTGATCTTCTTGAGGACAGACGACGGGTGCCCCACGTCTCGCTCTTGGAGACGTGGGGACTTTCACGGCGAGCCTGAGGATCACGAAACCCGCTCCACTTCACCTGTCCTGACATTTAGAATCTCGCTGGCATCCAAATGTTTCATGAAATCATTCCCAGATCACGCTGAAAGGGACGCAATGAAAACCTCGTGCCGTGGCGCGCACCCCGCAAAATGGATCCTGGCAATCGCCCTGATCCCCAGTTCTCTGCTGGCCGAACCCGTCTCTCTCAAGCGCGTGGTCGAACTCGCCCTGACTCACGCCACCGGGGCCGCCATCGCCGCAGCAGACGAACAGCGCGCCGCCGCCGGCTATCGCGAGCTTCACAACAACTATGTTCCTCAAGTCTCAACCGGCGCGGGCCTCGGCTATTCGTACGGCTTTCCCCTCGCCCTCGAAGGATCTGCGCCTTCTCTGTTCAACATCAATACGCAATCCGCGCTGCTCAATCCCGCGTTGCGTGATTTCGTGCGTGCTGCGAAAAGCGACTCCGCCGTCGCTTCCTTCAACACCAAAGACGAGCGCAACCAAATCATCCAGGACGCTGCCCTGAGCTATGCCGAACTGGCCAAATGGGAGCAGCGTCTGGCCCGGCTTCAGGAAACTGAGGCAGCCGCCAACCAGATGCAGGCCGCGGTCGCCCAGCGCGTAAAAGAAGGCATCGACAGCGAAGTCGATGGCACGCGCGCTCGACTTTCTGCGGCCCGTGTCCGTCTGCGCATCGCCGAAGCACAGGGCGCGGCCGACGTGCTCCGCGAGCACCTCTCCAAACTCACGGCGCTTCCCGCCGCCAGCATTCAGACCGATCCCGATTCAATTCCCGCGCCTCCGGCCGCGGCCACAACCCAGGACACAGCAAAAGAGGCTGCCGATTCCAATCCTTCAGTGCAGGCCGCCGTCGAACACGCCCGCGCCCAGTACCTGCGCGCACAAGGAGAACACAAGGCGCTCTGGCCCAGCATCGATTTCGCGGCGCAATACGCCCTGCTTTCGAAGTTCAACAATTTCCAGAATTACTACATCCCCTCGAAACCCTGCACCACGCCTCTATTCTCCGGCGAGCTTCTGTGCGTGACCAGTGGCTTTCAGCAGAACAACGCTACCGTCGGGGTGAGCATCCGGTTCCCGCTCTTCAATGCCTCGCAACGCTCCCGCGCCCAGGCTGCGGATGCGGACGCCCTGAAGGCGACGAAACAAGCCGAAGCCGCCCGCAACCAGGTGTCGGAAGAAACCTTGCGATTGCAGCGCTCCGTCGCCCAAATGCAAGCCGCACGCGACGTGGCCCAATTGGAATACGAAATCGCCGAGAAGACTCTGACCGCGGTCCAAACTCGCATCGACGCCGGCACCGCCACGCTCCACGATCTTGACGATGCCCGCTCGCAAGCCAGCGAACGCTTCATCGCCCTGCAAGACGTGACCTTCGAACTGGAACGCAGCCAGCTCGGCGTCCTGCGCTCCACCGGAGACCTGGAGAAGTGGGCTCTCGGCACACCCTGAGAATCGTGAAGTGCGCGGGTTGAAGTGGCGCGGGAGGTGCGCGGGTTGTGGGCGCCCCAGGGGTAGGGGTGCCCCACTCTTTCGCGTTCTTCGCGAAAGGGTGGGAACTCTGCCGCCGGTCGCGCTACAACTTCCCCCTCAACGCCTTCACCATCCCCCGAATCGCCTTCTCGTTGCGCCGGTACCAGCGCCACTGCCCCTTCCTCGTCGCCTCCACCAACCCTGCCTTCGTCAGGATCGCCATGTGGTGAGAAATAGTCGGCTGCGAAAGGCGGACGCGTTCTTCAATATCACCCGCGCAAAGGCATGGTCCGACGCCGCCCGTTCGTTGCCCCGTTGCCCTAGCTTCTGCCACACCTTCCTTGAGGGCTTGCAGAATTCGGCGCCGCGTCGGATCGGCAATGGCGTGCAGCGCGCGGTCGAGGGAAGCTTCGGATGCAGACATGGCTGAACTAGGAATATCCCGAGAATCGACGGCTGTCAATGTAGGAAAACCCGAGTCTCGAAACGCAGACGGCCAGTGACCCGCTTGGGGAACTATCTTCTTCGTTTTGGTGTCCAATCACCACATGTGTGCGTGTGTCTGCTGCGAATCGGCGGCCCGGTCCAGTACAAGGCGAATCGCCAACCAAGCTTCTTAGCCAGAGTGAGCTTCAACATGAACGCTCTCATTTCGACGGCTTCCTCCTCGCCACGACCACTGTTGAGATGGCTGCCGCCAATCGGGGGATTGCTGGCCGCAGCAGGCGTTGCCTCCCTCGTGTACCGCGTGCCGCTGCCACATTCGCTTTCACTCGGCGAAGTGATTGGCTCGGCGATCGGACGTGTGCTGGGAGTTCTTCTCGCCAATGCGTTGACCGTATGGGGCCTCTGCGCGATCTCGCAACGCTCGAGGGCAGCCGATGCGCGCCTTCTCATTTTACAAACGTCGCTGAACGCTCTCTGGCTTGCTCCTCTAGTGTTGTTCATTCGCGAGAATTCCCCGTGGGCACTGGCGATCACCGCCGTCCTTGTATCGGGAATTGTGAGGTCCATTCGTCTCCTGCAGGTCCACAGCCTGGCGGATGGGCCGGTAAATGATCAGGAATCTCCGGTCTCATTCCCCAGCAGCAACGCGTTCACCCTGCTGGACTCATCGACCTTCTTCTGGCGGCAGGTCTTTGGCGCCGGCGCGGCTCTGTGCGCCCAAACGGGCGCATTCGCAGCTCTTGCAGGATATCCACTCAAGGCCGCGTTGCTGGTGGGCACCAGTTCTGCGGTCTGGACGTGGTCCTTCACCAGGGACGACAGTCGAAGATCCTCGGCTTCGTCCCAGTCCTCTTCGCGCGCTCTGTTGCTGCTCTCGCTCGCCTTTGTTCTCACCGCGGGCGGGCTCCTCCAATATCTGCGACCGATGTACGGAATTCGCGGATTCGGCATTCCGAGCTTCGCGGGCTACGCACCACCCCGCGGAGATCAGCGCGGAGAACAGGGCTACCGGAAAGCTCCCCAAGGTTCCAACATGCCTGCCGACGAAGGTGACCCCGGCGTCGTCCTTTTGCCCGAGAAGCAGACTCACACCAGACTGGTTGCTCCAACTCCGGTAATCGAAAATGCCCTGCTGTCGGGACACGGCAGCACGAAGCCTCTGGAAATTCCCTTCGAAGGTGTGTATTGGTTTTTCAGAGCGCCGGATGTTCACCCCCCTCGGACCTCCCGTCAAGCCCACGGCAGCCCCGAAAAGCTGGATATTCGCTCCACCGACCGCCGTGCTCTGTCTATGGAGGCCCACGAGAATCTCGGGGGCATGATCGACCTGAACTGCTGCAGGAAGATCCAGATCGCGATTCGCAATGCCGACCGCTATCCGGAAACAGTCACCATGGAACTCGTTCTGATCAATAGCGCCGCGCCAGGAAAGCCGTCTCAATCTCTGGGCAGAACAATGGTCACCTCGACCCGCCACTGGAGACTCTATGACAAACCATCGTCGCCAGCCAGCGAGACGCTGAACTTCATCATTCCCCCGCATGCGTCAATCCGTCGTTTTGATGAGGTGATGGTTGTGTTTCGACTGGACGCCGCTCGGGCCGACGCCGGTCCAAAGATCGCCATCGACCGCTTCGTACTCATTCCTCGAGGACTTTGATTAGCCGGGGTCTACTTCTTCAGAATCGGGCTATACCCATCCGCGATCAGCCGGGCTCGCATGGCCTCGGCATCCTTAACGTCGGAGAATGGTCCCACCTGCACGCGGAACAGCTTATCGGTCGTCACCGGGTCCGCCACAAACGCCGGATACTGCTTCTTCTTCAGCGCGTCCACCAGCGAGTCCGCATCTTCCTGTTTGCTGACCGCAGCCACCTGCACAAAGTATCCCGACGTAGGCAGCAGCGTCGCCGGGTCGGGAGTGCTGGCTGCAGCCGCTTGCGGCGGCGTCGCACCCGGGGTGGAACTCGAAGTCGAACTCGAAGGCGAAGTCGAAGCCGGAGTAGCACTCGAAACCGCGGGCGCCGTTGTCGTGTCTGTCTTGCCGTCGACCGCGGGAGTCAGCTGCGGGTTGGCGTCTTTCTGCTCCACCGCCTTATAGAACGTCATGGAGGGCGCGGGCGACGACGCGGCACCGGATCCGCTGTTCGCCTTGCTCGTGCCGGGCGTCGTCAGCGGCGCAACCGCGGCGCTCGCCGTGGTGATCGCAGGCTCCGACTTCCGCCCAAGCGAATACCCCAGCGCGAAAAACAGCGCGCAGATTCCCACCAGGCCGAAGAACAGCACCAGCAGTTTCCCCGTACCCAGCGTAATTTCCGTATCTTGTGACGAAGCCATAGTTCAACTCCCGGCAATCTTTCCCTGGCTCTTTCCTGAAGGCGTCATCGGAAGAGCGAACGTCCCTACGCGCTCTTCTTTGGTGCCGCGTCGTCACCCTTCCCCAACAGCTTCTGCAGCCCCGAGAAAAAGTCCACCGGCACTGGGAAGATCACAGTCGTATTTTTCTCCACACCGATCTCAGTCAGAGTCTGCAAATATCGTAGTTGCACGCTGACCGGTTCGGTGGCCAGCAGATGGGCCGCGTCCACCAGCCTCTGCGCGGCCGAGAACTCGCCTTCCGCGTGAATAATCTTCGACCGCTTCTCGCGCTCCGCTTCGGCCTGCTTGGCCATGGCGCGCAACATCGACTCCGGCATATCCACCTGCTTGACCTCGACGTTGGTCACCTTCACTCCCCACGGCGACGTGTGGGTGTCGAGAATGCTCTGCAGCCGCAGATTGATTTTTTCCCGGTGCGAAAGCAGTTCGTCCAACTCCTGCTCACCCAGCACCGACCGCAGCGTAGTCTGTGCGAATTGCGAAGTCTGATACACGTAGTTCGACACCTCGACCACAGCCTTGTTCGGATCAATCACTCTTAGAAAGATGACCGCGTTCACCTTCAGCGTAACGTTGTCTCGGGTAATAATGTCCTGCGGCGGAACTTCGAGTGCCTCCTGCCTCAGCGACACCCGCACGATGCGGTCAATGGGGGCGAACACGAAGGCTATCCCCGGCCCCTTGGCCGTAGATAGCAGCCGACCCAGGCGAAAGATCACACCCCGCTCGTACTCGGCCAGAATCTTGATGGAGCTGAGCAGATAAATGACAGCAATGACGCCGGCGACAACGAGAACAGTAAACAGGCCAGGAAAGGCTTCCACAGGAACCTCCACGTTCGGAGCGCGAAAACACTCCTACCGCGGATTGTATAGCAGCCAGAAGAAGGCAGCGCGCAAATCGCGGGCAGGACAGTTGCTTGGCTTGATGCCTTGGTAGGAGCTCGGTTTGGAAGAGATCCTCGTGCGGGCCTGGCGAGGCGGGAGACAGCGTAGCCCATCAACTCCGGTCGGGATCAATCCCCTGATCCATCCAAATCCACAGCACCCGGGCTATCCACGTGAGCACCGGCGCCACTGGCAGAAACAAAATCATTCCCCCAACCGCGCTCTTCAGCAACGGCCATTTCGTCACTTCCCAGACCAGTGCCGCGAGCACCGCGATCGCCCCAATGCCCAGTCCGTAGCCGATGTACATCGCTCCCAGAAAGTACCCATCCTCGCGCTCAAACTTCAAGCCGCACGCCGGACAGCGCTCATACATTCCCGGAAACAACCACACTGATTTGCGAAAGATTTTTCCGCTGTGGCATCGCGGACAAAGCGCGTACAGAATCCCCCGCATCGCCGAAACGTCAGCCCGCTGCATGGACGAAGTCTACCAGCCGCGGGAGCGCAACCGCGAAGCGGCGGAAGAATGCAGCCCACCGCGTAAGCGGTGGGAGGCCAAGGATAAGGCTGTGAAAGCCCCGGACGGGGCGGAAGAAGAACGCGCCTCAGGATGACAAATTGCTGACCGTTGTTGCTAGCGAACTCACTGCGCCCTCGCCACCTGAATCCGGCTCGCATCCACCGAGATCGCCCGCTGAATCTCCATCTCCAGCGAAGTCCCCACCTCCAACTTCACTTCCGGACCGTGCTTGAGCAGCGCCCAAGCGATTCCACCCGCAATTCCCGCGAGGCCGCCATACCGCGCCCCGTTCAACCCTCCAGCCGCCACGCCCGCGATGCTTCCCACTGTTCCACCAACTGCGGCGCCCTTCGCGGCGTCCTCGATCCTCTTCCCCGTGTCTTTGTCCGCCTGGATCGTCCCTTCCTTATCCTTCACTCCGTTGCTGTCCGACCCCGGCGTGTTCTCCACCGACCCCGGCAGCATCACGGTATAGCCGGTCGGATAAATCATCGACGTAAAGTGGATCAAAATCTCCGCCCGCTTCTTCGATCGCCCCGCCTGCTCGGTGCGCATGATCTTTCCCTGAATATAAGTCCCCGCCGGAATCAGGATGCGGTCGTTCATCACAAACGGAAACGCCGTCTCGGCATACACGGCATCGCCCTCACGCGCATTCTTGGTCGAGATGGCTTGCTTCAACATCAGCGGAATCTTCGTCCCCGCTGGAATGACTGTCGCATTCGGATCGGGCATTTCTGCCGGAGCGGAGGCGGGCATGGTCGCGGGCGTAGACGCCGCTGGAGCCGCAGCCGGTTCTTGCGCCCGGGCGGCCTCATTGGCCAGGGCCGCAGCCGCAGGCTGAGCCGGAGCACCGGCCGGTTTCGCCGGATCCGCCGCCTGTCCCCATGCCATGCCAGAAAACAGCAACGCAGTTAATAGTCCACGCATCCTGCACCTCCAACGGCAGATTTCCGCATCTGTCTAGACAAGCTTACTACGCCTTGGCCGCTAGGATGCGCGGTTTGCAAGGAGAGTTACCTCATGGTATCTTTCCGCGTGTCTCGAAAATACACCGCCGCCGAGACAAATGCCCTGATGAGGGCGCAATGGCTTCAGACGAGGGAGCTAGGGAGGACCCGGTTCATCCGGAGGCAGATGCTGTTCACCCTGCTGTTCTGGCTGACCCTCATGCCAGCGCTTTATTGGCTCGGAGGTCACCAGCCTTATTCGTCGGTGTGGTCCGAAATCATCGCGGACCTCATCCTGCTACCGATTTTGCTGCTGGGCGGCTATTTGGAGGGACGCTGGAGATGGACTGACCTGGAGAAGAAATACCCCGCAGATCGCCTTCCACCCTGGGAATAATCTCCTGATCGAGAAAGGGAGGGTTCGAACGATGGCGCCTCACTTGTAAATCAACTACTTCTCCCGCACCTTCTGAAACCTCTCCAACTCCTCCAACCACTTCTGCGCAAGCCGTCATGAATCTCATACTTCCACCACCTCACTCCTCGCTGGACAAACCGACCCCTCCGTCGTAGCATTCCCAGTCATGTACCTGCCATCCACCGGAATGCCCCAGGGGCATTACGCGAGTTTCCAGGCCGCGGCGGAGGAACTGGAACTGATCATTGTCGTGCGGAACACCAATCCCCGCTCGAAGGCGTGGATCGAGCGAGGCTATCCGCCCAAGCCCATGACCATCAAATGCCACACCAGCAAGAAAACCGGAAAAGTGACCGCGGTTACTCCTGCGGAAATTGCGCAATGCCGCGCCGCTGGCTTTTACGTCATTGATTCTGACTGCATCGCGCGCAAGGGGCCGAACGAGGCCCTCCAGGGAAAGTTTCCCTTCGACACTCGGGAAATGAATGAGGCCGGCCAAGTGATTGACGGAGTACAAAGGAAAGCTCTGGTCGGAGATTACGACCTGATGGGCGTCATCGATCCTGCGGCGACCGGGAGAAATCTGGTGCTGGTCGCCTCCAACGGCGTGAAGATGACCAATCTCATGAGCCCCGACGTTGAGAGAGCGCGCACGGCCGTGAATCGGCGCCTCGATCAACCCCGCGTGATGCACGGAGCCCAGGATCAATTTGGCGATTTTCCAGAAAGCGGCGGCGCGGCGGCTTTTTTCCCCAACGGTTTAGTGTGGGAACTGAAAGACGAACAATCCATCCGCGGATTTTACGACCTACTCCACCGTCAGCCCATCACCGGTACGTACGGAAGTCAGAACGACTGACAACTGCCCGGTACCCATTTCTCCCGCGCGTTTTGTGCGTTCCCTGAGATTGTCGAGGAGCCATCCGATCCTTTCTCGACATTTACGCCTCGCCACGGCGTGATACGCTTAGGCGAACGGTAGCGAGGTACGATGCAACGAGCAATTGCAATCGGCGTGTTGCTCTTGGCAGTGGCGCTTCCTTTGGAGTTGGCACGCGCGTCGCAGAAAGCATATGAGGGTGGCAAACTGCTCTCGGTTTATTCACCTGAGGTGCCGTTTCCCATGCCGTTGCCTTCTGGCCAGACTCTCACTCTTTCGATGCATTTCGGTTATCGCTTCGAGGTTCAACAGGGAGATGTGGTTTACGTAGGCTCCTGTCAGCAGAGTGAGTACCGGCCCGAGTGGAAGGTCGGTGATGATGTCCACTTTCGCTTGAAAAAGTACAAGCTGTACTTGAAACGCCCGAATGGAAAAGAGCTGATGCTGGTGTTTTTACTGCAGGCGAAGCTCGGTCCCGATGGGAAGCCCACTACGATTCTCAAATACAAACGATAGCGGACACAACAGGTTGCCGTGCTCGGCAGGTGTCGAAACATCGCCATTACACTCATCGACAGGCAGGGCCGCTCACTTGTAAATCAAATATTTCTCCCGCACCTTCTGAAACTTCTCCAGCCCCTCCTGCCACTCCTGCGCAATCCTCCGCGGATCCTGCCCCGCCACCAGCGCGTCATACACGCTCTGATTCATGAGCAACTCGGGCATACGCTCGATCTTGAAGTCCACCGGATATAGCTTGCGCAGCGCCGCCGCCAGCTCAATCCCCAACTCCGGCGCGTCAAACCCATTGCGATCGGTCACCACGATGTTCACACCCTGACATTCCTTCCCGCTATAGTTGCTCGCCGTTGGCGTGAACGTCACCGGAACAAACCGCACACCCGCAATCCCACGCGCGTTCAAGTACGCCGCCAGTTCCTTACTCTTCATCCAAGGTGCACCCAACAACTCAAACGGAGTATCCGTGCCGCGACCCACCGAAACATTCGTGCCCTCGACAATCGCCACTCCCGGATACAACGCCGCCTCAGTCACGCTCCGCAAGTTCGGCGACGGATTCACCCACGCGAGTCCCGTCGAGTCGAACCAGTCCCCACGCTGCCACCCTTCCATCGGCACCACGGTCAGCTTGGCGTTGATGTTGCGCTCGGCGTTAAACATCTTCGCCAGTTCGCCCATCGTCATCCCCGGCCGCACCGGCACGGTCCAGTAATCCGTAAAATTCTCCTGCCCAGCATCCGACACCGGACCTTGCACAAACGACCCCGTCACCGGATCCGGTCGGTCCAGCACAATCAGCTCAATCCCCGCCTTGGCCGCGCCTTCCAGAAAATATCCCAGCGTAGTCTCGTAAGTGTAAAATCTCGCCCCCGCATCCTGAATGTCAAACACCACCGCATCCAGAGTCTTCATCACGTCCGGCGGCGGACGCCGCGCCGCATCCGTCCCTCCATACACGCTGTACACAGGAATCCCCGTCGCGGCATCCACCGAATTGTTGATGCCCGTCGTATCCAGCGTGCCAGTCACTCCGTGTTCCGGACTGAAAATCGCTTCCAGCGAAACTCCCTGCGCCTTGGCCAGCACATCAATCGTCCGCAGCCCCTGACTGTCAACTCCCGTCTGATTCGTCACCAACCCGATCCGCTTCCGTGGCTCCGCTCGTGGAGCGGCGGACGCCTCGTCCGCCGTGGTGGTTGCAGCCGAGCCTGAAGCCGAGCCCGCCGCGGACGCGACCTTCAACACGTCGAACCCATGCTCCTCGAGCACGTCAATCCCCGTCTTCACAGTCCCATTCCGCGAGTTCATCCGGCGAGCCGCGCTCAAGGCCTCGTTGTATCCCGTGATGCTCTTCCAGCGTAGCGCTTCCTGCTCTGACGGATTCAGCTTCAGCGCCGCCGCCACCTCCGTCGCCACCTTCGACCGCAGCCCGATCGCATTCCCCTTCCCCCGCGGATGCACCGCATTCGTCAGAAGAATGATGTAAGTCTCGGTCGTCGGATCGATCCACACCGACGTCCCCGTAAACCCCGTGTGCCCAAACGATCCCACCGGCAGCAGATCGCCGCGGTTCGACGAGAACGGAGAATCGATATCCCACCCAAACCCGCGCAGCACCTGCGCCGTCGGAGGCGTCTCCGGCGAAGTCATCTTCTCCACCATCAGCGGCGACAAAACTCCTCCCCCTCCGTTGAGCAGAGCCTGGGCAAACTTCGCCAAATCGTCGCCCGTCGAGAACAATCCCGCATGTCCCGCCACCCCGCCCATCCGCCGCGCCGTCGGATCATGCACCACCCCGCGTAGCATGTGCTCGTTCTCGTCATACTGCGTCGGCGCAATCCTGAGTCGCCACGCCGCCGGAGGCACAAACCGCGTCCGTGTCATCTTCAGCGGCGCAAAAATATGCTGCGTCGTGTAAGCGTCCAGCGTCTCCCCCGACACCCGCTCCACCAGCGCGCCCAGCGTAATGAAATTAATGTCGCTATAGACGAATCCCGATCCCGGCACCGTTTCGGGCGGCTCGACGAATGCCAACTGATAGGCCGTGTTCTTACCCTCCCACGGCGTCGTCAAATCCAAGTCGGGCGCCAGCCCCGAGTAGTGCGTCAGCAGCTGCCGCACCGTGATGTCTTCTTTCCCATTCTGCGCAAACTCCGGCAGATACTTCGCCACCGGATCGTTCATCCGTACCTTGCCCTGCTCCACCAATTGCATCACCGAGGTCGTGGTCGCAATCACCTTGGTCAGCGACGCCAGATCGAACACTGTATCCAGCGTCATCGGCTCGCGTTTCGGTTCCAGAGCGCGATTTCCGTACGCCTTGCGATAAATCACCGCCCCGTCATGCCCCACCACCAGCACCGCCCCGGGGATATTCGCATCCGCCACCGCCTGTTGAATGATGGAGTCAACTCCGCCCAACCGGGTGAGCATCGCCGAATGCTTCACTTCGGCAGTTGACTGCAGGCAGAAAAGCGAGAGCACGCCGATGAGAGCGCACGAAACGCGGAGAGAATGCAATGTTGATTTCATTGTGAGGATGATCTCTTGACTGTACACAACTCGGCGGCACGGCTCAAGAAACGAAGCCAGGGAGTGCCGTCTGTAGTACATGTCCCCATGCCCAAACAAGGCAGCTTCAATCACGGTGGGGTATTCCTCCGTGTGTCCTCAGTGTCCTCTGTGGTAAAGAGTTTTCTTCCCCTTCCAAGCTTTACCGCCCTGAGTAACTCTGCTATAAACCGCTCAGCCACGAATTTATCGCGAGTCCAAAATCCTGAACAGTCCACTTCCAACTCTAGTCCCCGCTTTCGAAGCTCAGGACAAGACTTTTCCCCAAGCCTTCTCAGTTCTGCGAGACGCGATCGCAGCCCTCGCCTTCCCCGCCGCCTCCATCGCAGTCACCCACCGGGATCACCTCGTCGCACTAAAATCCTTTGGCCATTTCACCCATGCAACCAATTCCAAGGGTGCCCCACCCTTCTCGCGTCCTTTGCGAGAGGGTGGGGATTCTGATCTCGATGTTACCCCTGCGACCTTGTTCGACCTGGCTTCCGTCACCAAACCAGTCGCCACCACCACGATCGCAATGATCCTCTACGAGCGCGGCCTCCTCGAACTTGAGACTCCCGTAGTCGGCGTGGTCCCCGAGTTCATGGCCGATGCCTGCGGAGAACTCGACCCCCGCCGTGGCGATGTCACCTTCCGCATGCTCCTCGCCCACTCCTCCGGCCTTCCCGCCTACGAGAAGTTGTTCCTCAAAGCGCAGTCGCGCGACGGCCTGCTGCGAGCCGCCTTCACCACTTCCCTCTCGACCAACCCCGGCACCCACGCCGAATACAGCGACATCGGATTCATCACCCTGGGCGCCGCACTCGAACGCATCGCCGGAGAATCTCTCGATCTCTTTTGCCAGCGCGAGATCTTCGGCCCGCTGGCCATGACCCACACCACCTTCAATCCACCAGTCGGCACCCGCGCGCAAATTCCTCCCACCGCCGACGAACGGCCAGAAAGCGAATGTGGCGCGGGCGCCCCCGCCCGCGAAAATTCGGAAGAAAAACCGCCGCAAGGCGCAGCCCACAGCACCTTCCGCCAAAGAATCATCCAGGGCGAAGTCCAGGATGAAAACGCCAGCGTACTCGGCGGCGTCGCCGGCCACGCCGGCCTCTTCTCCACCGCCGAAGACCTGGCCCGCTTCGCCCACGCTATGCTCCATGGCGGGCGCCCCATCCTCCTCCGCGAAACCGTCGCACTTTTCACCCGCCGCGAATCCGCGCCCCCCGGCACGTCCCGAGCCCTCGGCTGGGACACTCCCTCTGCCCCCTCGCAGTCAGGACAATATTTCGGCCCTCGCTCCTTCGGCCACCTCGGCTACACCGGCACGTCGCTGTGGATCGATCCCGACCGCAAAGTTTCGATCACTCTACTCACGAACCGCACCTGGCCGGATTGCGCCAATCAGGCGATCAAGCAAGTCCGCCCCAAATTTCACGATGCAATCATGGCAGCACTTGAAAACGATCCGCTCATCCAATGAAGCTTTGTCATCCTGAGCCGCGTTCTTTGCGGCGAAGAGCCTGCCCTGAGCCTGTCGAAGGGACCTATGCACTTCGCCGGCCGCACTCATGCTGCCGGCGGAGTACATAGGTCCTTCGGCCTGCAAAAAGCGCAGGCCTCAGGATGACAACCTTTAGGTTGGTGCCGTGCTCTAAAATGGTTCCGCTCTCGTTACGATCCCGAAAGGCGTACGACTTGACCCGAACTCGCCAGATCCGAACTAAGAAAGCTAACTCCGATCTCCGCATCCTCCCCACCGAACAGATCCTCCCCGCCGCCTCCGATCTCGACCTCATGTCGTCCCTCGAAATCGTCCGCCTCATGAACGCGGAAGACGCAACCGTGCCCGCGGCGGTGGGCCGCGCTCTCCCGCAGATCGCCCGCGCCATCGACGTAGTCGTCGCTGGACTCCGCCAGGGTGGACGCCTCATCTACGTCGGCGCCGGAACCAGCGGCCGCATCGGCGCTCTCGACGCCTCCGAGATCCCGCCCACCTTCAACACCGATCCGCGCACCGTCCAATTCATCATGGCCGGAGGCCCCAAAGCTCTCGCCGACTCCACCGAAGCCAGCGAAGACGACACCGCCCCCGCCATCGCCGCAATGAAAAAACGCAAGCCCGGCAAGCACGACACCGTCCTCGGCATCGCCACCAGCGGACGCACTCCCTTCACCATCGCCGCCGTCGAATACGCCCGCAGCCGCGGTGCCCGCACCATCGCCCTCACCTGCAACCGCAACTCTCCCCTCGAGCGCGCCGCCGATTTCGCCATCGTCACCGAAGTCGGCCCGGAAGTCCTGGCCGGATCCTCCCGCATGAAAGCCGGCACCGCCCACAAAATGGTTCTGAACATGGTCTCCACCGCAGCCATGACTCGCCTCGGCTACGTCTACGGCAACCTCATGGTCAACGTCTGGACCAAGAATGAAAAACTCATCCAGCGCGCCACCCACATCGTGGAACAAGCCACCGGCGCCGATCACGACGCCGCTAGCCACGCTCTCAAAGCCAGCGGCAATCGAACCCCCGTCGCAGTCGTGATGCTCGCCGCCAGCGTAAATCGATCCCAAGCCGCCGCCGCCCTGAAGAAATCCAAAGGCCACGTCCGCCAAGCCATAGATATAGCAAAAAGCTAGCGCGCCGGGTGCCCGATCCCAACGTCGCGACGGGTGCCCCACCCTTGTCGCGTACTTTGCGACAGGGTGGGGATTTTGACTTTTCGTACATCCGCGCTTGCACTCCCCTTGGGAAGGTGGGTCGCGCCCCCAAACGTCCGTGCCCTCCCGGTTACCTGCCTCCGCCGCAAATACTCGCTAGAATAAAATTTCACTCAAGGACTCATTCATGGACAAGTTCGTAATCCGCGGCGGCGAACCACTCCTCGGCACCGTCCGCGTCAGCGGCGCGAAAAATGCCGCGCTGCCCTGCATGGCCGCCGCCCTGCTCACCGATCAGCCAGTAATCCTCGAAAACATTCCGCAGGTCCGCGATATTCAGACCACGCGCAACCTGCTCGCCGCCATGGGCGCCGAAGTCGAACTCGGTTACGGACGCGCCCAGCACCGCACCACCATCCACTGCGCTACGCTCGCCGCGCCGGAAGCCTCCTATGAACTGGTCAAGACCATGCGCGCCTCCACGCTCGTGCTCGGCCCTCTGGTCGCCCGCTGTGGACACGCCCGCGTCTCGCTCCCCGGCGGCTGCGCCATCGGAGCGCGTCCCATCGATCTCCACATCAAGGGACTCGAACGTCTCGGCGCGAAGATCACGCAGGAACACGGCTACGTCGAAGCCACCACCGATCGCCTCAAAGGCGCGGAAATTGTTTTCGACAAAATCACCGTCACCGGCACCGAAGATCTGCTCATGGCCGCAACTCTCGCCGACGGCGAAACCATCCTGCGGAATTGCGCCCGCGAGCCCGAAGTCGCCGACCTCGCCGACCTTCTCAACAAGATGGGAGCAAAGATCGAAGGCGCAGGCACGTCCACCATCCGCATCAAAGGTGTGGCCAAGCTGAAGGGAGCCAAGCACCGCATCATTCCCGACCGCATCGAAGCCGGAACGTACATCATCGCCGCCGCCATGACTGGAGGAGACCTCAACATCGCCGGATGCGACCCTTCGCATCTCAAGGCGCTGCTCAGCAAACTTCACGAAGTCGGCGTGAAAACCAAAGTGTCCGCCGACTCCGTCCGCGTCATGGGCGACAATCCTTTCACCGCCGCCGATATGTCGACCGAAGAGCACCCCGGATTCCCCACCGACTGCCAGGCACAATTCATGGCCCTGGCGACGCAGGCCGAAGGCACGTCGATCATCACCGAAAATATTTTTGAGAATCGCTTTATGCACGCCCAGGAATTGGTCCGCATGGGCGCCAACATCAAGATTGAAGGCCACCGCGCCATCGTCCGCGGCAAGACTCCCCTCAGCGCTGCCGCCGTTCTGGCCAGCGACCTGCGCGCCTCCGCCTCGCTCGTCCTCGCCGCCCTGGTCGCCGACGGCGAAACCATCATCGACCGCGTCTACCACATCGACCGCGGCTACGAACACATCGAAGAAAAGTTAAAGGGAGTCGGTGCGCAAATCCGCCGCATCGGAGAAATGTTCCCCAAGAAAGCCGCCGCCGTGAAGTGATCGAAGGTGTATGTGGCGCGGGCGCGGGCACCCGCTCAGTGAGTGTATTGGCGATTTTTCACCAACTACACCGGCTTGTCATTCTCATCGAGAGAACTGAAAGCCAGCCTCCGGGGCGATGTCCTTGATGTCGACTTCCCAGTTGCTACCATCCGCAAAGGTTACTTCCGCCACAAAGAAAATAACGCTCTGGGCGCTCTCGTTGAAGGGTATGGCTTGGTCCGGTACGTTCTGAGCATCACCGCCCTTTATCCCCCTCCGAACAGTGACGAGGCTGCCCCGGCGAAGTTCAACTCCGTTTGGATAAACGTTTGCCCAGCCAATCCGGTACGAACTAATCGCCTTCGCGCTGTCGTTGTTCAGGCGAGCGCCTTTCAAAATGTTGGGATGTTCGAGAGCAATCTGAACAAGGTGTGCGGGGGCTGAGCGCTGCGTAGCCATAACCATCGCAACATCGGTACCGGCAACGGCGCACCCGATCAGCAGAAACGCCACAGTGAAAAACACCCTAAGGGACGATTTGGACATGATTCACCTCGATTCCATGCATTATATCTACGTCAATCTCATACGCAACTGTTGTTGTCAGGCCATTAGCACCCATTGACCCACACAACATCCTTTCCCAAGATACCACGCACCGCCGAACGACTCGAAGAACTCCTACCCCCGCGTCAGTCGCTCAATCAACTCCCGGTGTCGCGGATACCTCGCCCCCAACTCCCCCCGCTTCCCCATCTCAAAATCCTCAAACTCAAACCCCGGAGCCACCGTACACCCCACCACCGCAAACGATTTCCAATCCGCCACGTGCGATGCAAACCAGCACCCCGCTCGCACCACCGCCTGCAAAACCTGCCCCGCCTCCAGGTCGCGTCCCAACTCAATCGAAGAATACGCACCCTCCGGCCCAATCACATGCACAACCAGCGGCGCACCCACATAGAAATGCCAGACCTCATCCGACCGCAGCCGGTGAAACGCCGAGAAGTTCTTGCCTTCCAGCAGAAAATAAATCGCCGTCGACGCAGCCCGCGCTCCGGTAAACTCCGCCGGCAATGCCTCCCGCGCCAGCACCACGTCTGACCGGTAGGTCTGCCGGAAATACCCGCCCTCCGGATGCGCCTCAAGCCGTAACTTCTCAATCCAGTACCCCGCATCTTTTCCGCCCATGGATCATTCTCCCCATCCAGCCTGAAACGTTTTCGCCTCTGCCCACACTATCTCGCTGAGTAGGCAAATTCGCCCAAGGAACCTCTCACAGCCGACCACCCGACACCGCCAAATCGCAGCCTGAAAAGTGCGGTGAACTCCCACCTCCCAGGTACACCAGCCTTAATGCGGGAAGCCCCGCCCTTGCATCCTCTGCAAGGGTGGGGAGCAGTATGAACCCTGGTCGTGGCTCAGTTTGGAGACCAATCTTCATTATGGCGTCATCCTGAGTGGAGCCGTTCTTCAGGCGGAGCGAAGGATCTCGCGCGGGTAGACCACAAATTGAGCTTCTCACGAACCCGCCTTCTCATTGACGCAGCCCTCGCGCCGGAATAACATCCTCCTCCAAGTCCAACGAGCCCGCAACTTGACCGACGGAACCATTTCGCACTATCGCATCTCCGAGAAGCTCGGCGACGGAGGAATGGGTGTCGTCTACAAAGCCGAAGACACGCGGCTGCACCGTTTCGTAGCTCTCAAGTTTCTTCCTCCTGAGGTCGCGCGCGATGCCCAGGCTCTGGCTCGCTTTCGCAGAGAAGCCCAGGCCGCGTCGGCGCTGAACCACCCTAATATCTGCACCATTTACGATATCGGCGAGGAACAAGGCCGGGCTTTCATTGCCATGGAGTTTCTCGATGGCACCCCCCTGAACCGGTTCATCGGTGGCCGGCCGCTGGCCAGCGAACAACTGCTTCCTCTTGCCATTGAAATCTCGGACGCTCTGGAGGCTGCCCACTCCGAAGGAATCATCCATCGCGACATCAAGCCCGCGAACATCTTCGTGACCAAGCGCGGTCATGCCAAGATTCTCGACTTCGGACTCGCCAAGGTGGGGGAGCGTTCCCGATCCGCCTCCGGAATGTTGAACGCAACGCGGGCAGAGTTTGAGCTCTCGCAACCGGGGATGGCGATGGGCACAGTCTTCTACATGTCGCCGGAACAGACGCTCGGCAAGCCGCTGGATACGCGCACAGACCTTTTCTCGCTGGGCATCGTGCTCTACGAAATGGCGGCCGGCAAACAAGCCTTCACCGGAAACACATCGGCGGCCGTCTTCGATGCCATCTTGCATTCGAATCCCACGCCCATGGAGCAACTGAACCCCTCCGCTCCTCCGGGGCTCGATCTCGTGATCAACAAACTGCTGGAGAAAGATCCCGATCTGCGCTACCAGACCGCGGCCGACTTGCGGGCCGATCTAAAACGCCTGCAGCGTGACTCAACCGCGAGCCATACTGTGGCGCATAGCGCCGTTGCTCCGGCCACGAGGGAGAGGAAGAGCTTCCCTCGATGGGCGACAGTCCTGGCGGCGCTTGCTGTGGTGGGAATCGGCGGTTGGTTTGGTTTCACGAATCGGGCAAAGTATCTCGGCGCTCCCGCCCCAGTGGTTCCGTCCAGCGCCGTTCCCTCGACCGCGACTCCGCCAGTCGTTCCCGCCAGTGATAGTGATCAGGGATCGCCGCCCGTCGCTCCGGAGGCCAATCAGCCACCTGCCGCTCATCCGGGAGAGAAGACCGCAAATCTCCCCGCCGCTGCACCGAGCGTGAAGGCATCGGGAAAAACCGGTTCCGCAAAAACCAACTCAGGGACTGCTGCAAAGCCCCGGGAAACGCCAGCTGCAGCACAAACCACGGCTCCATCAAACCCGCGCACCGTCCCCGCGCCAGCCTCGCCCCCCGTAGCGATCGCTGCAACTCCAAGCGCCGCGCCTGCGACTATCCAGCGGCCCTGTGAGCAGATTAGCGCCGCCTGCGAAAACGCCGGCTTTGAGTATGGCAAGATGAAACAAGGGATCGGTCTTTCGGCGGACTGCATCGTTCCCATCGTGCGAGGGATCCCACAACCGAAGGAGGCAACCAAGCCCTTGCCCCAAATCGATCCCCAGATCGTCGCCGCCTGCCGGGAAAAAAGCCCGAATTTCAACGGCGTAAAAGCCGGCGGCGGAAAAATCGACAACGGCACCACCGACGAGCCGTCCACTCCAAGGTGATCTGAAGGCGAGCTCGGGACGTCGATTACCCGTCAATGCCTGCGACTTGTATATCCAAGAGTTCGCATTCTGCGAACACGAAGTGTGCACCTTGGGGAACGCCGCGCCGCGCTCTAACCCCATTACCTCAGGCACTCCAGCCCCAACTATAGAGTTGACATATATTCGCAAATCGCGAATAACTAAGTATACCTTCGCGGTTTGCGAAGCATCTTAAGCAACAGAGTTCCCAAAGTGAAGGCGCTCGGCACAGAGGTGTTAGACAGAGCGAGCCGAGCGCATCGCGATTTGCCGACCTCGATCGCTACGTGGCTTGCGATTGCGCGGGCAGCGAAGTGGAAGAGTCTAAACGAATTGCGGCAGACCTGGCGCAACACGGACTGCGTCAAAGGGCAAACAGTCTTCAATGTCAAAGGTAACAAGTATCGCCTGATCGCAAGCGTTAACTACCAAAGCCAAACCATTATCGTAAAAGATCTCGTCACACATGCTGAGTACAGCAAGAGGGGATGGAACAAATGAGCCCCGTACTCGAATACAAGCGACTCATCGCGGAAGTCCCCCCGAAAGTAATTCACACTGAACAGGAAAATCGCTCCTACCTGGCGAAACTCGAACAACTCGATAGTCGATGGGCTGAGTTGAGCAAGGCGGAGAGAGATTTGTACGATACTCTCGCAGTGCTCATCGAGGATTTTGAGAAGAAAGCTTACAATCGCCGGGCCGCAACCCCGATCGAAGCGATCAAAGAGCTTATGTTGGCGAACGGCCTCAAGCAGAAGGACTTGGTGGGGGTCTTCGAGACCGCTAGTGTCGCGTCAGAAATTCTGAAGGGCAAGCGATCCCTGACGACGGACCATATCCGCCGCCTTGGCAAACGGTTCAACGTGTCGCCAGCCGTGTTTCTATAGAGCCCTAGCTCCGAACCGACACCCGCCCCAAAACGATCGCCGCCAATTCGCTGCGACGGGCCTTGACTCTCGTGTTATGCTTTGTGCCGTACCTCGCGGGCCCCGCGCGCCTGCCACCTTCACCGGCAGCGCCACGGACAATGAGGCGGCCCTACCTGCGTTCCCTTCGCAAAGAACGTGGATGGAGGCGTTGCGAACTCACACTCGGTGTGCGTCGCGCCCTCCCACTTCAGCTGGCCGCGCCCACCCGCACAACCACAAGAGGAGATACCATGAAATTCCAGAAGCTCACGCCCAATCTCGTTGTCCGCGACGTCGCCGCCAGCATGGAGTTCTACTGCTCCGTGCTCGGCTTCCAACGTGCTATCACCGTGCCCGATCAGCCACCCTACGTCTTCGGCTCAGTCACGGCCGGTGGAGTAGAAATTTTCTTTAACGACCAGAAAGCTGTAGCCGCGGATTATCCCGCACTTGGCGCCAAACCCATCGGCGGCAGCCTCACCCTCTTTATTGAAGTGGAAGGGATCGAAGAAGTCCTGGCGGCCGTCCAAAGAAATGGCGCGAAGATCCCCATGCCGCTGAAGCAACAGTTCTACGGCATGCGCGAATTCGCCTTTGAGGATCCAGAAGGCTGGATCATCACCATCGCGGAAAAGGTAAGTTAGCGAATCCGAAACCAAAAGGCACCGAAGATCACCGCAGCGATTTGCCCGGTGTCCTCGGTGCCTCTTCTGTCCACAATTTTTCTGCGGCCCTTCTTGGTTTATCTGCGTGAATCTGCGAAATCAGCGGCCGAAGATTTAGTTTCCGGTATGACGCCTACTTGGCCGCCCCAATCGTGTCCACGACCTGCTTCAGCACGCTCTCCGCCGCCGGGTCCTTGAAGCCTATCTGCGCCCCGCAGACTCCGCCCGGCACCGCCACCGCCACATACCAGTTGGTCCCCGGCAGATCGCTCGCATTGGCCAGATGCTTGTACGAATACCAGTAGCGCTTGCCGCTGTCCTCGATCGTCTTGTCCGGTGGAATCATCTGTTGGATCGTTGGCTTAATCTCCGCCAGCGACTGCTCGTTGCCGCGAACCACCACATTGCTCTTGCCATCCGCGGAAGTCGAAGTACCGACAAGAACCTTGTCCTGCGTCCAATCCGCTGGAACCGAATACTGGCAAGTCTTCTTTCTATCGTTAACCACTTTCCATCCCGCAGGCGCAACCGCCAGCACGATCGTTGAGACCGCCAACAGGACCGTAACCCCAATCTTCCGCATCCGACATTCCTCCGAATCTTTGACTTTACCCCAACAGCCGATCCGCCCGAGATTTATACCATCTCCCCGTCTCAGCAGCCGCCAAAATAGCAAAGACCGCAGTTGCCTGCGGTCCTTGCTGGTCATCTCCCGATTTGGTTTATCTGCGTGAATCTGCGAAATCAGCGGCCTGAGTCTAGTGCCGTCCGCCGCCACCACCGCCGCCGGGACCACGGCGCCCTCGATCACCCCCGCCACCGCCAGGACGTCCCCCGCGGCCGCGCCCACGTCCGCCACCGCCGCCCGGACGCCCTCCGCGACCACGATCTCCGCCGCCATCTCTGCGCGGAGGCCGATCCCCGCCGCCAGCACTAACATGCGGCGGCCCATCACGATTGAAGTTTGGCTCATCTCCCGGCTCATCCGGAAAATCCCCGCCGCCCTCAATCACCAGCGATCCCGTCATCGCCGGCACCGCCTCACCCACCGGCGCCATCACGGCATCCGCCGGAAGAGGCGGCGCTTCCCCGCCACCCATTTTTGCCCGCTGCTCTTTCAGAATCGCCTTGCGCGACAGCCGGATCCGGTTGCCTTCCACCGCCAGCACCTTCACCAGCACCTGGTCGCCTTCCTTCAGCTCGTCGCGCACATCGGCAATGCGATGCTCCGCCACTTCGCTGATGTGCAGCAACCCGTCCGTCCCCGGCAGAATCTCGACAAACGCCCCGAAATCCGCCAGCCGCGTGACTTTCCCGAGATAAGTCTTCCCCACCTCGGCCGTCGCGCAAATGTCGCCGATAATCTGCAGCGCCTTCGCCGCCGACTCCTGATTGCTCGACGCCACCTTCACCAGTCCGGAATCTTCCACATCGATCTTCACTCCGGTCTGCTCCACGATGCTGCGAATCATCTTGCCGCCCGGTCCAATCAAATCGCGAATCTTGTCGACCGGGATCTGCACCGTATAGAAACGCGGCGCATAATCGGAAATCTTCTCGCGCCCGGATGAAATAATTTCTTCCATCTTGCCCAGAATGTGCAGCCGTCCTCGCTGTGCCTGTGCCAGAGCCTCCCGCATAATCTGCGAAGTAATGCCGGCAACCTTAATGTCCATCTGCAGCGCGGTAATGCCATCCTTCGTTCCGGCAACCTTGAAATCCATGTCGCCGTAATGATCTTCCGCGCCCGCAATGTCGGTCAGGATGGCATACGCATCGCCTTCCTTCACCAGCCCCATCGCCACTCCCGCCACCGGAGCCTTCAACGGCACCCCCGCATCCATCAGCGCAATCGAAGCCCCGCAAATCGTCGCCATCGACGACGACCCGTTCGACTCCAGAATGTCCGACACCACTCGCATCGCATAAGGCCACTTCTCCTGATCCGGCAGCACCGCCGAAACCGCCCGCTCCGCCAGCGCCCCATGCCCAATCTCGCGCCTCCCCGCCCCTCGCATAAACCCAACCTCCCCCACCGAGAAAGGAGGAAAGTTATAGTGAAGGAAAAAGCGTTTCTTGGATTCGCCTTCGAAGCCTTCCAGGCGCTGCATGTCGTCGCTGGTGCCGAGGGTCGCGGTGACCAGGGCTTGGGTTTCGCCGCGGGTGAAGATGGCGCTGCCGTGAGTGCGGGGCAGGACGCCGGCTTCGATCCAGATGTCGCGGACTTCGTCGAAGGCGCGCGCATCGGGACGGCGCTTCTGGTTGATGACTTGCTCGCGGAAGATGCGCTCGCGCAGCGTTTCGTAATACGCCTTCAGCTTATCGAGAGCTTTCTTGTCGTCTTCGGGGATCGCTGCTTGCAGTTTCTTCTTGATGTCTTTGACTAGTGTGTAGCTTTCTGCTTTCGGGTGCTTCTTGGTGTCGAGTGCATCGCACAACTCGGCGCCCACCTTGCTCTTCAGGTCGTTGTAATACGCTTCGTCGAACTCCGGCGGGACCACGGTGCGCTTCGCCTTGCCGGCTTTCGCGCGCAGGTCGTTGAGTGCCGTGCAGATCTTTTTGATCTCGGTGTGGCCGAACTCGATGGCTTCGACGATTGTTTCTTCGCTGGCTTCTTTTGCGCCCGACTCGATCATCACGATGCCGTCGGACGTGCCGACGACCATGATGTTGACCGTGCCTCCGCGCATTTCGTCGTAGGTCGGATTCACGATGAACTTGTCGTCGACCCTTCCGACGCGCACGGCGCCGATCGGACCGAGGAACGGGATATCCGACAGCGTCAGTGCGGCCGACGCCGCGTTAATTCCTAAAACATCGGGATCGTTATTGCTGTCGGCCGACAACACGAACGCGATGACCTGGGTCTCGCACTTAAATCCCTCGGCAAACATCGGCCTTACTGGCCGGTCGATCTGGCGGCTAGTGAGCACTTCGCGCTCACTCATGCGGCCTTCGCGCTTGATGAAGCCGCCGGGAAAACGTCCGCCGGCATAGGTGTATTCGCGATAGTCCACGGTGAGGGGAAAGAAGTCGATGCCTTCGCGCGGATCGGGATTGGCGGTAGCGGCGGCCAACACAACGTTTTCGCCGAGGCGGACGACGGCCGAGCCTCCGGCCTGCTTGGCCAGCTTTCCAGTTTCAAATGAGATTTCTTTGCCGCCGGAGAGATGTACGGTAACGCTAGTTGCTTCTGGTTTCATATGTCATTCCTTTGAGATGAGACAGGCAGGCGCACCCTCCCGCGCGCGCGCGGGAAGGCCGGGGCACCCGAGGGGGTGCCGGGTTGAGGCGAGGGATCAGCGCTTGGAAAACGCACGTATGGAGATTTCCTCGATGCTGGACCGTCTCTCCAGAGACGGATTTCCAGAAATAGCCCGGAGCCGATTCACTCGTGGGTGGCCCATTCGAACGGTGGCGCATTTTGCGGCGTTCGAGTGGGGATTCCCCGGGCGGCAATTACTTGCGGATGCCGAGTTTCGTAATAACCGTCTTATAGCGCTCGGAATCGTATTTCTTCAGGTAGTCGAGCAAGCTACGGCGCTTGCTGACCAGCATGAGAAGGCCGCGGCGCGAGCCGTGGTCTTTCTGGTGCGTCTTGAAGTGCTCCGTCAACTGCCCAATACGCTCGCTGAGCAATGCAATCTGAACTTCGGGGCTCCCGGTATCGCTGGGATGCGTGCCGTATTGGTCGATGAGGGATTTCTTGTGCTCTCTGGCTAACACTTGCCTGGTGCACTCCTGTCTTTAATCGTTTGTCTATGTGACATTTACAGAGTACCACGGAGGGCGAAGGAGCGTAAAGGATGGCCGAGAATTGTGCCGAGAATTGGCAAAGCTACTCTGTTGTCATTCCGACCGGAGCCGGAGCGAATGCGACGGCGAAGTTGGAGGAACCTGCTATTCATCTCTTCGGCCCGCAAATGTACCCTTGACCGCCCCACTTCCTTCTCATAGCATCACACCAGCGAGGCGAGATGAACTTTAAAATCGAATTCGACCGCGAAACCGACGGCCGCTGGATCGCCGAGATCGCCGACCTTCCCGGCGTCCTAGCCTACGGCGCAACCCGGGACGAGGCCGAAGCCGCCGTCGAAGCGCTTGCCCTGCGTGTGATCGCCGACCGCATTGAGAACGAGAAGGTCGGACAGAAATCCATCAGCTTCGCCACGACGTGAGTCAATGGCCGAGTTCGAGAGCGAGCCGCGTGTATCGCGCGCTCTTACGTATCGGCTGGTCGCCCAAGGCCTTTAAAGGTTCCTCTCACGTCATCCTTCGGAGGGCCGGCAATCCGGACTACGTCTGGGCCTTTCACGACAACGTGGAAATCGGCCCCAAGATGCTCTCCCGCATCGCCAAGCATACTGGACTCAAACCCGAAGATTTGTAGATGGTCTATTCTTCAAGAGACTGGTGCGTTTCGGCGATGCCGTGTATGTGCCGCATGCCTTTCAGAAGAAGTCCAGGCGTGCACGAGCCACGCCGAAGCAGGAGATGGAGCTTGTGCGGCAAAGATTGAGGGAAGCAGAGCGGATGCATAGGGAGGGGCAGAACTAGAAATGAAGAAATCAAACGGGACGATGAAGCGAGTTCGGATGGAGAACAGCAGCGGAAACGTTTTTGCCGATTTGGGTTTGCCGCATCCGGAACAGGAGTTACTGAAAGCA
>Ga0207088_1010_pt1 | contig 43413 bp, 36 predicted proteins | sample Alteio_BWMinHeat_52_FD_153564 | JGI IMG/M metagenome (GOLD analysis project Ga0207088, IMG submission 153564) | Enriched cells from forest soil in Barre Woods Harvard Forest LTER site, Petersham, Massachusetts, United States -... | ecosystem: Environmental > Terrestrial > Soil > Temperate forest >... | reverse complement strand
AAAATTTTTCCAACGATAGGTCAGCGCGGCTTTAAGAAGTTGAAAATACTTATTGCCTCCTTCAGGGAAAATAATAATCCGATCAAGAGGAGGAAGGTAAGAGAGAAGAGGGCTATTTCTTGCATCGACAAAAAGGGTGATTTCAGCCGATGGGGCCTTCTCCTTTAAGTAAAGGATTGTTGGAAATGCGCAAAGAAGATCGCCAAGGCCATTGCGTCTGACGACTGCGATCCGCTTAAATGTGTGAAGGGAAAAATCTATCATAGGATGTCTAAAAATTAGTTTCTCTTGGCATCAATATTGAAAAGATTATATATTTTATCCTTAATAAAAGAAATATGGTCTCTCTCCATGGAAGAAAGCAGATGGATTAAATTATTGTTTACCCACTGGAAGAAGGGGCTTTGCTCCGTTCTCCTGCTTGCCTGCTTGATTCTAGCTCTCTGCCAGATCAGCAACCGGCGCGCTGCAACCTCAAAAAATGACTTTCTTACCGCAAAGCGTTCTATTTTTGAATTCCAAAAGGGAAAGCTCGTTGATAGCGAATCGATAAAGCAGCTCGAAAAAATTGCTCTATCCCATCCTGAGCTGCATCCCCCTCTGGACGCGATTTTTACTTTCACCTCTCTTGAACAGGGGAAGATTGCAGAGGCCATTGCAAGTGGCGCTTCCTCTTTAAACCGGACTGAATCCTATATCCCTTCTTATTATGCCGATTATAGCAGAGCCTCTACACTGATCTTCGAAAACCGCTATATCGAAGCTTTAGATGAGGCAGAAAAACTTGCAGAGCAGCTTGAGAAGAAATCCGGTTTTGAAAGGCTGGAAGCTTTTAATCTCTTGCGCATTCTCTTCCTAGCAAAGAAAATCGAGGCCAAAGAAAAAGTGCCGCTTGCATGGGAGAAATTGAAAAACCATTCCTCTTATCCAGAAATTGAAACGATTTTCTCACAAGGAGAGTGCAGCCTAAAAAAATATCTAATAAAAGAGGGCATTGAGAAAGAGGGCTATTCTACCGAAAAGTTTACGAAAATAAGCCGGGATGATACAAGAAGATAGGCCTTATATTAGGGCATTTTTCCAAGTCTTTTATTTTAAAGGCTTGAACACCCAATTACAGTGGATCACATGAGCAAAAAGGGGGTGAAATGAGAGATAGTAAGAGGTTTTTTAAATCTCGCTCGAAGCCACAACCATTGGGATTTTGGAAGCAATAGGAAATTGAAACATATCGGGAGATACTCCTCAAGCTTAGGCATTTTTCGCTCTATTGGCTTGATTCCTGGTATGGTTTGGAATAATTTGAGGGAGAGAAAACTGTTTTCCTCTCCTAACCTATCCAATTATTGGATAGAAGGGAGTCATAAATTGAATACCTACACCCAAGCCTTTTCGGCTGATCCGAAAAGTGGGGGTGAATCGGTTGCTGTTTTGGAAAGGGATAGCTCTTGCGAAGAGCTTGATCTATTTAAAATGCAACCCTTCACAATAGAATCCTCCTTCCTTGGCGATCATTGCAAGGAGGAGGTCGTTGTGATCAAAGGGAAAATAACCATTTCCTTTTAGATTTTCACCTCTGCTTAAGATAAAAAACCCATCCGGACATCCGGGTGGGTTTTATGCTTTAATTTGGATTAAGCAATCTATTTTCGGGCACGGGCACGATTGGATTTTTTTTAAACTAACTTCTTACGGAGGCAACATTTTTGCTGAAGTGGTTCATGTAGAGAGTGCCGGAAAGGCAGAGCAGAGCCCCAAAGAGTAAGATTCCACTGGCAGGAATAAAGAAGATAAGACCTGTGCCGATAAGCGGAATGATAAGCCCCCGTACGCCAACAGCTAGAACACTGAGATTGCTATAGGCAGAACTATCCTGCTCCTTTGCAAAATAGGGGCCGGCAAAATGCCAAACAAGTTCCGAACCTGCTTGCATAATACCGTAAGCTAGATAAGCCAGATAGATAAAGCTCACATGGAGCTTTCCAAAAATTAGAATGAGTGGGAAAAGAGCCCCAGCTGTTGTTACGAAGCAGCTAAGACGGAAAAAATCAAATTTCGACATCCCACGAGCCCAAAGGGGAGATGTCAACACAAAACCTGCCCCTTTGCAAATGAGGAGAGCTATCGATAATTCAGTATAAGAAAGACCCAAAACATCTACAAAGAATTTGGGTAAAGCAGGCTGCATCACCATGAGCCCCGACCCTGCAAAAACCATAAAACCAATCTGGTAGCAGCGGAAATCGGGACGCTGTAAGAGGAGCGCAAGAGCACTTTTCCAAGGTTGAAAAAAATGATAGCGGATAGGTTGAGCTTCCACCTGAGCGGGGGAAGTAGAGTGAATGGGAATCTTGCGCTGAAAAAAAAGAGTGGATATTCCCAAAAGTGAGGTGATTGCAAAAATCCAGCGCCAAGCAACAGAGTAGTGGTCAAGCAGAGGTCCAATAACAAGCGGCAGAATAGCTCCGACAATATAGGAAACAATAGAGCCAAGAGAAAAAACTCTCTCTTTGACACCTTTTGGTAAATTCAATTTTAAAATTTCCATCCAGGCAGGCACAACCCCCCGATGCATCATCATAAAAAGAGCAGCTCCAAAAAGAACAAACCAAGAGTTGTAAAAAATGGGGAAGAGTAGAAAAGGGAGATAGCCAATTACCCCGGCCCAAACAATATTGGAGACAAGCCTATCGGGGCGTTTATTAACAAAGGAGCCCCAATAGATGGAAAAGAGGGAGACAACCGGCTTGAGAATGATAAAGAGGGCTATCTGGAAAGGAGTAGCATGCAGGTCTTTATAAAGGATAAAGAGGAGTAGATTATAAATAGCCCAGAAAGGGGCTTTTAAAATCTGTGTCCACAAAAAGGCAGCTTTTGTTAAAACTAACTGGCGATGTTGTATGAAATCGGTTGATTTACTCATTTAATTTAAGCTACGCTTAAGCATAATACAAGCATTTTACCTTATTAAAAGAGAATGATGCAATGTTATGGTGAGTCATAAAAAAAATATTACAATGATTAGCGTAGTAATGATTGTTAAAAATGGGGAGCGCTGCGTGGCCCAAGTCTTAAAGGCCCTGCAATCTTTTGACGAGGTCATTGTTGCAGATACCGGCTCAACAGATGAGACGCTAGCTATTGCAAAAAATTTTTCAAATGTCTCGCTTCATAAGATCCCCTTTAATGGATTTGGGGAGGCGCGTAATTTAGCTGCAAACCTGGCTAAACATGATTGGATCTTATCAATCGACTGTGATGAGGTGCCCTCTCCTCAACTTGTAAGTGAGATCGAAAGCCTCTCTTTGGAGGAGGGTACACTCTACTCCATCCCCTTCCAAAACTATTTCAATGATAAATGGATTAAATGGTGCGGCTGGCATCCTGAGGAGCATATTCGGCTCTATCATAGGAAAAAAACAGCTTTTTGCACGAGCCTTGTCCATGAGGGGATAGAAAAAAAAGGTTTTAAAATACAAAAACTCCAAAATCCTATCCACCACTATCCTTATGCAACGATTTCAGATTTTTTAAAAAAAATGGAGCGCTACTCCACCCTTTTTGCAGAGCAGTATTATGGGAAGAAGCGGTCAACCCCAGGGATTGCCGCATGGCATGGCATGGGGGCATTTTTGAAATCTTTCTTTCTTAAAAGAGGGTTTTTAGGGGGCTATGAGGGTTTTTTGATATCAGTCTATAACGGACATACAGCCTTTTATAAATATTTAAAACTCTATCATCTTAACAAAAGCCGTTTATGCTGATTGCGACAATGTACCATCGTGTTGGAATTGGAAAGCATGCGAACAGTTTAGAGATGCTCTCCTCTCATCTTGAATATATTAAAGATCATTATCCCGTGGTGCTGCCTGGCGACCCCATTCAGAAGTTATCTACATCGCTTTGTCTGACCTTCGATGATGCGACCTTTGACTTTTACCATTATGTCTTTCCGCTGCTCCAAAAGTGGAACCTGCGTGCATTATTAGGAGTGCCTGTACAATATATTCTGGAAAAAAGCGGGGTAAGCGCCGAAACGCGCCTTGCTGTTCCCTACACTTTAGCGATGCAAGAGGGAATCTACATGGAAAAGGCCCCATTTTGTACTTTTGAAGAACTAAAAGAGATGTGCCAAAGCGGACATGTTGAGATAGCTTCTCACTCCTACACCCATGCCAATCTCACCTATCCACATCTTGATCTTGTAAAAGAGGTTGAGGAGTCAAAAAAAATTCTTGAAGAGAGACTCCCTCAAACCATTTCAAGCTTTATCTATCCCTTTGGCAGAATGAACGGAGTTGTCCATGCTAAAGTAAGAGAGCACTACCCCTACTCTTTTCGGATAGGATCGGCCACCAATTTTTCCTGGAACTCCTCCCTGCGTCCCCTCTCACGCATCCCGGCAGATAATCTCTCAACTCCCGCCAGCCCCTTTCATTGGACTAAAAGAACATTCTCTCTCGTGAAAGCCTTCTTTTAACCCTTATTATAGAGTGTTGTCATCGCCGCGGCCTATAGATCGAGTAAAAGAATTATTATCGTCAAGAGTAGACCTCGCGCTACGCACCATATTAAAGTAATCTCCATGATGGTTAGATTCATGCAAATCGGAGGCATTCGTAATTTTCTCAATTCGCTCACGATCTATTGCCGGCGCAGGTGTCCATCCAAATTCGTGTGCTTTTTTTGTTGAGGTATCTGCAGGCAGTGCTCTGAGTGTTTCTCTCCAATCACTGTAGCGACTCCACAAATGTTTAACCGCTAAAGCCCCTCCAATGAGAAGAGAGACTGCAGGAATCGCACTAGCTAAGGCGACCCCACCTGCTATCAAGGAAACGCTGTGAAGAGCAAGCCCCAGACCAAGGAGTGCAGAACCGCCACAGACTGCTCCAAATGCTACGTTGCCAATTGTTGCGCAACCTAAGAGTATTACAGGATTATCCATCATAAATTACCTATATTTTTTATTATGTATTAATAATTATAGTAGATTAATGTTAATTAATTATTAACTTATAATTATTTTGAAAAATCTATGAAAGAAGAGAAAGTGTGATATTTAATTTTTTAAAAAATTGGTCAATATCAGAGAGGGTGTTGTAGAGAGCAAAAGAGATGCGCGCGCAGGAGGTGATGCCAAAGCGTTGCATGGTGGGTTGGCTGCAGAGGTGCCCGGAGCGAATGGCAACCCCTTTGCAATTCAGAAGGGTGGCAAGGTCTAATGGGTGCACCTTATCAATTGTAAAGCTTACAATGCCACTTTTAGGAAGGGCCGTTCCTAAAATTTTGATACCTTGAATGTTTTGGAAGTGAGCAAGGGCGTGTTGGAGCAGGGTGTTTTCCCAAGCTGCGATCTTTTCCATACAAATTGCCTCAAGATAGTCGATTGCAGCCCCCAGGCCAATCACTTCGGCAATCATGGGAGTGCCCGCTTCAAATCGTAAAGGGGGAGCAGCATAGGTAGAGTGTTTGAGGGTAACCTGAGAGATCATATCCCCTCCCCCCTCAATGGGAGGCATCCTCTCAAGAAGTGAGTACTTTCCAAAGAGCACCCCCACTCCTGTAGGACCATAGAGCTTATGCCCCGAAAAAAGGTAGAAATCTGCATCGAGATCCTGAACATTAAGGGGAAGATGAGGAGCCCCTTGCGCCCCATCTACAACTAGAAGCGCTCCCATTTTATGAGCGAGAGATGCGATCTCTTTAATTGGGTTAATTGTCCCCAACACATTAAAGATATGTGGCAGGGAGACCACTTTGACATTTCCATTGAGAAGATGAGTCAGGGCTTCCATATCGAGAGCTCCCTCATCTGTAATGGGGATAAATTTAAGAATTACTCCCATTTCCTCTGCGATCATCTGCCAGGGAAGAAGATTGGAGTGGTGCTCAGCAACACTTAAAAGGATCTCATCTCCTTTTTGTAAAAACCCACGCGCGAGAGACCTGGCAATTAGGTTAATCCCGGCTGTTGTTCCTCTTGTAAAAATGATCTCTTCTGTGGATTTGGCGCCAATAAACCTTTTTACCTTTTCACGCACCTCAGAGTAGAGGCGAGTTGCTTCGATTGATAGGTCATAGACCCCACGATGGACAGTTCCATACTGTTCCTGGTAGAACCGGGAAATCGCATCGATGACAGAGGCGGGCTTCTGAGTAGTTGCGGCAGAATCTAGATAGATCAACTCTTTCTGCGCGTGCAGGAGGGGGAAATCTTTACGAAAGAGGTCCATTTAATTTAGGGAGGTATAGGCTCTTTGGCGACAGGAGGGAGAGGAGATCTTTTCTATCACCTCTTGGGTAAAGCCCCGCACCAGAAGCATTTTAGCAAGCTCCTCATCTATGCCACGCGCCTTAAGGTAAAAGAGCTGATCACCATTAATTTGTCCAATAGTGGCTCCATGCGAGGCTTTGACATCATCTGCAAAGACCTCTAAATTGGGCCTTGTATAAGCATAAGCCTTTTCCGAGAGAAGAAGATTATTATTAACCTGGTAGGCCTCTGTTTTTTGTGCTATGGAATCGACAAAGATCATCCCTTCAAAACTCGAGCGGGAGAAGTCATTAAGGACTCCCTTAAACTTTTGTCTGGAATGTGTCTTTTCTGCTCTATGATGCACAAAGGTCCGCACATGGTGCTGGCACTTTTCTTTTAAAACCCACGCGCCCGATATATCACACCCCGCCCCTTCGCCCAAAAGAGAGATATGGTAGTCATGGCGTGAGAGAGAAGCTCCCGCGGTTGCTGCAACGGATGTGAGCGTGCTTCTCTCTTTAAGAGTTGCGCGGCAGCTAAAAATTAGTCCGCTGCTAAGTGCATTCTGCTCGATCAGATTCACATTTATTTTAGCATCCTCTTCCAGTGTGATATCTATGAGCGCATCGGTGATGCTCTTATTTTGCCCATCGTGCGAGAGGAGAAGATTGATAAATGACCCTTTTCCTCCAAAAAGATGGAGGCGTGGAAAGACAAAAGAGTTTTCATGTGTTGTAAGGAGGAGAATTTGAAGAGGCCTTATAACTTCTTTTTTTGGAGAGATGTAGATAAATGCCCCCCTCTTAGAAAAAGCATAATTCAGGAGTGCAAAGGGGTCTTCTTCGCTGGCTACAGCTTTGGTCATGCGATTATGGAGAAATGTCTGATATTTTTGCGAAGCCTCATCAAAGGAGAGAAGAGAAAGCCCCTCGCATTCTGTAAGATTGGAGAGAGTGGGGGAGAAAACTCCATTTAAAAAGGTAACAAAGGAATTCTGACATTCGGGGTAAATGAGGGCAGAGATATTGGGATGAAGTTCCTGAGGAGGTGAGAAGTCAAATGTTTTTGAGTAGAGATCCTTTAAGGGAATGTATTTAAATGCGGGATTTTTACGCGTCGGTAGACCCATGCTTTGAAATTGCGTCCATGCCTTTTGTTGAAAAGGGGAAAAGAGGGAACTCTCTGCCTCTTTTTCAAAAAAAACTTGAAGGTCTTTTTCTATCTGTTGGGTCATTTTGCGTCTATCTCGTGGGTTAGCCAATCATATCCCCTCTTCTCTAGCTCAAGAGCAAGAGCCTTATCTCCGGAGAGAATGATTTTGCCATCAATCACAACATGGACAAAATCGGGAATGATATATTCTAAAAGACGCTGATAGTGGGTGATGAGTAAAAGCGCTTTTTCTTTATTCCTAAGATGGTTCACCCCGGCTGCAACAATGCGCATTGCGTCAATATCAAGCCCCGAGTCAGTCTCATCCAAAATAGCGAGTTTTGGATCTAAAAGGGCCATTTGCAAAATTTCATTTCTTTTCTTCTCGCCGCCGGAAAATCCCTCGTTGATGCATCGTTTACGAAACTCTTCTTTCATCTCGAGGGGGCCCATTTTTTCTAAGAGCATCTCCTCAAAAACCTCTTCGGAGAGAGGGACTTCATTTTGGAATTTGCGTTTTGCATTGACTGCATGAAAAAGAAACTGTTCGGTTGTCACTCCCGGAATTTCGGGAGGGTATTGAAAACCCATAAAAAGGCCGAGCCAGGAGCGTTCATGGGGTTCTTTTTCTAATAGATCCTGCCCGCAAAATGTCACTTTCCCCTCTGTTACCTCGTAGGCGGGATCACCAGCTAAGATTTTAGCAAGCGTTGACTTGCCCGCCCCATTAGGTCCCATGATAGCATGGACTTCACCTGCATTGACAGTGAGATTCAGTCCCTTAAGGATCTGCTTTCCCTCAGATGCTGCCCATAGATTTTCAATGATAAGCATAAATCAACCTACGGAATTTTCAAGTTTTAATGATAAAAGTTTTTGCGCTTCGGCTGCAAACTCAAGAGGAAGCTCTCGGAAGACCTCCTTACAAAATCCATTGACGACAAGGTTAATGGCATCTTCGCGGCTAATGCCCCGCGATTGAAAGTAGAAGAGCTGCTCCTCATTCATCTTACAAGTGGAGGCCTCATGCTCAACAGATCCCCTATTTCCTCCCATTTCAATTGTCGGAAAGGTGTTTGCCGAACACTTATTACCAACAAGCATCGAATCGCACTGGGTATAATTGCGCGCCCCTTCGGCTTTATGATGGATCTCCACAAGACCGCGGTAGGTATTTGTCGATTCATCAGCCGCAATTCCTTTGGAAATGATTGTCGAACGGCTGTTTTTGCCGATGTGGATCATTTTTGTCCCTGTGTCGGCTCGCATCTTTCCATTTGTCAGTGCAACGGAATAAAACTCTCCGACGGAATGGTCACCCTGCAAAATACAGCTTGGATACTTCCAGGTAATGGCAGCTCCTGCTTCAACTTGCGTCCAGGAAATCTTCGAATGATGGCCAAGGCATTTGCCTCTTTTAGTGACAAAATTAAAAATGCCTCCCTCTCCTGTGACTCTATCACCGGAATACCAGTTTTGGACCGTGGAGTATTTAATCTCGGCATTATCTAGGGCAATGAGTTCAACAACAGCTGCATGGAGCTGGTTTTGAGAGAATGCAGGTGCTGTGCATCCCTCGAGATAACTGACATAGGAGCCGGCCTCTGCAATAATCAGCGTTCTTTCGAATTGGCCCGACTCTTTATCATTAATGCGGAAATAGGTTGAAAGCTCCATGGGGCAGCGGACCCCTTTTGGAATATAGACAAAGGAGCCATCGGAAAAGACTGCCGAATTAAGAGCTGCAAAGTAGTTATCGCCAATGGGGACAACGCTTCCCAGATATTTTTGCAAGAGCTCTGGATAGTTAGCTGCAGCATCTGTCATGGAGCAGAGGACAACCCCCGCCTCCTGCAGTTTTTTTTGAAATGTTGTCCCGATGGAGACAGAGTCAAAGACCATGTCCACAGCAACGTTTGTTAGCCGCATCTGCTCATCGACCGGAATACCAAGCTTAACAAAGGTTGCTAAAATTTCGGGATCAACTTCATCGAGACTTCCAAGCTTTGCTTTTTTTTTGGGTGCGGAGTAGTAGGAGATATTCTGATAGTCAATTTTTGGATAGGAAAAGTGTCCCCAGTTGGGTTCTTTGAGTTGAAGCCACTTCTCATATGCCTTTAGTCGAAAATCAAGCAGAAAGGCAGGTTCCTTTTTTTTCTCCGAAATAAGGTGGATCGTCTCAACACTAAGACCCTTAGGGATCTTCTCTGTCTCAACGTCTGTGACAAATCCATATTTGTACTCAGATCTTTCTTTAAGAAGTTCTTCTGTTGTTTGCATTGGAATTTAATTATTGCACCGGTAAGAGAATAATTCTTTAAAGAATTAAAGGTCAATTTTCTTCTTTTAATAATCCCTCCAAACCTCCAAAAGCTACCCCTCTGCTATTTAAAAATATTTTGTTAGATAAGACTCACTCTTAAATGACGTCCAATTGCCACTGCGGCATTCACTAGGGATTTCAAATTAGAAGGTTGTTGAGGATCAAGAAGCCGATTTAGAGAAGAGCGGCTTGTTCCCATTCTTTTCGCCAGCTCTTCTTTCGTAAGATTTTGTTTTTTCATCTCATCTTCAAGCTGCATGACAAAAACATATTTGGCACATAACGGCAACTATCCCGTTTTTTTATTTAGAAAAAAAGAGGTAAGTTTTAATCTTAGAAAAAGTGGTCAAGGTTTGAGAATCATGGACATAAAGTCATTATTGCAGTTTTACAATATAGAAGAGATTGATAGTCGATTAGGAGATACCCTCTGGAGTCCTATTGATGTGGCCTATGTCAATGACTGGGTCTTACGGGCTGCAGCTATAAAAGGAGAATACCATTGGCACTCCCATGAAGATGATGAGCTCTTTTTTGTCTATAAAGGAGAGATTGTAATTGAGACGGAAAAGGGCCCTATTACCCTAAAAGAGGGAGAGGGAGCAGTGATCCCAAAAGGGACTTCTCATAAACCCATTGCCAAGCAGCGGGCTCTCATTTTGATGTTTGAGCCTGTCTCCCTAAAATCAAAAGGCGACTAGTCTTTTAACCACCTATTGTCTATAATTTATTCAAATTTAAAATATTAGGAAAATTCTATGAGCTCTATAAGTAGACAGGCTCCTTGCCTGGACTCTATTCCTATTGAAATTGCTCTTCATATTGCCGATGATCTGAATGAATATGATATGAAATCCGCAAGTCTAGTGTGTAAGGGGTGGAACCATACCCTTGTCAAGCGGCTGCAAGAGACTTTAGAAAAAATCTGTATATTTATCCGCGATAAACTCCCTCGAGAACGCTATCCTCAAACAATAAAGAGAGTTGAAGACAATAGAGAGACACTTAAAAATAAATATAACATTCATTTGGGAATAGAAGAAATTGCGAACCTCGAAATAGAATGCCTTGTTAAAATTTTACAATATGTGAGTAAAGAAACATTAATATCATTAACTGCTGATTTTGAAGAACTTTTTTCAAATGCACCTTTTTTTGCTGATTTGATAATTCGGGTTATAATGCACAAAAATAGGGAAGTTCACGCCGTCATTGGCATAAATGAATTAATAAAAGAATTCGTAAAAGAGAAGAATTGGAAGGGAATATTTACTATAATTCAACATACTCCTCACTATGGTCGCTCTTTATCTACAATTTTTAAAACTTATTGTTGCAGCATGCCGATTGTCTCTCCTGTGCCTATAATTCATGCAATAGATGCACGTCATGAAGCCATCCCCTTTGGTATAGATGGAATACCTTCCGATAAAAGAAGTGAGTTGGATTTTTTTGAGTCTCCTATGAATGAAATGCATAATAAAAGGTACAATACCCAAGCTTATTCAACTTATCTCTTACTCTTGGAAATGGATTTCAATACCACACATTTTTTACTCAAGCGTTTGAATTTACCTCCTGCTACATTTAAGAAGGTTTGTCTAATTATTCAAGATCATCACTCAGGTTTCTTTGATAAAAAATATTATATCTCTATAAATTTCTTAAAATTTTATAGATCTATGGTTGCGAAAAGATTAGACGCCCTTATCAAAGAGCAGCATGATATCGCGGGATCTGCTCCCTTAGACGAAGACCTCTTTTTGGAATTAATTACGAAAAAAGTAGCGGCATATCAGAATCATGAAGATAACTCTGCATTAAGTTTAAGATTACAACAAATAAATAAACATCATGAAGAATTTTCGATGATTAGCAAGAAAATCAAGAGCCTTTCAGCATGCCTTTTAGCTCTTAATGATTTGAAATTAGCGAATGAGTTTTTAGAAGGTTTGAGTTTATCTGAAATTGAAAGATTTCAAGTTGCTTTCACGATCTTAGGTCACATTCACGATTCTACAGAGATGAAATCCTGGAAATCCAGTATTCTAGATAAATTCCCGGAGTTTTTTGAAACAATACGTATAGTTATGATGTTAGTGGGTGTTCTGCCTCAAGACTATTCTCCCTCCCATTTCGAGGAGGGTAAAGGCAAGGGAGGATTGTAGGGTCGAAGGGTGGGGGATCTTTGGAGTGCGGTGACTTGTCACCGCTTTTTTTAAAAGCGGTTTATCACTCTCATTGTATTAGCTTTAAAGCTTGAAAAAAGCGGTGGCAAGTCACCGCACTCCAAATCAGACTGACAGCCTGAAATATAATAGCCTGGGGCAACGCCCCAGGTCGGGCAATGCTCCAGGTCGAGATTGCCCGAATGGCAATGCCCCAAGCGGGGCAATGCCTATATGATTTAGAAAGAGACTATCGGCCACCAAAACGGCGTTTTGGGGGACCCATGTTATCTCTTTTCTTGGGAGGCCGAGCTTCGTTAACGATAATCGCGCTTCTTCCGACGACTTTCTTATCGAGCTCTTTCATTGCCTTCGCTGCATCCGCTTGGTCTTCCATTTCAACGAAACCAAAACCTTTAGATTTACCTGTGGCGTGATCTAAAATCATCTTTGCACTTTTTACCGCGCCAAAGGGAATAAATAGATCTTCTAAATCTTTATCTGTAAAAGTGGGAGGCAAATTGCCAACATAAAGCTTCATAAACTTTCTCCATATATTTTTTTGGGTTTACTTCCTGCAATTCAACTAACTTACATTAAAGGAAGTTATGCAAAAAAATATCCCAATCTGTATTTTTAGCTTTTCCAATATCCACTTTATATTGAAAAAGCAAGAACATTAAAACATATAATGCACCTAATTGCAATAGAGTTCTTTCAAAAGCGCAAACTTCTTGCTCTTATTGCTCCTGGAGCGTGATTAAAATTTTTTCAACCCTTCGCTTTTTGACATTGATAATCTCAAGCCTATAGTCACCCACTCTAAAGGAGTCTCCTTTTTTAGGGATCGAACCCAGCATACTCATAGCGAGACCACTTAATGTTCGAAAACGGGCTCTCTCCCCCCCAGGAAGCTCCTCCAAATGGAAATGGTCTTTAAATTCATCGATAGGTACATTCCCATCAGCAATCCAGCAACGATTATCGATCTTCAAAATTCCTCCCCCCTGTTCCCCAGAGGGAGCTTCGATATCTTTTGTGATCGCGGCGAGGATATCGGAAACCGTGATCATCCCCTGGATGCTCCCATATTCATCGGCAACAAGGGCCATGCTCGACTGCTTTTTCTTTAGAAGGTCAATCAGCTCGAAAACTCTCTGGTTCTCCTGGACAAAAAGAGGGGGACGCGCGACCTCTCGCATCTCAAAGTCCTCCTCAGCAAGAGCATGTGCCAACATCGTCTTTGCATCAACCATCCCGACAACCTCATCGATTACCCCATCGCAAACAGGGAAGTGATCGAGTTTACTTGAAATAATTTTTTGTCTGACAATTTCGGGAGAGTCTTTCACATCAAGCCATTCAATATCAACACGAGGATGCATAAGAACCCCAACCCGGCGGTCTCCTAATCGAAAAATATTTTCAACCATCTCCTGTTCAGCTTCTTCAATTACACCGGCTCTTGTTCCGCTTTCAAGAGCTATCAAAATCTCCTCCTCAGTGATTTTTTCCCCTTTCTTCCCCTTAGCCAAAAAGCGGACAAAGATATTAAAAGAGATAACAAAGGGGTAAGTGAGAAAAATAAGCCATTTAATTGGAAAGGCTGTAATGGGAGCGAGCTTTTTCCAATACATCGCTCCCAATGTTTTGGGAATCATTTCGGTGAAATAGAGCATCGAGAGCGTTAAAATGACAGAGCCAAGAGCTAGCCATTGATTCCCAAATACCTCAACAACTTTAGCACCCACTCCCGCAGCGCCCACAGTATGAGCAATGGTATTGAGGGTCAAAATAGCAGAGAGAGGGCGATTTATCCGTGTTCTAAGCTCTTCAAGAATAGTTGCTGCTTTAGAGCCCTTTTTCTTCATGATGGAGACAAATGAGTCTGTTGTAGAGAGCAGAACTGCTTCAAAGATCGAGCAACCAAAAGAGACTACTTGCGAAATAAAAAAGAAGGCGAGGAGTGCAAACATATATATTCTTTAGAGTAACAAAAAGATTTCCCAATTGCGAGTGAAATTTACATGTGTTAGAGTGTCTTCACAAACTCTCAAACTATGCAGAATAGGTTTTTTAGATATAATCGATGAGAATTATTCTTCTCTTTCTGCTTCTTTTCCTTTCAAGCTGCAATCTCTCCTACAAAAAATACTATATGGAGGGAGCTCCCGAATTTGTTTTGGACTCTTATAAAATAAAAGAAGGGAAGTTCTCTATATTGGCATTTGAAGGAGAAGAAGTTACCTCTCTTTCAAGTACATATCTCAGAGAATATGAGGATGTAATTGATGAGGATGACATTCTGAAAGTCGCTATCTATCATCCAACACGCGCAGATCTTGTCTTGGCTGTTAACCAAATTGGGTCAACTGTCGGTTATAGAGTTGTTCAGGGAACAATCCATCTTCCGGGACTAATGGCCGTCTCTCTCAAAGGGTTGACCCTAGAGATGGCTAGAGAGAAAATTCAAAAGCTCTATGATGAGCAATTGGGCGATGTCGAAGTCTTTATTGAATATGAGGCACGCCTCCACAGCAATGTAGAGCTCATGGGAGCGGTTGCTCTCTCCTCAATCCCTGTGAATGGAAGGATCAGGCTTTATGAAGTTCTCTCGAAAGCGGGCATCCCTCCCACTGCAAATCTCTTTAAGAGCTATGTGGTACGAGACCGTCAGCTTCTCTCCATCGACCTTTATAAACTCGTCCACCTCGGAGAGATGAATCAAAACATTGTGATGCGTCCCAAAGATAAGATCTTTATTGCAGATCCGATGGAATCAACCGTCATGGTGATGGGAGAAGTGGGGTATCCGCAAGTCATTCCGGTTCCCCATGGGTCGATTACACTTCGGGAAGCAATTGTTCAAGCTGGAGGCATTCCTTTTACAGGAGACAAACGGTGCATCCAGGTTATTCGTGGAAATATTGTTAATCCAAAGATCTACAGCCTCTCCTGGAATCACATTCTCCACCTCTCAAACGACAGCCTTCTTCTCATGCCTGGGGATACCGTTTATATCTCTGAAAAACCGATCACCAAATGGAACCGCTTTATTGATCAGCTGCTCCCAAGCAGCCTGCTTATCGATTTGGGTCTTAAAACGCGGGGGCTTTTTCATTGAAGCGGATAGATATCGAAAAAGAACTACTCTTCTTCCCCGCGGATTTTATCTCCCTTCTCAAAGCTTGGAAGGGAAAAATCTGCCTCTTTAGTTTAATGTTTGCCCTTCTACTCTTTGGATGGAGAATCGCAAGGCCTTTAGTTTATGAAGCGGATGGGATCTTTCAATGCTCATCAGACTCCACAGGGCCCATGTCAGGGGTGCTCTCAAAGATCCTAGGCGAAAACTCCCCCACAGGTTCCTCTTCTAACCTTGACGGAGATCCCAAGGCGATCCTTACCTCGCGCACTCTTATGGAGAGAGTCGTCAAAAAACTACACCTCCAAGCAGACTTACGCTTAAAAAATGAGGAGGGGATTTTTAGCCGTGTCAAAAAAAACCTTCTAGCCGAGTATGCATACTACTTCTACAAAAAAAGAAAACGTCCCCTTTCAGCAATTATTCCTAAAAATATCATTATTCCAGATATTGAGGTCATCAAAGAGGAGCTCCTCCCCTTTGCATGCCGCGATATCTCTTACGACAGGTCGACCTTCACTTCGCTAACTCTTCGATTTACTCCAAATGAGGGCTTTGCTATCTATGACTCTCTAAATCGTTATCTTGGAAGCTGTAAAGCGGGCGAGCCCTTCGAAAGAGAGGGGACCCGGTTTACTCTTCTTCCTCTAGACCCAAATCCTCCTGCCAAAACTCAGACCTTTACTCTCACACTGCTCCCCTTAAGTGATGTAGCTAACGCCTTAAAGAATACACTAAAGGTAAAAAAAGATATCGAGAGCAAAGCTCTCCTTAAGATCACCTACTCTTCTTCGGATAAATATCTTGCAGCTTCTCTTGTCAACACCCTTATGAGGGAGTACCAGGAGTATCTTGAAAAATTAAGTGAGACAAAAAAAAATGAACATCTCGCCTACTTGCAAATGCGCAAAAAGCAGACAGGCGATGAGTTTCTCATTCTCTTGCAAGAGCAGAGAGCAGCCTTAAAAAAGAGCATTGAGGAGGGCGGCTTTGTGGTATTAGATCATGAGATTGATTTTTTGGATAAAAGATATGCTCAGGATAAGGCCGCGGCAATTGAGCTTGAATCTCAAATCCAAAGAATGGATGAGGCCCTAAGCAAAAATCGAGGCCTTGCCCCCGCCGCCTCTCTTGAAGCTGCGCTCCTCCGTCTTAAAGAGAACTCCCCCTCCTTTGTAAGCGAATGTGAGGGTTTGGATGTTGAAGGTGCAAGAATGCTTCTTATCCAATCAACAAAAGAGCTCGATGCCCTCTCTCTTGAAATCGAACACTACCGGTCACTGATAGAAGCCATACCCGAACCCTCCTTTGAAGTCTCGCATCTGGCAAGTATTCTGAATGATCCAAGCTTGCGGGAATTTTATATTAAAACACATGAGAATCAGCTGGCTCTTCTCGATCCCAAAAATTGGAGCAGCAAAGAGAAAGAGCGGATTAAATCGGACCTAGAAACAACAAAAGCCTATCTGATCTCCCATTTAAAACAGCTTGAAAGAAGCAGCCTTGCCAAACACCATCTGATTCAGGAAAAAATCGACAATATCCTTTTTTATCTGCTTCATTTGCAGGCAAATCTTTACGAAAAAACCCTTGTTTCGCTTAAAAATATTTCTCGACTCTCTCAAAGCTTTCCAGATAAATGGACGAGTGAAAAGTTGATCTCTTTAAATACCGATCTCTCTATTACCCTCATTGAATCTCTCTCTAAGGTAATCGAATCAAAAAACCTCTCCCACTTCCTTAAAAATTATGAATCGAGGCCCCTTGTTTTATCTACAATCCCAGCACTTCCCCTCTCGCCCCATTTGCGTTTATTTTTGATCGCGGGCTTTTTTGGAGGAGCTGCGCTCCTTCTTTTTTCCGCTTTTTTACTCTCTCTTTTAAAAGGACCAAGAGTGAGCTATGAGAGCTGCCGAGCATTGGAAATTCCCGTCTTTTCCCAAGAAAGCCAAAGCTTTGCAAGCGATCTTTTTCTCTTCCTTGAAAAACATCCCGATGCTAGAAAAATCGCTATTGTAACAACAGCTCAGCTACTTTTCCTCCCTCTTTTTTTTAAAAAGCTTGAAGAGGAGGGCCAAAGCTATGCCTCTATCGAACTTCCTCCCAATTCATCCTCAAAAAAAATTGAAGCAATAATCCAAAGAGAGTGCTCCTGCCGATTTATTTTTTTAAGGTCAGAAGCACCTATTGACTCTATCGCCTTTTCACATCTAGAAAATGCCGCGGATCTTATTCTATTTGAAACGCGTCAGACAAATCTGAAGCCTTTTCTCCTCCACTCCTTTTCCAAACCCTGGGGCTTTTGCCTTCTTCCCCCTCAAAAAAAAGAATTTCTCCCCTACCTCAAAGAAAAAAAACTCCTCTTCGCAAAATTCGCCAAGCTAAACACTTAAAAAGTATTATCCCACCACAGACACGGCTTTAGGATTTTTACGCCTAGTCACAAGCCGGCCCTGGTCTGCGATCTCTCTGGTGGGTTAATTGTTGAGGGATTCGAGGAGCTGTTCGCCGATTTGGCATCCGATTTTTTCTCCTGCGCGCTTATCGATAGGGTAGTGGACACCTGCCCAGATGCGGGATAGGCTTCCTGTGACAGCAAACTCCTCCCACCGTTTGGTATCTTCGGGAAAGAAGGTAGACAAAATGTCTGCAACCGCCGTCGCAATCGTTGCATGAGTTGAAGGATAGCTCGAGGTATCCTGAGGGTTTGTAAGAAGCCTTACCTGGTCGCTCTCTTGATAGGGGCGTTTATTCTCATAGGCCTTCTTTGCCTGCTTTGTCACAATAATTGAATCGATGATAGCCATAGTGACAAGGGAGCGCACAAGAGTCATCTTGGGGAGTGGCTCTAAGAGCTCAAAAAGATAATCATTGGTGATGATCCGCCAATCACCCAAACTGGAATCCTCTCCTTTGTGAGACCAAAAATGAATGGCTTCTTTCTCTTTAGCACTAATCTTGTCTTGTGCATCAATGACCGATTGGAGCTCTTTTTTCCAGATAGGACTCGATGGAGGAGGGGGTGGATCGATCTTTAGTTCTTGAGAGACGATGCCCCAAAGCTGCCACTGAGTTGCCGGCAGGTTTCTCTCGCTCTCATAACGGGCAGCATATTTTTGTCCAATGATTAGTGCGAGCTTTTCTGAATAGGCATCTTTTTTGAGATTCTTAGGAAGAGGTTCATTTGGGAAAAAGAGAAGAAAGATCTTGGCAGATATTGGGTCAAAACTTCCAACAAAACACTCATTTGCTTCGTAAGAGAGAAATACAGCATCTCTTTGGGCGGCATAAAGATAGGTAAAAAAGAGTGTGCGATGATCATATCCTAGCCCTAATTTATCAATCACATTTTGGGCAAAGAGATCCCATTTTTTAAGTTCTTGCGCCGAGAGTGTCTCTTTCGATTGGAGATTTGTGAGGGCATTGAGATCGCTCTTCTTATAAGAATAAAAGGTGCGCTGCGGATCAGTGGCAGAGAGTTCTCCAAGGGAAAGGAGCGTTAAAAGTAACAAGAGGGCTATATTTTTCATATCCTGGATATATACGGAATATTTGTGATAAAAGGCAAGAACTGCGAATAATTTTGCAAAGTGGGAGAGCTGATGCTAAAGTTTCTTTTTCCTTTTATCTTTCTTGGAGAAATGTCAGAACCCGAATCATCAACAGGCTACCGAGAAAGGCAGCCCGTCTTTGCACAAAAGATGATGGTCGCAACAGCCAACCCTCATGCAACAGAGGCAGCTCTTCAGATCCTTGAAGAGGGGGGGAGTTCAATCGATGCATTAATTACAGCTCAAGCGGTTTTAAATGTTGTTGAACCTCAGTCATCGGGTATTGGAGGGGGAGCTTTTTTGCTCTACTTCGATAAAAAAGATGAACGGGTGGTTTTTTTTGATGGAAGAGAGACAGCGCCCATCCTTGCGGATGAGAACCTTTTTCTTACCAATGGGATTTTCCCCCCCCATGATGAGCTCATCAATGGAGGACGATCTGTAGGAGTTCCGGGAGTCTTACGGATGCTTGAGCTAGCTCACCAAAAAAAGGGGAGATTGCCCTGGAAAAAACTTTTTGCACGAGCAATTGATCTTGCCGAAAAAGGGTTTCCCCTCTCTCCCCGATTACATCAATTAATTGCTACGACACCTGGCCTTAATAATTTTGAAGAAGCTCAAAAACTCTTTTTTGAGAGCGATGGGACCACCCCAAAGCCTACCGGAAGCCTTCTAAAAAACCCCTCCCTTGCAGCCACTTTACGCCTTATTGCAGATGAGGGAAGCTCCCCTTTTTATGAGGGGGCACTTGCGTACAAAATCGTTGAAGCTGTACAGCATTCAGAAGTGAATCCTGGCCTTCTCTCTCTTTCTGATCTTGCAAACTATAGACCGCTCATCTGCTCCCCGCTTTTTTTCAACTACCGCTCCTATACAATTGTCACAGCCCCTCCCCCCTCATCGGGGGGGATTACCCTGGCCCAAATTCTGGGTATCTGCGAAACCCAGAATTTTGCTCATCTCTCACTTGGATCTCCTCAATTTATCGACCTCTTTTGCCAGGCAAGCCGTCTCGCTTACGCCGATCGGAACATGTATATTGCCGACCCTGCTTTTTTTCCAACTCCTGTTCCCGCTCTCATTTCAAAATCCTACCTCAACTCTCGCTCAAAGCTTCTTGGGACCAAATATGCTTTTGGAAATGTGGAGGCGGGAGAGTGGCCAAAGAGTTGGATGGCAAAACCTCAAAATTGCTGCACTGAGGGGGAGTCCCCTGAATTTCCTTCAACAACGCACATATCCATTATCGATAGTGAGGGAAATGCTGTTTCAATGACCTCAAGCATTGAAAATGCATTCGGTTCTAAAGTGATGGCGGCAGGGTTTTTTCTCAATAATCAGCTCACAGACTTTGCAATTAACCCCGAAAAAGAGGGGAAAAAAGTTGCCAATCGCGTCCAGGGAGGGAAAAGACCCCTCTCCTCTATGACTCCCACTCTTGTCTTTGATCGCGATGGAGGCCTTTTTCTCACTGTTGGATCAGCAGGTGGTAGCCTTATCATTGAATATGTAGCCGAGGTGCTCTTTGGAGTTTTAGATTTTAAAATGAATATCCAGGAAGCAATCTCTTTCCCCCACTACGCTTCCTTACTTAAGCCAATTGAGCTTGAGGAGGATACATTCATCGTAGAGACTCGTAAAGAGTTGGAAGCTTTAGATAATGACGTTGAGATCACATCCATGAATAGTGGAAGTGTAGGCATTGAAGTTACACAAAAAAACCTCATCGGCGGTGTAGACCCCCGCCGCGAGGGTCTCGCATCCGGCATTTAATATTTGAAATCGGTGACAACTCTATGATGCCTGAATGCGAAGTTAATGTGATTTACCACTTCAGAAATGGATCTCCCATCAAAAGCAAAAGAGATGTCCTTATCTGTTATTTCATAAATGAAAAAGCGGGAGTCATCTCCCTTTACAACACTTTGGCAGACAAAAATGACCTGCTCACCAGGAGTTGTTGTCACCAGTGGTTTAAGTTGATCTTCCAACTCAGGGATGGTGAAGATGTTTAAATTAGCTATTGCTTTCAGATGTTGGAGATTAGAAAAGAAGGTGTGGTCTGTATAAGAAGAGTCACCATTCACTTTATCGTTGAAAACCTCTATAAGATTATCTTCGGCCCAATGCTCCTCTATTGTAGCAATAATCAAGAAACCGTTGCTGATTGAATTTTTAGGATCTTCCCCCACTGCTTTAAATAGCAGTCCTAGCTTCTCTCTTTTCAGGAATGTTTCATGTTCTTCAAAAGCTTTCCTGACATCCGCAATCTCTGTTGGGATAATATCTTGCTTCTCAAATCTAACTGCTCTTTTGATTGCATCGAGATTTATGACATTATCTTCAGCGATATCGAGTTTTCTATAATTTTTACAGCTCATCGACATAGCCGTTTGCCTAAATTCATCAGAATACATAGGGGAGTTCATAAGTTGAAATTCCCTATTTACCTTCCTAAAGTAAAAGAAGTAAAATCTGCGAAGGTTATAGTTTTGGGTAAGATAAACAATCTTTACTTTCTTATACCCTTTCTCAAGAGCTTCTAATTCAGATATTAAAACTTTAATTCTGTTTTCATGCGTCTCTATTTGTGCCTCTTTTCTCTTCATTGCTCTATCTCGAGCTATTATATCGTCAAAATCAGTAACTATCAGGTAGTCATCTGGGGCTATCGTACTGAACAACGCTTTCAATGTATCAAGATCCGGAGAGGTAGATACTTTTTTTACTTCACCTTCAATTACCTGAAAAATTGTATAATTGTCAGAGTCTTTGCAGGCATAGAGCAGCTTTTCAGCGTCCATGATTTTAGCTTTTTTATAAATTTTAGGAGCAACACTCCTTGCAAAATGTTCTTCTTTAAGTTCATAAGGCCAGTAAATTGGGATGGTGGCTTTTTTTACTTGTACAAAGGGAGGAGGCGCAGCTCCTAGACCGAAGGTTTGTGCTCTTGAAGGATCCTTACCGTGAATAATAATCTTATTTTTATTTGAAAGAAGCAGATGAACGGAGTAAACCATAAGCCCTAGAACTACAAGTGCTACCCCGACACTCCCTAATCCACCCATCAGATAGGGCACCCCTCCCCAATAAAAAGTGAGCAGTGAGTTAAGTCCCTGGAGCCAGCTCCAATGTCCTCCCAGGACCCCCAACCATCCTGTAATTGCTACAGAGAGTGGGATGATGATGAGAAGAGCAACTCCTGTGATAAGGAGAAAGTTTTTTGTACATTTCCCCAATGCATTATCCCAAAAAGTGACCTTAACTAGAGGGGCTTCTCCGATCTTTCGAGCTGACATTGCGATATCCCAAAAATTCAACCTCTCTATTATAACCTATCAAAGATTAAAAAAAAATTAAGAACAATCTGCTCTAAATTCATATTAAAAAAATAATTTACACCATTGGCTTTCCATCATTGATTCTTAGATAATTTAAACAAAAAAGTATTTGTATATTTTTAGATTTGAGTTCATCTTGTTGCAATGATAAAACGTAGGCCTCTCTATGAAAATCAATGAAGAAGAATGGAAGGAAATGACATTTTTCCCTCAAAAAGGTCAAAAATGTAAAGTGCTTATTTTAAAAGAAATGACATTTGAAGGAAAAGCCGAAGAGGGGAACTATAAATGGCAAGAAGATAAACAGGGCGAACATCGCCTGTTTGCTTGGAAAGCTTTGGCAAAGGATAATGAAAAAAATGAATAAATATTTAGTTTGCTGTGCAATTGTATTTTTTTCGCATTCGCTAAAGAACACAAAAATAATCGAAAAATATCGAAACAAAAGTTTTTATACAAATTTGCCCTCCCATGTTTATGAAATATTAGAATAAGACCAATCTATCCTGCCCATCCTGCTTATCATGTTATTCTTTAGATCTTCGATCCAACAATCCTAAAGTCAAGTCTGTGGTGAATAATTTTGATTAACGTTGCATTTTAGGGTCGATGGCATCTCGCAGAGCATCGCCGACAATAGCTATTGAGATAAGGAGAATCGTGAGGAGGATTGCAGGAGGCCAGAGAAGATAGCTCTCTCCCGGAAAAACGGAGCGCCCCTCATCCATTAAAACTCCCCAGGAAGCAGACCCCTCCTCTCCAAGCCCCAAAAAGGAGAGGCCCGCCTCACTTGTGATCGCTGCCATCATCGAAAAGGGAAGAAGGGTTAAAATAGGAGGAATGGCATTGGGAAGAATATGCGAAAACATGATATGCCGATTCGAAAAGCCGAGACTCCTGCAAGCCATCACATAAGGAAGCCCCCTCTGCTTGAGAGTCTCTCCACGTATAAACCGTCCAAATCCTGTCCATCCAAAGATCCCAAGAATACCAACGACAAGAAATATCGACTTACTCTGAGTGATTGCAACAACGAGGAGAAGCATGAAAAACGTGGGCATCGCCTCCCAGATCTCAATAAAGCGGAAGATGATGATATCTGTCTTTCCGGCAAAATATCCTGAGACCATTCCAAGCGGAATCCCAATAATTAAGGAGATTAAAACACTGCTTATCCCCACAACAAGAGAGATCCTAACTCCAAAGAGTATTGCTGAGAGAAGGTCCTTCCTGTTAATGCGAGTCAAATGCCACCAAGGAATATACTTATTGATGCTCTGCTGTCCTCCGGCATCATCCTCCCAGTGAAAGGGACGTAAGAGTGCCGGGATTTCAAAAGAGATCCTCGTTTGCCCCTCTTCAAGCCATCTCTCCCGATCAACGAGGTAGGCTTTTTTAGCCCTCGCATTCTCCCATCTCTTAATGCTCTGTTTGGCAGCTATCAAGGCATCCCTTTCTTTGCTGCCATCCTGAAGAATTTTCCCATAAAGAGCTTCTGCAGCTATTACCTTCTCCTTAACCTTGGCAAGAGTCTCTTCGGGAGCTTTTATCTTCTCTAGAGAGCGGAGCTCTCCTTGCGCTGCTTCAAGCTCTTTTTTTGCAAGAAGCATCGAAAGAGAGAAGGGAAGATAAGCGCTTGTCAACTCCCCTAGCCTCTCCTTTGCAGCTAATGCTGCCCCTTCGCTCCCTTTAATAGTAGCATTGATGCGATCGAGCTCTTGTTGAAAGTTATTTTGATCCATAGAGAAGAGCGTGGGCATCTTCTTATTAGTCTCACGCTCATAGGTGATAGCGAAGGGCTGAAGCTCTTCATGCTCCTTTTTCCTTTGCCGGTAGCGCAAAAGGTAACTAAGCTTATCGTAATCAGAGAGGTATTTGAGATCAAACTCCCAGCTTGAGGAGGTCGTGATGGGTAAAAGAAGCGGATCCTGTCTAAAATCGATGACTTTTTGAAGCTCCTCCTGTCTCTGGTGTGAAAGTTTTGAGACGCCGGCGGGATTTTTTATAATGCCAAATGAAAAAACAAGAAAGAGAAGAAGTTGAATAAAGAAAAGAAAATAGATAAAGGGGCGGATAGCTTTTTTTCCCCACCTGTTAAGAAGAGAGGCTCCTATGATTCCAATAGGAAGAGTAAACATCAACAGATTATAGAAAATATCGACCCGTTTTGTATAAAAACCTGTATAAAAAAGATAACGCAAGAGAGGGAAATAAACTTTTCCCTCATAGACGACAGCCAAAGGTTTTGAAGAGGCAAATAGAGGAGCATAGAGCCCAACGATCACAAAAAGTGAGAGGACAACCAGAGCGCCCATCCCAAAAGGCTTTTTCTTAAACTGTCCCCAGATCATTCCCATGTAGGTTGGATAGTGTTCATCTTGATTCATTCTAAACTTACCCTCGGATCTAGAAGGGTGTAGGAGATATCCGCAAGAAGATAGCCGACAAGAGTCAAAAAAGAGCTTGCAAAGGCAGAAAAGAGAATCACATTAAAATCTCGATTAATAATTGCTTCGTAAAAAAATCTTCCAAATCCATTAATTTGAAATACCGTCTCAACAATTAGTGAACCTCCCAATATAATCCCCAAAGAGGCAGCAAGAGATGTGACAATGGTGATCGCAGCATTCCGCCCAACATGTTTGATAAGAATCGTGGGCCGAGAGAGCCCCTTGGCCCTTGCCGTTCTCACATAATCTTGCCTTAAGACTTCCAAAATCGCAGTGCGTGAAAGCCTTGCTTGAACAGCCAAGGTCCCATACATGATGGCAAGTAGAGGAAGAAAGATGTGAAGGAGAATATCGGCAAGTCTTTTATTGGATGTGAGGTTTTGGTAGATGGCATTTTCGCTATGAAAACCGCTATAGGGAATGGGAATAGATGTTAAGGGGAAAGTTTTATGGAGTGCAACCTTCTCAATTAGAAAGGGGGCCACAACAAAAATCGGGATCGCAAAGAGGATCAAAAAGAGGATATTTAATGAGACATCCTGCCATCTTGTATGGTAAATTGCCATCATCATCCCAAAAACTTGACAGAGAGCAAAAGTGAAGAGCATAGGGATTAATGCAAGGGTTAGAGAGTATTTGATTCTCTTAGCCACTTCGCTGATCACTGTTTTATTAGCATCATTTCTAAGAGTTCCAAAATCTAATGTTATGACCCTTGATAGGTAGCGCGAAAAACGGGTATCGAAGAAGAAGATTTTAATCTTTTCAGCTCCCTCCGGTTTGAAATTTTCAAATTTTTCATTTGCGAGGAACCAGGCATGAAGCTGACTAAGTTTTTGGTCTAACATTTCAGGAGAATCCTCTCCAAGACGAAGCTTATGCAAAAGGGCATTATCTGCAGCGATTTTACGATTTTGCATTTTTTCCTCACTGGAAAGATCAGGTCCAATATACCCCTGCTTAATACCCCCCCTGATGAAAAGATTTGCAGCTGCTTTGCGTATTTCAATGGGCTCGCCGGGGTCTATTGCAATTCTTATCAAAATAGGCATGATAAAGCGAGCCCTATCCCCCCAGAGAGTCCGAAGAGCGTGGTAATCTTGAGAACTCATCTCTTTGGGATCTGCGGCTTTTTGCTTTCTATTTGCGATCTGCCCCAGAGCGGTTATCACTTGAAATTCTTTAATGGAGGGCCAGGGGTTAAAAAAAAGAGGAAGCGTCAAACCATAATGCTCTCGAAATTGCAGATAATGAGTCTCTCCGCGAGTCATTCCCCTATCAGCTGCCTTTGCAGCCTCCCCGGTACTCGAAATTTCAGCAACGCTCACAGGGTCCCCGGGAGCTAAATTGATAATAATAAAGTTAACAAGAATGATTGCGAATAGGGTGAGTGGGAGGAGAAAAAGCCTGCGGATGATATAATTTGTCATATTTCCATCTGCATCAGCTTTCCGGGTGAGGTGTAATGTAAATAATCTTATAGTCGGGCTCTGAAACATCAGCTTCTGGAATAAGATCTTGCCTATCCCGAGGAATAAAGAGATTTTTTACATACTCTCGATAGAGCAGCTTGACTTTGGGAGAGTAGAGAAAGGTATAGGGCTGCTCATGGTGAATGATACTATGAAATCGATGGTAAAGCGCTTTACGTTTTTCAGGATCATACTCATACTCAAGAGCTTCAATAATTTTATCTGCCTCTTTATTCTTAAAGCTCACCGCATTGGAGGAGCCTTTGACAGCCGATCCACTGGAATGCCAGATTTGTCTTGGCTCTTCGGGAGGAGCTGCCAATGCCCATCCCATATAGAGGGCATCGAAGGATTTATCTTCAAAAAGACGCGATATATCGGTGATATCAATTCCACTTAATCGGCATTCGACCCCAATCTCCTTAAGCGTTGTAGCGATATATTCTGAGACTACCTTTGCTGCAAAACTCTTGGCGTAGTAGGTAAGGGTGAAGCGGAAGGGAACTTGCTTCCCATCGATGATTTTCCCACGGATTCCACTTCCATCCCTATCTATCCATCCCGCATGGTCAAGAATTCTTTTTGCTTCATCAGGATCATAGGGCCACGCCTCAATTGAGGGGTCGTAGGCCGGAGAATAGCGATAGAAAGGCCCAGTAATAGCAACCCCCATCTCATTGAGATTGTGTGCAATGATCCTGTTACGATCAATAGCAAGGGTCATTGCTTTACGCACTTCCCGCTCTTCGAACCAGGGTGTTGCCTGGTTCCATCCAATATAGAAAAAGGATTTATCAACATAGTCAAGTTCGCGAATCGCTAATCCCTCACTTCTTTGGTAAGCGTAGGCGGGGCTTTTTAAAAATTCCTCATATTCGGGCAGCTGGCTTGGGCTGAGGGTTAACATATCTGACTTTCCCGATTTGAAATCTTGCCAGATACCCTCTAAATTCTCTTTAAAAGTGTAATTTAAACCATTTACAAGAACTGCGTTTGAGTCGAAATAATCAGAATTTCTTTGAAACAAGATCCCCTCATCAGTGCTTCCGCCAAATTGCCAGGGGCCGCAGCTTGGAATAACATTTTTAGCCCAATGATTCGTAAAATTTTGCGCCCAAACAGAATTTGTCTGATAGGTCATAGGGTCTTGGTCCTCTTCGACAATTTTTTTTCCATCGGCAAAATATTGAAAGACAAATTGAGCAAGAGGCTGAAGAGAGCCTGTTAATCCTTTTGCGCTATAGCGCACTTTAGGAACTTCTTTTCCAAGTTCAAAATCATAGATGGGCTCCTGCTTCCATCTCACCACAAAAGTTAAGGGATCGATAACTCGGAACTCTTCAATATCAGCATAATAAGACCTTAGGGAAAAAGCCCGCCCGGCCTCTACGCTGGGATTCATGATCGCATCATAGAAAAATTTAAAGTCGTAAGCTGTAACCTTATGCTTTTGCAAAAAATGTGCATCAAGCTGCACATCTTTTGGAAAATGTTCCTCTTTTAGAGGCTGCCAGAAAAGATCGTCCCGTAAAAAGACCCAATATTCAAAAGCTTTGGGACTACTGGCAAGTGGTTTAGCCTCCATTTTAATTGCCAGGCTAGGGGCTAGGGTCTCATATTTGCCAAACTGCATCTCTGCAATGGAGCCTGTACACATATTAACCATCGTCCCTACATCACGGAAGGCATTAAAGGGGTGGAAATTTTCAGGATGTCCCAGCCTTCCCTCATGGCGAATACCGAAGGGACGGAAGTGATCCCCAAGAATCAAGGGAAGCGTCTTTTTATAAAAAAGGTCTTTCTCAAATAGATTAGGAAGCTTCGGATCCATATGTGAATACTTAGCTTCAGAAATCGACTCGCTTCTCTCCTCATTAGAAGAGCTCCTGCTTGTCAAATCGTGAGCTTTGTTAGAAGAGATCTCACCAAGAGAAGTGCGCATTTTTTGTGTATCGATTCTCATCCCCTCTACTTCCTGTTTTAAATCCCTGAAAGAGGTGGTGAGATGCTTCATATCATCTTCTAAAAGGATAAGCGACCAGTAGATCATCCCCAAAAAGAAGAGAATCAAGAGAGTGGCGATAAATTTGAAAATGGTAAACCCCAAAGAGTTTTTAATCATTCTTATTTCCTAAGATCCCTAATACGCAAAAATCTATAGCCAATCAAAATAAAGAATCGGGTTTGCCCGCGGGCAAACCCGACTCTGAATTAAGGGGTTAAAAGTAAAATTCCTAAAGTCGAGGGTAGTAAATTTTTTCATAGTTTAATCTTATGACCTGAGAGATTTCCAAGACCATCATAGGCTGCATACTTATATAGATCATGATAGGTTGGGAAGTTATAAACTTTTCCTATTACATCCATCAAGGTTTTTTCTTCTTCGATGAGTTCAAGACCATGATGAACAAGTTCTGTAGCAAGGGGACCAACAATATGAACTCCTCGAATAATAAGATCATCCTTTGTAAAGAGGAGCTTTAAAAAGCCTTCTTCGGCTCCCATGATCATCCCTCGAGGCATATCTTTATATTTGGCAATCCCTTTGCAATAAGAAATTTGCTTAGTCTTCGCCTCCTCTTCGGTCATGCCTGCAGTTGAGATTTCCGGAACTGAGTATATACCATAGGGAAGAACAGGAGCAATATTTTCAAGATCTTTCGTTCCAAAGATATGGGCAACAGCAACGCGTCCCTGATCCATGCTTGTGGAGGCAAGGGCGGGAAATCCAATGCAATCCCCTACAGCGTAAATATTTGGGACCACGGTTTGATACTTTGAGTTAACAGGAATGCACTCTCGTTTATCTACTTCAATATTGACTTTATGAAGATCAAGCTCCTTTGTGCTTCCATTGCGACCGGCGGCATAGAGGAGCATATCCACATGCAATACCTCTCCACTATCGAGCTTAATATCGATCAGCTCTTCAGCCGAATGAGAACAAGTAGGGTCGGGAGCTTTAATCGATAAAACCTTTTTATTAAGAAGGATGTCAATCTTATCTTTTTTCATGATCTCAAGAAAATATTTTACGACCTCCTGGTCGATAAATGTGAGTACTTTATCATTTCTATTAATCAGAAAAACCTGGATTCCCATTGTTGCAAAAATCGTTGAATACTCTACTCCAATAACTCCAGCACCCAAGACAGCTATTGATTTAGGAAATCTATGAATATTCAATATTGTATCTGAATCTAAAATACGCAGATGGTCAAAAGGAATTTCCGGAGGATTGACTGGATAGGAACCTGTGGCAATGATGATATTCTCCCCTTCAATCACCTCTTCTTTTGCTCCGCTGATGCGGATGTGTCTACTATCAATAAATTTTGCACTTCCATGGTAGAGGTCAACATGGTGCAATTCAAGATTTTTTTTAACTTCTTCAGATTCGATAGACACTACAAAATTTTTGCGGTGCATGAAATCTTCTAGAGAGGCATCTCTTTGAATTGCCCGATTGATGCCATAAAGACCCTTATCATACTTTCCAGATAAAAAAAGCGCTGTCTCTTTAAGAGTTTTAGAGGGAAGGGTTCCCGTATTGACTCCAGCTCCTCCGAATTGCACTTCTTTTTCAATGAGGGCAACTTTGTGCCCAAAGTAGGCAGCTTTGACGGCAGCCTTTTCTCCAGCAGGTCCTGACCCAATAACGATGAGTTCATATTTCATAAAAAAACTCCTGTAATGCTCTATTCATGCATTACAGGAGTTTTGTGTGAAGACAAATTACTCTCAAGTAAAATTTAATTAGCTGCCACAATCACAATGGATATGGAGAGAGTCTACAAACTGATCAAAACATTCATAACTTCCATAAGGATATGTCGCCTGCTGTGTATATCCATTAAAGGGGGTGACCACTGTATGCGATTTTATGATAATGTTATTGTAAGTATCATGAGCAGTATAATCAAGAATCCAGTGGTTCTCCTCATGCTTATGGTAAATGACATGGCTAAGCATACGGAAAGTGTGATGCTGAGCATACATAACCATGTCAGCAAACCATGCCTGTGCATTGATATTTCCAAGAGAGGGGTAAAAACCGGAGAACGTATAACAGACATTATGATCGTACGCGTGTGCGTTGATGTTTGTTTCGCTCTGATTGACCACATAACTTCTAGGGAAACGTACGGAGACTTTTTCCATCCCAAAATTCTGCTTAAATACCCTCCAGCGGAGAAGGCTGCCATGGGGACTCAGAACTTCGTTTTCCTCTTCACTTTCTTGAATCAATGGAAAGTTTTCTAAGATTTCGTCTCCCTCTTCAACCAAAAAAAGGGCCGGATAAATCTCTGTTAGAACGTGGGGGGGAGCAGCTGCAATAAGAGGCAATGCCAAAGAGCAGCATGTCAAAAACGCAATGATAATTTTTTTCATCTTTCACCTACATTTAAGATTCCAAAAAGAAAACGTTAATGGAAGGGTTATAATTTCTTCAACGAAATTTAAAAAAAAATGGTCAATTTCTAAAAAAATACGATCTGGTAGGAGGAAGGGGAATTGGGGTTTAGAATGCAATGAGAGATCAAGGAGAGTTCAGCAAAACCTCGCAACATAGCTAGTAAGCCCACAAAAACCGAAAGAAGTCCCATCACTTTATTATAGGGAAAGCTCTTCGGTAAAAAAGAAATGGTATGCATCGCTAGAATCAATGCGGGAGTTGTAAAAAGTGCAAATAAACAACCATTGATAAGTCCCACGGAGGGACTGCCAAAGACGGCGCAGGCAGAAAAAACGATCACAGTCTGGCCGCAAGGAAGGGCAAGACTTAGAAAGCCAAATGTGAAAGCTCCCCCTCTACTATTTTTCAGACCAAAAAGAGCCAACTTTTGGCTAAGGGGGGCCATAGTAGAGGGGGGGCCATCTTCTTTGCAAAGATATTTCTCCCGGGAAGCGTTAAATTAAAAGCTACAAAAAGACCAGCGATCAAGATAAGGCTGCCAAAAAAAAGAGCACTAAAGGCAGGAATTTTAAGGGTTCCAAGAAAAACATTTAGAATAAGTCCAAGCTCTGCAGCAATGAGGCCTGCAAGGGAAAAGCTCAATACCCTCCCTAGAAGATAGAACCATTTCCCTCTATTTCTGCCCATAAGCGCAACAAGAGGGCCGCACATTCCAAGACAGTGAAGATTTCCAAAGATGTAAATGGGGAGAAGAGAGATAAATAAACTCAAGGAGTCCTTTGCCTTATTTTCTGAATTTTAGCCGGATCAATTTTTGTAGAATTAGAAGGACGGCTAAAAGCTACAGCTGTAACAATAATTAGGATAAGACAAAAGAAAAAAAGTAGAGAGAAAATTGTTCCATAAAATTTACGCATCTACAAAACCCAAGAGAAAAGGTAGGATAGGTTTGGAGTACGGTGACAAGTCACCGCACTCCAAAAAGAAGTGAAACAAGCTATAATACTTTGTTTCAAGACTACTTAGCAGTAGGATTTACGTCGTCTTCTTCATCAGATTCAGTATCTTTTGCTAGGTCCTTGCAGTATTGCTGATAGCGCTCTGGCGTTACATAGTCGTCGAGTTCAACGACGCTCATGTTGTGGATAGCTTTTGGAGCCTTATCTCCTGAATCCTCTTGTGCTTGAGTATCAATGGCGGCTGCACGTGCGCCGAGAACTTCAAGCATTTTACCACGCTTTTCAGTAGAAGTTAGAGTTTGAGCTTCCCTTGCAAACTTCGATGTCCAAACACTTTCCTCTCCGGCTGTGAGAGGAAACTCTAATACAGTCCCGCCTTCTTCACCTTCTTTTTTACGGGTGCAGTAGGCGCTTACGTATTTGATTGCTATGCAAGTCAAACCTGCAATAAATAAAGCGCCGCCAATGGCTGTGACAAAAGAACTGAGAGTCAGAGAGGTAGCCCCAATTGAGCCGGCAATTGTTGCAAGAAGAGTTCCAAGAGCTGCTAAGGGACCAAAACCAAGTGCTGCTGCAAGTCCTACTCCGCCAGCACTAGTAACAACTAAGCCGACTAGCGCAACAACTGAAAATATGGTTGTTTTATTTATGAGAACTCCAACAAATTTTACACAAAAGGTCTTGGGCGCACCCCCGGATACAACTTCTAGCTCTCCTTCGTCTCCGTCTTGAACGGCTTCTAATTTCGCCTCACTTTTAGATGTTTTACAGCAACTTATATACCAATGGTTCTTGGTGCCATTGGTGGCGGAACGTGGTGCTTCACTCATGATAAACTCCTGGTTAGATGTAAAAAAAAGCAATATAGCGTATTATACATTAATTAATCATTAAGAATATACAAATTTTTTTTCAAGGACTTTTAAAAAATTTTTTATTTAGAAAATTTCAAACTCTTGTTGAAGATTTTTTTGAAAACCATTCTTATTAAACAATTTAAGTGCGCGATTAAAGGGGGTTATTAGATCCTCAGCATTTTCTTTTCTGCTTAAGAGACGAATCCCCTCTTCATTTAGAGGTGAGGTGACGATTTTTAAAGCGCCGCCAAATTGGAAGCTATTGACAAGGGCATGCGCACCTAGGGCCGGAAGTAGAACGCCATCGATCTCTCCTTTCATTAATGACCGCAACGCTGTTGGATATGTGGTGAAAGGCCGCATCATAATAGAGGGGTATTTCTGCACAATGAAAACAGAATTATCAAAGGGGCTAATGCCCACGATTTTTCCTTTCAGTTGACCAAGATTAGAAACTTTGGAATTTTTTCTAACTACAAGGAGCGGACCTAGCTTAAGAAGGGGAGTGGAGAAGTCATAGGCGTCGCGATTTTCATGACTTGAAGAAAGAGTCGTTAGTGCACCATCCAGCTCCTTATTACTTACAAAATTTAACAAAGAGAGGGAGCCGATTTGAATAAGTTCGATCTCTATTTTCTCTTTTTGGGAGATCTCTTGGATTAGCGCTTCAAGGTATCCAGTTACAGCAGCGGTTTTTTCTTCAAAATTGTAGGGATAAAAAGTTGGATCCTCTCCGATTATGTAATCGGCCCCAAGTAATGGGGAGAAGAGAAGAAAAAGGATAAAAAAGTATTTCATGGCTACTCTAGCAGAAGTTTTACAAACAGTTATATAGCAGCATTGAATTTTTCTCTCTAAAAAGAGAAGATATTCCCATACATGACCTCCTATCAAAAAAAACTCTATCTGCTCGTTAATTTTGGCGGCCCGCGGGAGCTTGCTGAGATTCCCTCCTTTTTGGAAGCCCTTTTAACCGATAAGGATGTCATTCGCACAAAGCTGCCGCAAGTTTTTCACAATCTTTTATTTAAGAGAGTTGCAAAAAAACGAGCGGTAAAAATCAGCCATGATTATGCGCTAATTGGGGGCAGATCGCCTATATATGAGGATACAGAGTCGATAGCTCAAGCTCTTCGAGAAAAGCTTCAAGAGGAGCTGATCACCTTTCATCGTTATATCCCCGCAACCCATAAGCAGAGTCTAGAGAAGATCAGTCGAGCACAAGCGGATACCATCATAGTATTTCCGATGTTTCCACAGTTTACTTACGCCACTACCGGCAGCATCGCACGCTTTTTTTGTAAAAAACTCCCCCCAGAGGTTCTGCATAAAATGCGCTGGGTAAAATCCTATCCAACCCATCCGGCCTATATTGCGCTTCTTTCACGCACTATTCGAGAATCTCTTTTGGAGAAGAAACTAAAAGAGGAGGAGGTCGTTCTACTCTTTTCAGCGCATGGCCTTCCAAAGACATTTATAGAAAGCGGGGATCTCTATCAATCTGAGGTTGAAAGTAGCTATCAAAAAGTGATGGAGGCCTTTCCGAAAGCCCTGGGAAGGCTTTCTTATCAATCCAAGTTTGGCCCCGGAGAATGGCTTCGTCCCTATACAGATGAGGTCTGCCAAGATATCGCAAATTGGAATGAGGGAAGGAAAAACGTTGTTTTTGTCCCCATAAGTTTTACCTCAGACCATATCGAAACCCTTTTTGAAGTGGAGTCACTCTACATGCCTCTTATTGCGGAGGCAGGCTGCAATCCCTATAGGGTGCCCGCCTTTAATAGGCGCCCCGATTGGCTAGAGGCTATTACCCAAATTCTCATCGATACAACCCCTACCTCTAATTCCATGCTCATTCGCCAAAAGATCTAACAATAAAAAATTTACCACGAGAATTTTTTAGGCTTACAGCAATGCTTTTGTGCAAAATAATAGATGCTCTCCGCGGCCATCACTCCTCCGATGGCAAAAGGGAAAGATGCTAGGCCGCCGAGGAGATCTGAAAGAGAAGATGTATAAGGAAAAAGTAATGCCGTTCCTACTATTCCTGCAAGGCCGATACCTACAAGGATAAGACCTACTACGAAGGAGGCAATATGAAACGTTCTGGTATTAAAAATTGTTCCATTTGTATCAAAACAAAAATATTTTTCAGAAGAAGCTGATTTTAAAGAGCTCTTTGAGCCTGTATAGATAGTCGAAGGAAATGAATGATTTGTAACTTTACTCATGGAAATTACCCCCTAATTGCGTAAAATTCTACTTTTTCATTATTAAAAAGTCATTAAGAAAAAAGCGTCCTTGCAAAGAAACGTTTCTTTGGTTATACTCTTGTCGAAATGAAGCAAAAAATGTTTTATTCAGATCTAACAAAAGAGGCCATCCTCCCAAGGGATGGTTTTTTTTTATGAAAAAATTTTCACTTGTTTTACAAAATGGCCAGGTTTTTGAAGGGAATGCTCCTCTTTGGCAAGAGGGGGAAGTCGGAGGGGAAGTTGTCTTTACAACAGGGATGACCGGCTATCCCGAGACCCTAACCGATCCCTCTTATGCCGGTCAGATTATCGTTTTTACCTATCCGTTGATTGGAAACTATGGAGTCCCTCCCCCCGCCTTTTGGGAATCAAAAAAAATCCATGCCCGGGGTGTTATCGCCTGCCAGATCTCTCCCCATTATCACCATTTTCAAGCCTCCCTCTCCTTTCATGAGTGGCTTAAAAATGAGGGGGTCTTTTTCCTTGAAGACGTTGATACTCGATCTCTTACTAAAATTTTACGCAATGCTGGTTCCATGCCGGGAATCCTCACCGATTCTCCAAAAAATATTTTGTCGTTTGAAGATCCCAATAGAGAAGACCTTGTCGCGAGAGTATCCATTTCCAAAAGAGAAATATATGGGAAGGGAAGCAAAAGAGTCATTGCTGTTGATTGCGGCATGAAAGAAAACATGCTCCGCCATCTCGTAAAAGAGGGGGTAGAGGTTGTCAAAGTTCCGTATAACGAGGACTATTCAGATGAAGATTTCGATGGTGTCTTCCTTTCAAATGGTCCGGGCGATCCCCTCTTCTGCCAACAAACAATTGCAATTCTTAAAAAAGTCATGGAGCGCAAAAAACCCATTTTTGGCGTCTGTCTTGGAAATCAACTCCTGGCCCTTGCTGCTGGCGCCACAACTTACAAGCTTAAATTCGGTCATAGAGGACAGAATCAGCCCTGCATCGACCTCAAAACCAAAAAGTGTTATATCACAAGCCAAAATCATGGCTTTGCAATTGATGAAAAAAGTCTACCGGCTGATTGGGAGGTCACTTTCCGCAATCTCAATGATCATTCCGTTGAGGGGATATCCCACCGTTTTCTTCCCTTTCACTCTCTCCAGTTTCATCCCGAGGCAGCTCCCGGCCCGAGGGATACAGAGTGGTTTTTCAAACAATTTGTGGAGAGGCTTTAAAAGTGAAGAAATTATCCAAAATCTTGATCTTAGGTTCTGGAGGCTTAAAAATTGGACAGGCAGGAGAGTTTGATTATTCTGGCTCTCAAGCAATTAAAGCCGTTAAAGAAGAGGGTTTAAAGACAATCCTTATCAACCCCAATATTGCAACAGTGCAGACAGACCCGGGGATGGCTGATGAGGTCTACCTTCTTCCTCTAGATGTCTATACTGTCACTGAAGTGATTAAAAAAGAACGCCCCGATGGCATTCTCCTCGGTTTTGGAGGACAGACAGCCTTGAATTTGGGGCTCGCGCTTCACTCGCAGGGCATTCTTGAAAAATATGAAGTAGAAATTCTTGGAACCCCCATCCGGACAATTGAGATTACCGAAGATCGCGACCTCTTTAAAAAAAGCTTGGCTGAAATTGGCGTCAAAACAGCCCGCAGCATTGCAGCAACAACGCTTGAGGCTGCCCTAAAAGCAGCAATTGAGATTGGATACCCGGTGATGTTAAGAGCCGGTTTTTCTTTGGGGGGGTTAGGCTCTGGCAAGGCCAGGAATGAGGATGAACTGATCGCTTTAGCGAGCGATGCCCTTGCAAAGGCCCCACAGCTCCTTATTGAAGAGGACCTTTCAGGATGGAAAGAGATTGAATATGAAGTTGTGCGCGATGCATACGGCAATATCATCACCGTCTGCAATATGGAAAATTTCGATCCGATGGGGATTCACACAGGGGAGAGCATCGTTGTAGCACCCTCCCAGACCCTAACCAATGCCGAGTATCACCTTCTTCGCGAGGTTGCGCTTCGTACGATCTCTCATCTCGGAGTCATTGGAGAGTGCAATATTCAATATGCCCTAAATCCTCAAAATGGGGAGTACCGTGTCATTGAAGTGAATGCCCGCCTTTCTAGATCCTCTGCCCTCGCTTCAAAGGCAACAGGCTATCCTTTGGCCTTTGTCGCGGCAAAATGCGCTCTTGGCAAGCGTCTAGATGAAATTAAAAATTCCGTCACCAAAAAAACCTCGGCTTTTTTTGAGCCCGCCCTTGACTATATTGTTGTGAAAATGCCGCGCTGGGATACTCAAAAGCTCAAAAGCGCGGATCGCAAAATTGGATCTGAGATGAAGAGTGTGGGCGAAGTCATGGCAATTGGAAGAACCTTTGCAGAGAGCTTGCAGAAGGCCGTGCGAATGGTCAATGTAGGAGCGACTTCTCTTTTCGACTACCCCTACGAGATCGCCTCTCCCGAAAAAGAGATTGAAGAGGCAACTGACAGACGTCTTTTTGCCCTCGCAGCCTTCTTTAGGGAGGGTGGTAGTGTTGAAAAAGCCCATGCCCTTTCAAAAATTGACCTCTGGTTTTTACACCATTTACACCATCTTATCCTCTTCGAAAAAGAGCTAACTCAAAATCTAAGTCGAGATCTATTAATCCGAGCTAAAAAGCTTGGCTTCTCAGATGTTGCGATTGCTAAATTGCAGAAGAGCTCTGCCAATTCTGTCCGAGATTTCCGAAAAAGAGAGGGAATCTTGCCAGTAGTTAAGCAGATCGATACTCTGGCGGGTGAATTTGATGCCGAGACAAACTACCTCTACCTGACCTATCATGGAAAAGAAAATGATGTTGTCAGATGCCCAAATCCTCCAATTATTGTTTTAGGATCAGGCCCTTATGCGATTGGATCCTCCGTTGAGTTTGATTGGTGCGCAGTCAATGGCGCGCGCAGTTTAAGAAAAAAGGGAAAAACTGTTGTGATGATCAACTGTAATCCCGAAACCGTTTCCACCGACTATGATGAGTCGGACCATCTCTACTTTGAAGAGCTCACGGAGGAACGGATCCAGGATATTATCGATTTTGAAAGCCCCGCAGGAGTCATCGTTTCATTTGGTGGCCAGGTAGCCAATAACCTCGCTTTGAAATTGGGAAAGTGCGGCAATCACATCTTAGGTACATCGCCTCAAGACATTGACCTAGCCGAAGACCGGCAGAAATTCTCCTCACTTCTCTCCCGTCTTGGCATCGATCAGCCTCATTGGCTGGAGGTGACTTCTTTGGAAAGCGCCAAGCTTTTTGCTAAAAGCGTGGGTTATCCGCTTCTTGTTAGGCCCTCCTACGTCCTTTCCGGATCTGCCATGAGCGTTGTCGCCGGAGACAATGAGTTAGAAACTCTCTGCCGCGACGCCTCCATTGTCTCTCCGGAATATCCTGTTGTGATCTCCAAATTTATCCTGGGAGCCAAAGAGCTAGAAATCGATGGGGTTGCGAAAAATGGAGAGATCTTAATTGAGGCCATATCGGAACACATCGAAAATGCAGGTGTCCATTCTGGAGATGCAACAGTCGTCCTTCCTCCTCAAAAACTCTATCTAGAAACCATCAGAAGAGCAAAATCGATCACAAGAGAGATTGTATTAGCCCTCAATATCACCGGCCCTTTTAATATCCAGTTTATCGCAGAGGACAATAGCCTCAAAGTGATCGAATGCAATGTGCGCGCCTCCAGATCTTTTCCCTTTGTCTCTAAAGTGACCGGACATAATTTTATAGAGATAGCAATACAGGCGATGGTGGGCAACATCCGTCCGCAAAATTACAACACCCTCGACCTCGATTTTGTCGGAATTAAAACACCCCAATTCTCCTATCATCGCTTGAAAGGGTCAAACCCCGTAGCCCACGTGGAGATGGCCTCGACAGGTGAGGTTGCTTGTCTCGGGCCCGACCTTTTGTGCGCCTTTTTATCATCCTGGCTTGCAACCGAACAGCAGGTCCATGGTAAAAGGCTCCTCTTAAGTGTTGGAGGGGGACAAAAGGAGAAATTCCTGGAACCCATTAAACTGCTCGAAGAGCTTGGCTGGGAGATCATGGCAACACCCGGCACACATGAATTTCTCTCAAAATGGGAAGTCCCTTCTGGATATCTCTATAAAGGAAGTGAACTGAAAGAGCCCAATGTCCTCACTGCTATTCGGGAGAAAAAAGTTGATCTTATCATCAATATTCCGGGAGGCGGATCTCCCAAAATTGTAACAGATGGGTATAAGATCCGCCGTCTTGCAATCGACCATAATATCCCCCTTATCACCAATGTCCAAACTGCCTGCGTCTTTTTAAACTGCATGCGCAATCTCGATCGAAAATCTCTCCCTATCAAGTCATTGAAGGAATATCATAAATCACTGAGGTCCAATGGCTAAAAATGCATTTCGCCAGGGACTTATCTCTATAAAAGAGATTGATAAAGAGGCAATTGAATGCATTTTAACTAAATCGGGAAAATTCAAAGAGCGCCTTCCGGGAGCTCTTCTGAAAGGAAAAATATTGGCGAGCCTTTTTTTTGAATCCTCGACCCGCACACGTCTCTCCTTTGAGTCGGCCATGAAAAGGTTGGGAGGAGAGTGCATTGGACTTGCCGGAAAAGAGGAGTCCTCTCTTTCAAAAGGAGAGTCTCTCTCTGATACAATCCGCGTCGTATCCGGCTATGCCGACCTCATTGTCATACGGCATCCAATGGAAGGCTCTGCAAAAACAGCAGAGCAAGCATCGAGAGTTCCGGTGATAAATGCGGGAGATGGGGCCAATGAGCACCCCACACAGACACTTTTAGATCTTTTTACCATCCAGGAAAGTCAAAATCGGCTTGAAGGACTCAATATCCTAATAGCTGGTGATTTGAAGCATTCCAGGACTATCCATTCTCTCGTTATTGCTTTGCGCCACTTCAACCCGTGCCTTTTTTTTGTCTCTCCAAAGGGTTTAGAGATTCCCGATGCACCCCTCCACTATCTTCGAGAGGCGAAAGTCCCCTTTTCTTTCTACTCCTCTCTAGAAGAGATCCTCCCCCAAGTGGATATTCTTTATATGACACGCATCCAAAAAGAGAGATTTTCTCAACCTTCCGAGTATGAGCGGACAAAAAATGCCTTCCATCTCACAAATGCCTCTTTGGTGCAGGCTAAAAGCAATTTACGGATCTTGCATCCTCTTCCCCGCATCAACGAGATTGCCTCGGAAGTGGATGAGAGCCCCTATGCTTACTACTTTCCCCAGGCTGAAAATGGGGTCTTTGTGCGCGCCGCCCTGATGGATACAATTTTCAATGGGATAACGTGATGATTCGGATTAAAAACCTACCTTTTAGCGATGGACGCATTGAGGATCTGCAACTCCCCTCCGATGAAACTCTCGAGATAGATGGTTCGCATCTTCTTGCACTTCCAGCCCTTATCGACCCTCACGTTCATTTCCGGGTACCTGGAGGTGAGGCAAAAGAGGATTGGATGACAGGAGCCTCCGCTGCAATACGCGGTGGGGTCACCCAAGTGCTCGATATGCCAAACACAAATCCCCCCTCTACGACTCTTGAGCGCTTTTTAGAAAAAAAACTCCTGATCAACTCTCAACTGGAAACTATTGGAATTCCCTTGCGCTATGGCCTCTATTTTGGAGCCGATAAGGAGCATTTGGAGGAGATTGGAAAGGCCGCCCATGAGATGATCGCTATCAAAGTCTTTATGGGATGCAGCACGGGAGGTCTTGTCATCGATGATGATCAAACCCTTGATGCTGTTTTTCAAAGGGCAAAAGCTCACAATCTTCTCGTAGCTGTCCACGCTGAGGATGAGATGATATTGCGGGAGAATAAGAAAAAATATCCTTTCGAAACCGATCCTGCGATTCATTCTAAAATCCGCTCAAGATTAGCTGCCATTACCGCCACAAAAAAGGCAATTGCCCTCTCTGCTAAATATCAAACCCCTCTCTATGTGCTTCATATGAGCACAAAAGAGGAGATAGCTCTTGTTCGAGAGGCTAAAAAGTGCGGAGTTCCCGTTTTTGCAGAGTGCTGCTCCCACCATCTTTTTTTGAATGAAGAGGCCTATGCGGTTTGGGGGACACTTGTACAAATGAATCCTCCTCTACGCACAAAAGAGGACCAGGAGGCGCTTTTCGAGGGGATCTATGACGGAACAATCGATACCATTGGCACAGACCATGCACCCCACCTCCTCTCTGAAAAGAGAAGGCCTTATGGGGAAGCCCCCTCCGGGATCCCGGGTATTGAGACCCTGCTTCCTCTTCTCCTCAATGCAGTTTCGCAAAAAAAACTCACAATTGAAAAATTGATCTCTCTCACCCGCACAAACATTGAAAAAATCTTTGGCCTTCCGCAAAATAATGACCTTGTTATTGTAGATCTTCAACTAGAAAAAGAGGTCCAGAATAAGGAGCTTAAAACCAAGTGCGGTTGGAGCCCCTTTGCAGGGCAGAGATTATTGGGATGGCCTATTTTTACCATCCTTAAAGGCAAAGTATACTTTGCAGCAGGCAGCGAATCATCCAAGAAAAAGCTGGGGAAAGACGACAAATGAGGGAGTGCAGAAGCGCAGGTCAAAAAAAATAGCCTGAATGAGAGTGTGGATTTTTTCATGGACATCTTTAATCTCTTGGACTGTAGGGGTTGCAGATTCCAAGTAGATGCCGATATACTCTCTGCCCTGGTGGGGGATGATTTGAAGCTCTGCAGTAAGGTGGCTCTTCTCCCCTCTAACCGCTTCTTTAAGATCGGGGGAGAGGCGGAAGCCAGCAAAAATTTTAATAATAGGTGATTGGGTTGTGCTCATCCCTCTCATCTAACAAAAAAGGGATAAAGATGCAAAAACAAGAGGAAACTTTTCCCATTTGGTGGCCCAACTACCCTCCAATATACGATATGGCGAAGAGCTATTTGGAGAATGCAACGCAGGGTCCCTTTTTTAAAGGAGAGATCCCCCAACGTTCTTTTTCTTCCAAAGAGACGTGGGTCGATTTTTTAGGATATCAAGTGGCAAGTCCCATCGGAGTTCCAGCAGGTCCTCTTTTAAATAGCAATTGGGTGATTTTTGCAGCCCAAATGGGATTTGATATTGTCACTTACAAGACCATCCGTTCAAAGCCGCATCCGGCCCATCCCCTGCCCAATATGGTCTATGTCGATTTTAACCGTCCCCTCACACGAGAGGATGAAAAAAAGATCATTAAAAAAAGAGCGGCAGAGCCAACTGACATTGAGTCCCTTTCTGCAACAAACTCCTTTGGAATCCCCTCTTTTGATTCAGAGTTCCTTCTTGCTGATATTGCAAAAGCCCGGGGCGCCCTCTCTCCCGGACAGGTGCTTATCGTCTCTGTTGTGGGAACGCCAAGAGAGGGTGAGGATTTTGAGAATGATTTCGCAATTGCTGCCAAAATTGCAGCGGATGGAGGAGCACAAATCATTGAAGCTGACCTCTCCTGCCCCAATGTCACCACATGCGAGGGATCGCTCTTTACAAATGCAGATGCAGTCTATCGGATCTCAGCGCAGATCAGAAAAGCAACTCCCACTCTCCCACTGATTATCAAGGTAGGCCTCTTTCCTGATAAGGAGAGTTTACGAAAGACAATGATTGCTGCCAAAAAGGGGGGCGCCCATGCGATTTGCGGAATCAATACCATCAGCATGCAAGTTGTAGAGGAAGATGGACGTCCGGCGCTGGGTGAAAAAAGGCTGCATGCAGGAGTCTGCGGTGGACTTATCAGAAATGCAGGATTGGAGTTTACTAAATGGCTTAATGCAATTAATAGGGAAGAGGGTTTAGGGCTCATTCTAATGGCAACGGGAGGAGTGACAAGAGAAGAGCATTTCGATGACCTTTTTGAAGCGGGCGCTGATGTTGCAATGAGCGCAATGGGCATGCTATGGGACCCCTACCTTGCTCTGAGATATCATAAACTGAGATGGGAAAAATGTATCAAAAGATAAAAGAACTTACGATTGCCCTGCACCGCATTGGATCTATCAACTTTGGAGAGTTTAAGCTAAAAAGCGGTGTGACCTCTCCAATCTACCTCGATCTGCGGCTTCTAATCTCCCATCCTCGCCTTTTGCGTGAAACGGCTGAACTGATGTGGGAAAAGGTTGAAAAGCTCTCCTTTAATTGCGTCTGCGGCGTTCCTTATACTGCCTTGCCAATAGCAACAGCCCTCTCTATTGGCCACAATATTCCCATGGTTATGCGACGTAAAGAAGCTAAAGATTATGGCCTTAAACGAATGATTGAAGGGCATTTCACTGCCGGCGACACCTGCCTTGTTGTGGAGGATCTTGTGACAACGGGCTCAAGTGTATTTGAAACCATCACTCCCCTTGCTGATGTAGGGCTTAAAGTCAGCGATGTTATTATCGTTATTGATCGGGAGCAGGGGGGCAAAGAGAACATTGAATCCAAGGGATATCGGCTCCACTCTCTTCTTAAACTCAGCGAGATGTTAGAAATTTTGCGCCAGGAAGAGAAGATCTCTCCCTCGGTATTTAATCAAGTGAACCAATTTTTAAATAGTGCCAAGTAAAAAAAGACTCTCCTATTCCCAGCGTAGCTTGCAGGCTCTTAACCCCACAGGGCGACGCCTTTTAGCATTAATGGATGAGAAGCAGAGTAATTTAGCCCTTAGCGCTGATGTGACATGCTGCCAAGAGCTTTTGCTCCTGGCCGATAGCTTGGGGCCTGAGATCTGCATGTTAAAGACTCATATTGATATCCTCGACGACTTTACTCCTGAATTCACGACTTCTCTTGTCGCTCTTGCTGAAAAGCACCATTTTTTAATCTTTGAGGATCGCAAGTTTGCCGATATTGGCAATACGGTAAAAATGCAATATCAGGGGGGGATTTATCGCATTTCAGATTGGGCAGATATTGTGAATGCCCACATTGTCCCAGGACCTGGTATTATCGAGGGGCTTAAAGAGGTTGGACTTCCCAAAAGGCGCGGGCTTCTTCTTTTGGCGCAGATGAGTTCTCAGGGCTCTCTTGCCAAGGCTAGCTATACCAAAAAAGCAGTCGAATGGGCAGAGAAAAATG
>Ga0207088_1009_pt1 | contig 43682 bp, 41 predicted proteins | sample Alteio_BWMinHeat_52_FD_153564 | JGI IMG/M metagenome (GOLD analysis project Ga0207088, IMG submission 153564) | Enriched cells from forest soil in Barre Woods Harvard Forest LTER site, Petersham, Massachusetts, United States -... | ecosystem: Environmental > Terrestrial > Soil > Temperate forest >... | reverse complement strand
AGGAAGAGTTGATAGGAGAAGAGCTTCCAACCGAGAACCCTGAGGATAAGTGAGTGACAGCTTTTTACTTTCAAGCATCAATAGAGTCTTCAAAAAAAGCTCTTTCCGATAGGGAGAGAGTCTATTAAAAAAGCTTCTCAAATCTATCCTAAAGAATCCTTCAAGGTGGGCCAGGAGAGCGTTATGCCTTATGGACTCGCTCCCTTCGAAGGAGGGTCTTTTAGAAGGTGTTGGTTGCGAAAGCTGTGGAGAAGAGGTGTCTGTATCTTGATCAGGTTTTTTGCGCTTATTAGAAGAGGCAGAAGAGGCATTTGTTTCCTCTACCCAAATAATAGGTCTACACGACGGGGCAAAAGAAAAAGAGGGCTGCATAATATTTTCCTAAATTAAGAATTAATACTTCATTAATAATAACTTTCATAATCTAAAAATTCTTTAAACAATCTTCACAAAAAAAATAACTTTTTTTAGATTAAAAAAAAATACTAATTTTTTTTTCATTGTACGATTTAATGGATTTTTCACTGGAAATCCCCCAAGCTACCTGCTACCTTCTTTCTCAAAAATAGGATAATTCATGCGCTTATCAAAACTCTTTTTTAAAACTTTTAAAGAGAATCCCAATGAGACCGAGATCATCTCGCACCAACTCCTCGAAAGAGCAGGCTATATTCGAAAACTTGGTAAGGGGCTCTACATTTACACACCCCTGATGTGGAAAGTGATTCGTAAAATCAGCCAAATCGTGCGTGAAGAGATGGAAAAAGCAGGGGCTCAGGAGGTCTCTCTTCCCCTTTTGCACCCTAAAGAGCTTTGGGAAAAAACAGGACGTTGGGCCGATTTTACAGCCGAGAACCTCTTATATACTCTGGAGGATCGGGAGGGACATGAATTCTGTTTGGCCCCCACCCATGAAGAGGTGATGACCTATCTTGTGAGCAACTGGGTGACAAGCTATAAGCAGCTTCCTCTGAATTTATTTCAAATTGGTCCAAAATTCCGCGATGAGATCCGTCCTCGTTTTGGCCTCATGCGGGGCAAAGAGTTTGTGATGAAAGATGGCTACTCCTTTTCCGACTCGCCAGTCATGATGGAAAAGCAGTATGAGGCAATGCGCCATGCCTACTCGGAAGTTTTTAGACGTCTCTCCCTTAATTTTGTCATTGTGACGGCCCATGGAGGTAAAATCGGCAAAGGAAAATCTGAAGAGTTTCAAGTCGTGGCGGATATTGGTGAGGATCTGGTGATGGTATGCCAGGATTACGCTTCGAATGTCGAAACAACTGAGGCTATTCCCCCACCATTTACTTATGCGTCGGTAGAAAAAGAGAAAAAAGAGCTTCCCACCCCAAATGTCTCCTCCATCACTGACCTTGCCCAATTTTTAAACGTTGCGAAGGAGCTTATTCTGAAAACAATGATCTACAAACTCACCTTTGCAGACAAAGAGGAATTTGTAGCTATTGGAATCCGTGGAGATAGACAGGTCAATGAGGTGAAAGTAGGCAGCCATTTTTCTGCAACGGAAGTGGCTCTCGCAACTGATGCTGAGATCTTGGGGCTTACAGGCTCTAAACCAGGCTTTATTGGACCACTAAATCTAAAGTTACGTTTTTATGCCGACAAAACGTGTAAAGCGATGAAAAATTTTGTCTGCGCCGCAAATATTGTGGATATTCACTTTATCAATGTGAATTGGGGGCGGGACCTTCCCCATCCTGAATGTGATGACTTCCTGTTAGCAGAAGAGGGGGATGAATGCCCTCATGTTGAAGGAGGGGTTTACAAAGCCCAAAGAGGAATTGAGGTAGGCCATATTTTTAACCTTGGCACCAAATATAGCGAGAAGTTGGAAGCGACCTTTCAAGCTGAGGATGCCAAAACGCAGCCTCTCTGGATGGGAACCTATGGGATTGGAATTGGAAGAGTTGCTGCCGCTATGGTGGAACAACTCCATGATGAAAAAGGGATTATTTGGCCCCTTAATGCGGCCCCTTTTAAAATCTTTATCACTTTTGCAACATCCAAAAACCCAGCTCTTGTCAGCAAAGCTGAGGAAGTTTATACCCAACTTTTAGAAGCGGGGCTTGAGCCTCTTTTGGATGACCGCGATGAGCGGCTAGGGTTTAAGCTTAAGGATAGCGATCTTTTGGGAATCCCCTTCAAGATAATTGTTGGTAAGTCCTTTACCGAAGAGGGAAAGCTAGAGATCGAGTCCCGCAAAGGAGAGAAACAATTGATCGACGTCAACGACCTCCTCTCCTGGGCCCACACCTTAAAATAAAGGAATTAAACGCAAAGTCGCTAAGAAAAGCTTTTAATGTCATTTCCAAGTATTAAAAATGTCATCCTTCTTCTTCCAATTCTATTATTTACAGGCCCTTGATTATCAAAATCTTTCTTTGCACCTTTGCGTTTAATTGCTTTCATATACAATTAGATGGGGGTGTAGAGGCTAAGCTCTGTTGGGGAACGAGGCGGAAGGTCTTCAAGCCGAAAGTGGAGCTTGAGCCGCTCGCCTTGCAAAGAGGTCGCAATAAGCTCATTGCTGCGATGAACCTCTTTGGAGCGGACTGCCTCCTCTCGAATATTTTCTCCAAAGCTCTTCAAAATATCTAAAGCAATCTTCAAGAGGGCGATATCTACAAGTGTAGCTAGCAACTCCATCGCAAGATAACCCTCTCCTGTCCAAAGAGGATCTGTCAACAAATTAGAAGAGAAAATAGTAGCCTGAATTGAATCAACCATAAACTAACTCACCATTAATTATTTCTTAACCTCATTATAAAGAAAGTAATAATATTATACAAGATTATAAAAAATCCAGCACTCAAAGACAAAGAGTGCTAAAAAAGCTTGACCTTAAGAGTGTCTTACCTTACAATTTTATCAATTCAACAGTAAAACTTTACTATGCAAGGAAAGAAATCAAAAAGAGAAAGCCGAGAGCATGAATTGCTAATGGGGGTAATTGAGCTCTACATTAGCACAGGTAAACCTATTGGCTCTCAAACACTTAAAGATAGTTTCTTTGAAACTATGAGCTCTGCGACGATTAGAAATTACTTTGCTGAGCTCGAAGAAAAAGGCTTTCTTATCCAACAGCACGCTTCAGGAGGAAGAATCCCCACAACAGCTGCCTACCGTCTCTATGCCAAAGAGTCTTTGCAAAATCCAAAAATCGATCCTAAAATCGAAGAGAAGCTTACCCCCTTTAAGAATTTTGAAAAACGGGAACTCTCCTCCTATTTGCATCGCAGTTTAGATTTTTTTTCAAAAATTGTTGGATATCCTGTTTTTTTATCTTCGGTGCGTTTTGACCATGATTTCATAGTCGATATCAAGCTTGTTATAATCGACCAAAAACGCATTTTATGTGTTCTTATTACAGATTTTGGGCAGATCTACACCGAGCTTTTATCAGCTGAAAAAAAAATTAGTTCTTTTGCACTCAAACGGATCGAAAACTACTTTATTCTCTCGGTCCGCAGCAAACAGACCGGAATGACACCGGCTCTTCTCTCTGATGAGGAGCTCCATTTAGCAAAACGCTGGTACAATGAGATCATGGTCCGCTACCTTGTGCGCTATTCAAATTTTAGCGATGAGGAGATCATGCGAACAGGGTTTGCGGAGCTACTCTCCTACCCTGAATTCAATGACCCAGTAGCTATTGCTTCGGCCCTCTCCCTTTTTGAAAACTCCACCCAGATGCGCCTCCTTCTCAATGACTCTGCTAAAAGTAGCACCCTCCGATATTGGATTGGGCAAGACCTCTCTCCCTACTCAAGTACAGCTTCCATCTGTTCGATCATTGCAGTCCCCTATCGTATTAACCAGGTTATAGTTGGCTCAATTGGCTTACTTGGGCCCTCCCGCATGCCCTATCCTCATCTTTTTGGAGCTTTGCAGCTCTTTTCGGAGATTTTAACAAAAGCTCTTACAACAAGTTTATATAAGTTCAAGCTAACTTTTCGAGAGCCTAGAACCCCTTATCTTGAAAAAGAGGAGAGAAAGATCACTCAAAGGTCTGGAGAGGCTTTGGGTATAAAATCATTAATCGAAATCAAAGAGTAACATATGAGAGATGATATAGAAGAAGAAAAAAATGAAAACGAGCCCTCCACTTCCGAGGAAGGCCTACAACAAGAGAGTGGCAGCTGTGGAATCACAGAGCTGCAAGCTCTTGCTGACTCTTTAAGAGAATATAAGGAGAAATATGTCCGCCTTCTTGCCGAGTCTGAAAACGCTCGGAAACGGATGCAGAAAGAGAAGCAAGATCTAACGCGTTACGCTGTAGAAAATGTGATCTCCGATATCTTAACCCCTCTTGATCATTTTGAAAAGGCTCTCGGAATTGCAGAAAAGGCCACGCCTGAAGTTAAAAATTGGGCTATAGGATTTGAAATGATTCTGGGTCAATTTAAAGATGCCATTTCTAATCAAGGCGTTAAAGAATATAAATCTCTTGGATCTCAATTTGATCCTCATCTTCATGAGGCTGTTGAGATGATAGAAACTAATGAATATCCTCCCGGTACTGTGATTGAAGAGTGTGTCCGAGGGTATAAAATGGGAGAGAAGGCCATTCGTGTAGCTCGTGTAAAAGTTGCAAAGAGCCCTCGTTCTTCTCTCCAAGAAGAAGATAATAAACAAACAAATGAAGGAGGAAGCAATGACTGAAAAGAAAAAAAGTCGAAAAATCATTGGGATCGACCTTGGGACTACTAACTCCTGCGTCGCAATTATGGAGGGAGGCCAGGCCAAGGTCATTACCTCCGCAGAGGGGGGCCGCACAACGCCTTCCGTCGTTGCATACAAAGATAATGAGCGTCTTGTTGGAATCCCTGCCAAACGGCAAGCGGTAACTAATCCGGAAAGGACGATCAATTCTTGCAAACGGTTCATCGGAAGATCTTTTGATGAAGTGCAATCGGAGATCCGCACTGTCTCTTATAAAGTTGTTCCATTACCTAATGGTAAAGTGGGCTTTGAAATCGATGGAAAGGTTATCACTCCTGAAGAGATCAGTGCACAAATCCTTATTAAAATGAAAGAGACCGCTGAAGCCTATCTTGGAGAAGAAGTAACTGAGGCTGTGATCACTGTGCCTGCCTACTTCAATGATTCGCAAAGACAATCGACAAAAGATGCCGGCAGGATTGCGGGCCTTGACGTCAAGAGGATCATCCCCGAGCCAACAGCTGCAGCTCTTGCATATGGGTTAGATAAGCAGGGTGTCGATAAAAAAATTGCTGTCTTTGACTTGGGAGGCGGAACTTTTGATATCTCCATTCTTGAAATTGGGGAGGGTGTTTTTGAAGTGCTCTCTACAAATGGAGATACCCACCTGGGGGGTGATGATTTTGATAATGCCATTATCCACTGGATGATGGATGAGTTCAAAAAAGAGCATGGCATCGATTTAAGCAAGGATAAGATGGCTCTCCAGCGCCTGCGTGATGCAGCCGAAAAGGCAAAAATTGAACTCTCTGGTGTGCAAACAACCGAGATCAATCAGCCTTTTATCACAATGGATGTCTCCGGTCCAAAACACCTCGCTTTGAATTTAACACGTGCGAAGCTTGAGGACTTAACTTCTAATCTCCTGGAAAGGACAAGAGAGCCCTGCCTCAAGGCACTTAAAGATGCAGGCTTAACAAGAGAGCAGATCGATGAGGTGATTTTGGTCGGCGGTATGACCCGCATGCCTTCTGTTCAATCAATTGTAAAAGAGATCTTTAATAAAGAACCTCATAAAGGAGTGAACCCTGATGAAGTTGTCGCAGTTGGAGCAGCAATCCAGGGCGGCGTGCTTGCAGGAGATGTGAAAGATGTTCTTCTTCTCGACGTGATCCCTCTGACTCTTGGTATTGAAACACTCGGCGGGGTAATGACTCCTCTTGTTGAGCGCAATACAACGATTCCTACTCAGAAAAAGCAGGTCTTTTCGACAGCCTCTGATAATCAGCCCGCGGTCACTATTGTCGTTCTTCAAGGGGAACGGCCTATGGCGCGGGACAATAAGGAGATTGGACGTTTTGATTTGACAGACATCCCTCCGGCTCAGCGTGGAGTTCCACAGATTGAGGTGGCTTTTGATATCGATGCCGATGGAATTTTGCACGTCTCAGCAAAAGACCACTCCTCGGGTAAAGAGCAGAAAATCCGCATCGAAGCAAAATCCGGACTTAATGAGAAGGAGATTGAGCGTCTAGTTAAAGATGCTGAAGCGCACAAAGAGGAGGATCGCAAGAAAAAAGAAGCGGCCGAAACTCGTAATGAGGCTGATGCGCTCGTCTTTCGGGCTGAAAAGGCTCTCAGAGACTATAAGGATAAGATTCCAGCTGATGTGACAAGCGATATTCAATCAAAAGTCGATGCGGTCAAAAAAGCACTTGAAGGGGGCGATTTAGATAGGATTAAGTCAACCACCCAAGAGCTCAATGAGCATATGCAAAAAATTGGAGACTCTATGAAGAGCGGGACCCCTCCTCCGGGAGCTGGTGCTGCGCCGCATGGGGCTCCTCCTCACGATACTCCTCCTCCAAAAAATGAGGATAATATCGAAGAGGCTGATGTCGAAGTCCTCGACGATAAAGATAAATAATATCTATAAGCGCTTGGGGTTCTCCCAAGCGCTTTCTTATCTTATACCATGATATTTGGTATTAAGGGCCATTCGGGCATCACGCGCACCATAAACTCGTCAAAAAGGGGAACTGTAAAGGCCATATCTCCATATGCAGGACTGAAGATCATTCCCTTTTTGATCAGTTTGGCTCTCACAGGACTTAAGCTGGCAGTTTTATTGTTCAAAATATCTGCGACATCCCCTATTCGTTGAGGACTAGGACCGAGCTGCGCCATTGCGCGTAAAAAATTCTTCTCACTAGGAGTCAACCTGTCAAAGCGTACACGAAAAAAGTTTTGATCGAGGCGTCGAATGACGGCGGCTGTAGCTTTTTGGATCGTCTGTAGGGTGACCGGACTAGACTCTGCAATGTTCCAAGCTTGATAACCCCATTCTTGAAGAAAGTAGGGATAACCTTTTGTAAGACGAAATATTTCTTCAAGGGCTGCAGAATCGAAATGAACTCCCACAGCCTGTGCGGGTTCTTTTAGAGCAATTGCTGCTTCCTCTTGAGATAATGCTCCAATATCAGGAAAACTAAACAATCGTTCAGCATAGGATTTTGCTTCTCCCGCTAGCCCTTGGAGGAGAGGGAGCCCAGCTCCCAAAAGCAATATAGGCAGCTGACGCTGCTGGATTTTGTGCATCGCTACAATAAGAGCTCCAAGCTCTTTTTGGCTGAAGTATTGAACCTCATCGATTAAGATTGCCACAGCTGATTTCCGCTCTTCAGCTGCCTCTCCAATAGCAACGAAAAGATTGGGTAGATCGATTTCCAAATCTCCGCTATCAGCCGATCCTCTCTCCGGCTCAATATCTATGCCAATAGTAACCTCACTCCCTAATGTCATTTTAATAGTGCCAATGAAACTCCGGAGAACAGCTAACCCCCTCTTTACTTTGTGGCTCATTCCTGCCATGCGATCTAAATCAAAAAGAAGGGTGCGAAGATAGGGAAAAATCAACGGACCCAGAGCAATATTTTCATGGGCTTCAATAAAAATAGTTCTAAAACCCTCTCTAATAGCCAACTGTTCAATTTCATTGAGCAGTACTGTCTTGCCAACTCCTCGAAGCCCGGTTAATAGCATACTCTTTTCAGGTCGTTTATTTTTGATACGGCCTAAAAGAATTCGAGCTTGTTCAAGAGCGGGATCTCTTCCGACCAGCTCAGGTGGTGGAGAACCGGCCCCCGGTGAAAAGGGATTTTTGATGGGATCCATAACTTCGTACTTATTTCAAGTTATACACACTTATATCTGAAATCGATAATAAGTAGGTATAACTTTTATTAGGAGCCTCATTTTTTAGAAGAAGCGGGAGATGTCCTGAAAGGTTAGGAAAATTAGCAGTGCAATTAAAATCACGACAAAGGGAAGAATAATCTTCTCCATCGTTTTGGCTTTAAGGCGGCGGCGAGTAAAAATCTCCCAAAGAGAGAGACAGATATATCCCCCATCTAACACAGGGATGGGAAGCAGATTTAAAAAGCCCAAATTGAGGCTAATGGCAGCTATCCAAAAGAGGGCCTCGCCAATGCCTACTTGCCAGCCATGTTGGATAACTTGAACAATCCCAACAGGACCGCTGAGCCATTTCACATGCAAATACCCTGAAACAAGAGACTTTAAAGTAAGCCATGTCTCACTGAAAACATTGCCAAAAAGAGCGAAAGGAGAGGGGTTATACTCGACCAATCGATCAGTGAGGGAGATTCCTAAAAGATATTCATTCTCAGCATTTTTTAAAGCAGCGAGAAGGGCCTCTTTTTTCTTCAGATCCTTCATGCCCTCAATCTCTTTGCGTTTGCTCTCGATCTGCTCCATAAACTGTTTTTGCAGCGGGGATGTTAAAGCAAGCTGATCAAGCCTTTTGGGAGTAACCGGATTGAGGAGGTGATAATTACCAGTTGTCCTTACACCTTTTTCCTTCCCAATGCTCTTTGAAAGCTCCGAGATTGCCTTGAGATCAAAGGAGTCCTCAAAAATAGAGTCCGCTTTAGTCCAAAGAAGTTTAGTACTAAGAGAGGGATCATGAGATTTAACGATAAGCTGAACTCTTTTATCCTGTATCAATTTGAGAAGCTGATGGCCGCTTTGAATAGGGATGCCATCGACAGCGATAATCTTATCTCCGGGATGCAGAGGCTCATCAAGCGCTTCCGAGTAGGGATGGGTGGGAAAGGCCCTGTTATAAAGCTCATCATCGATGAATCGCAGCCGATGCTGTGCCACCCCCGAAGAAGAGATATTATAGGGAAGAAGGAAGAGCTCCTTCCAAGGTTTTTTGATTCCCGCCTCATAGTGCCAATCTGAAAATTCAGCCTTCACATCAAAGGGAAGAATGAGATCGCCAGCTCGCACTTTAGGTTGACGAGAAAGGAGGGTCTTTCCCTCTCTTTCGATGGTTAAAAGAGCCTTTGAGCCATTAAGTATATTTTTTAATTGTTCCAATGAGAAGAGCAGCTCTCCATCGGCCCACATTAATCGATCCCCAGACTCTATGCCACTTCCGGCCATGGGAGAGCCTTCTGATAGTGGAAGAGAGCTATTTTGCAGCGGCTGATAGATCAGATACTTTGCCCCGCTTAAAACGCCGGTCGTTTTAATTCCCTCTACCATATTGGGAGCAGGATAGCTTTCAATGTTATAGGTGAATGGATGCTCTTCTTTGGTCGCATAATCGATATGATAGCCCTCTACCTTGACCCTCCCACTTCCAAGCATTGCTGCGTAGAGGTGGTCCTTGCTGCCGGTAAATTTCTTTCCGTTATAGGCTGTGATTGCATCGCCGGCCCTTAATCCTGATGCGTAGAGCTCCGAACTGGGATCAACCCACCCAACAATATGAGTATACTCAGAAAAAGGTTTATCCCGTCCGCCAATGAAAAAGAGAACGCAAAAAAGCAGGAAGGCAAGAATCAGGTTAGCGATGGGACCTGCAATTGCAACAAGCATCCGTCGAAAAGGAGACTTGGCAAAAAAGCCATCAGGGATCTCATGGGGTTCAATCCCCTTCTCCTTCTCCTGCTTTCCAAGCTCCATGCCCATGATCTTGACATACCCTCCAAAAGGGATCCAGCCCAGTTGCCAATCGACACCCTGCAGGCGCCATTTTAAGATTGGACGGCCAAAGCCGATACTAAAGATTTCTACTTTCATCCCAACAAGGCGCGCGACAATATAATGGCCAAGTTCATGGATAAAGATCAAAATACCAAGAGCTAACGCTGCAAGAACAATAGTAAAAAATGTCATATTCTCTAAGGATTGAAGATTTAAATCTGCATTGCTTCTGCCCGCGCCTCTCTGTCTACCTCAAGCAACAGACCGAGCGAGTGGATCTTTTCAGGGCAATGCTTTTGTAATAACTGATCTAGTTTAATTAAGATATCTTTCCAAGAGATATCATCTTGCAAAAACCGCTCAACAAGGATTTCATTTGCTGCGTTGAGATAGCATGGGTAAGAGAGGCCATTTTCAAGGGCTTGGTAAGCAAGGGTTAAAGCAGGAAACTTTTGAAAGTCGGGAGGATAAAATTCCAGAGACGGGCTCTTTGTAATATCAAAAGGAGGTAATGGAACGGTGCGCCTATCAGGATAAGTCAGTGCGTACTGGATGGGATAAATCATATTGGGCGGAGAGAGCTGAGCTAGCATAGAGCCATCGACGCATTGAACAAAGCTATGGACAATGCTCTGAGGATGAATCACAACTTCGATCATTTGGGGAGATAAATCAAAAAGATAGGCAGCCTCAATCATCTCGAGACCCTTATTCATCAATGTGGATGAATCGACAGTGACTTTTGCTCCCATATTCCAGGTAGGATGATTCAGGGCATCTTTCACGGTCACATTTTTAAGCTCTTCTAGACTATGTTTTCGGAAAGGGCCCCCTGATGCTGTCAAGATTACCTTTGAAATATTCTCTCTTTTCTCTTTTTGCAAACACTGAAAGATTGCACTATGTTCAGAGTCTATCGGCAAAATAGTGACATTTTTTTCTTTAGCAAAAGATCTTACAAGCTCTCCGGCTGTTGCCAGAACCTCTTTGCTTGCAAGGCCAATGGATTTACCTGCTCTTATGGCAGCGAGTGTTGGACGCAGGGCTTTCATCCCGACAATTGCCATTACTACAAAGTCGATCTCTTGCGTTAGGGCCATCTCTTCTATTCCATCATCCCCTTCAAGAATCTCTACAGGGGGCAGATGGCTCATGGCGCGCAGCTCCGCTGCTTTCCGAGGATCTGCAACAGCTACAATTTTTGGGCGAAATAAAATAATTTGCTCCGCCAAGCGTTCAATGTTTGAAGAGGCAGCCAATGCTACCACTTCAAATTCATCCGAAAGATGTTGCACAACTTGAGCCGTGCTTTGGCCAATTGAGCCTGTACTTCCAAAAATAGCAATCTTTTTCATGAGAGATAAGTATGTCTTGAAAAACCCTAAAAGTCAACTCTACAGTAACAGAGAAACGCCCCATAAGAGGAAGCTAACGTACGCAAAATGTTTATAACAAAAAAATTTAATAATAGGAAGGGCATGATTGCTTAAGCATCTCGCAGAGAGCTTTTGAGGGGGGGAAAGTGCAAAGGGTTTCAGCATCCTCGAGGGAAAGCCATTTTGCATCGCTAATTTCGGCTTCTCTCAAGTTTAAGAGCCCTGTAACAAAAGCTGGAAAATAGGTAACCGCTTTACTTATCAGATCATCCATTTTTTGGAAGGTATAACTCTCTTCGAGGGGAGCCGTCAGGATCCATTTATCAACCTTTAAACCCACCTCTTCAAAAAGTTCCCTTTCCGCCGTCTCTTGAGGAGTTTCATGAATCTCAGCATGTCCCTTGGGAAACGCCCAGTGGCCCGCTTGATGTTTTACAAGCAAAACCTCAAAAGTTTTTCCAACTTTACGCAATGGAATAATTCCAAAAGAATGCTCTTTTCTATTCATGATGGGGATTTTTACACAAAAAAAAGAGCAAGTCAACAGACTCGCTCCTCTTCACCTGAGAAGTTTAATTTCTCAAGATGAAATTTCCCGTTTTCGGGAGAAAACATGAACTATGCGTGCATGCCGCTGCCCCCCATTGCTCGTTTTCTAGAAGTCTCAGGTTAAGAACCCCTTTCAAAGATGATTTAAAATTCCTTAAAAAATAAGGAAAGAATCACAACTTAACTTCCCCGAGCCAACACTGGCATCTTGCGGCACTTCTCTATGAGCTAAGCCTACAAGCTACACTTGTATGACTTGTAGAAAGTGGTAGCACGCTCACCACCCCCAATTCTCTTGCAAAGTCCACACTTTCAAAAGATTGGATGTATAACTATCTACTTAGACAACAAAAAGGGATAAAACGTTCAAATGGGGGCTTTTACTCTCTGTATCTGCCAAAGACAACAGAGGAGTTATGCCCGCCAAAACCATAGGAGTTGGAAAGGGCTATATCGACTTGATGATTTTGAGCCACAAGAGCTACAGGATCAATGCCTTCCAGCCCTTTTTCAGGATCGTCAAGATTGATCGTGGGGTGCAGTCTGCCAGTTTCGATGGCTTTAAGGGTAGCAATTGCTTCAACTCCCCCTGCGGCACCAAGACAGTGGCCTATCATCGATTTTGTGGCATTCATTTTAAGATTTTTTACAGAAGGGCCAAAGACATTTTTAATTGCTTGGACCTCAACCATATCGCCGAGCTGCGTAGAGGTTGCATGGGCATTGATGTAGTTGACTCTCTCTTTGGGCACTTCTGCGTCTGCCAAAGCGAGATGGATGCAATTGGAAATGCCCGAACCATCATCCCGAAGAGCTGTCATGTGAAAGGCATCACAGGTGAAGGCGCCGCCCAGGTACTCTGCAATAATAGGCGCTCCTCTTGCTAGGGCATGCTCTAGACTCTCTAAAACAAGCACTCCAGCTCCCTCTCCTATCACAAATCCATCACGACCGCAATCCCATGGACGAGAGGCTTTTTCATATCCCTCATTGCGTACAGAAAGAGCCCGGTTGGCCACAAATCCGGAGAGTCCAATCGGATTGACAGCAGCTTCGGCTCCCCCGCAGATCATCAGATCGGCATGTCCTAGGCGAATGTGATTGGCAGCCGAGACAATCCCATAATTGGCCGTTGCACATGCAGTAGAGATAGAGTAGTTTGGACCTCGAAAATTCAAATCAATGGCGAGAAGGGCACCAGCCATATTTGTAATGATATAGGGGACAAAAAAGGGCGTTAGCCGCTTTACCCCTTTATCTGTAAGAGCTTGCGTACCCTCAAAAAAAGTCTCCATTCCTCCCATGCCTGAGCCAATAATCACCCCACATCTATCGGGGTTGAGTACACCTAGCTTATGAGGAAAACAGCCAGCCATCTCAAGGGCTTTTTTGCCGGCTACAAGACCGTGACGGATAAAAGGATCTATGCGGCGCGCCTGTTTTTTATCTATATACCCTTCAACATCATAATCGGGGACAGAGGCTGCAAAACGGGTAGGATAATCTGAAACATCAAAAGTGGAGATGGGTCTTACACCGCTAGTACCTGCTAAGAGTGCATCGTAAAACTTCGAGACATCATTCCCAAAACAGGAAACTACGCCCATTCCTGTAACAACGATCCGTTTTTTTGCCATATATCCCTTATTGATATTTTTCTAAAGGTCTGCTCTTTTCCAAGAGGAGGATTGTCAAATCGACAATTTTTCCCTCATGCCAAAGTTCTTCCAATCGATACTTCTCACGCATTCCAGGCATAAAAAGATGGATCACAACTTCCATGTAATCGATGACCACCCAATCTCCATCCTGCAACCCCTCTACATGTATCGGTCTATTCCCTCTAGCTTTGAGAGTCTCAATTATTGCCTCCGCAATGGCTCTAACGTGCCTATCGACATTTCCTTCAGCAATGATAAAAAAGTCTGTTAAGGTCGAGATGTCTCTAACATCAAGACCTAAAATATTAAATCCCTTTTTATCGAAAATCTCTTGCGCGATCAAATTGAGCAACTGTAGAGGATCCTCTCTCGGCTCAGCCACCCCGGTCACCTTCTTTTTTCCAAGGTCTAAAAATATAATTGATTTTCAGTAATATAGTCCAGTACTTTCGATGGAAGAAGATGATTACAATAAAGTCTTTTTTTTATTCTCTCTCTAATTTCGGTAGAACTGATTTCCATCAATTTAGTTTCGACAATCCCAACTTTTATTGCTTCTTTAATAGAAGGGGGCATGGGAAGGGTTTCTAGTCTCTCCAAAAGAGCTACCTCTCTCCTGCAGCCAATAAGCAGAGGTGCTATTGCCGCCAATTTTTGCGACTCTCTCCATAAATGGAAAGTGGGCAGGCTATCTTCACCTAAAATAATAAAAAAAACATTATCATGGTTCTCAGCTTGCACCTTTTGCATTGTTTCAATTGTATAGGAGGCCCCCGCAATTGTGGCTTCATCTTCAAAACAGCGAAAAAAAGGGGTGTTGTCCAGTGCAAGTTTTACCATATTGACCCGATCAATTGCAGAAATTGGGGGCTTGCTAAGGCGAAAAGGAGAGATGAAAGCGGGGGAAAACCAGACCTCATCGAGTTTTTTTTTCTCGAGAATTTCAATTGCCAAATTGAGATGTCCAAAATGGATCGGATCAAAGGACCCACCAAAAAAACCAATTTTCTTTTTCAAAGAATTCTCCATTTCATTGTTTTAGCAATTTTTTTAAGTTTCCTACAAGGTCTCGTGCAGATAGGGATATCCGCTGCCTGAAGAAAGGGAAGATCAAATATCCCATCGGAAAAAGCGATAATTTTTCTTTTACCCCAGCAAGCTCTTACAATCTGAGCCTTTTTTTCACCATCCATAATTGTATCTATCTCGGAAAGTCTCCCTTCCGCATTAAGAAGAAAAGAGGTTCCGTAGGCCTTATCCACCCCAAAACAACGCGCTATCTCTTGCACTAAGAAAGAGGGGGAATTTGATAGAATCATCAGATCGATTTTTTTTCTTTGCAGGAGAGTTAAAAGATCAAAAACCGACTGGCAGATCAAAGCAGGAAGCTTTTTTTCGAGAAATTCAGGAATCAATTCTTGAAAGTAGGCAAGAGGCCAACCCCGAAAAAAAGTGTTAAATACCCGAGAATGGAGTTTTTGGTAAGAGGTAGAAAAAAGTTTATGATGTCCATAGCACCCCCCCAGATAGAGGAACTGCAAGGGTGTAATCTTCTTTTTGAAGAGAAGGAACTTGAGAAATTCAAAACTGCTATTTTTTTTTAGAAGTGTACCATCTAAATCAAAGACTGCTACGTAGCTGCTATCAATTTGATCAATTATTTCCATAATTTCCCCGAGCGATCTGTTTTGCATTAAATCGGGGTTTTATCAGGCCAACGGCCTGAAATACAAGCTTAAGTGCATCTGGATAATTGGTGTTAGTGGAGTGTTGCGTTTTTTAGATTGCGAATTTTTTGTTCGATCTCAGAAATTCCCTCATCGACATTTTCAAGCCGCTCTCTCTCTTCTGCAAGTTGACCGCTCAGCGTCATAGCTTTTTCAAAATCGAGTCCGGAGCCTCCAACAATTCGTCTTAAATCTTCCACCTGGGTCTTAATCTCTGTACGGCGCGTTTTTCGTTGAGAGAGGATCTCTTCCAAAGATTCAAGAGTTTTTAAATCCTCGCCTGAGAGGGAGAGAACGGCCTGCTTCTCCTTGTCTGCGATCAGGTCTCGGACCATCTTCATCTCAGTTTCAAGGGGCTGTTTTTCGGCTTTATTAGCCTTGAGTGTTCCAAGTTCTGCCCGTGCATCTTCCCAATTTTGGCGAAGGGTAGCAATATCAAGAGAGTCTATAGCTTCCCGGAGATGTCTGATCCTCTGCTTTAACTGTTCAATGGCCTCTTTACGCTTGGATTCCACCTCTTCCACTTTTTTCTTTCGATCTTTCTCTTCCTGTTCCTGCTGGGACTGGAAGGGAGCTTTGAGATATTCAAGTTCTTCTTTTAATCTGCGCACATCATCACGTACAAGGTCCACTTCTCGCATAAAATAAGCAATTTCTTGTAGCTGGCGGAGAGCATCGGCAGGATCAAGAGGTGTTTCAGCGAGCTTTTCAGAAAATTCCTGCATTTTCTGTCGAACAAGATTGGCATTATCGTGGGAGATCGACTTAAGCTCATTCATCTCCTTTTTCAACTCTTTTTCAATCCCTTTTAGCATATCCCAGCAGTTGCTGAGTTGTTCACGGGTAGATGTGAAGGTATGCGTATTGAGTGTCAGAAGCTTTGCAAAGGCTTGGAGAGATTTTATCTCGTCACGGTAGAAAAAGACGCTGCGGCGCGCTTCTTCAGCAGAAAAGGTCTCTGGGGAGAAGTATCTCTCCACAAAAAAAGAGACGTCCTTAAGAAATAGTTCGCTCTGGGCTTTGATAAGATCCCGCCTTGGTGGGAAAATACGGTCGCCAAGAGAGGAGAGCTGATTGAAAAACTGATTCTTTTGACGGACTCGCATCTCTTGTTTTAGCAATTCTTTACGCATCGCATGCACTCTGGCAGCAAAGGTATTTAGCAAGTTTAGTTCTCTCTGTGTCTTTAGGTATTGATCGATATGGCCCTTAAGAGTTTTAACCTCAGGAAGAGTCTCTTCAACTCCCCCATCGGAGATCTCTCCCATATTAGCCTCCCATTTAGAGACATCCTCCTCAATAGAACTAATGGCAAGATCGATCTGTTCAACAGCATAGGCTGTCTCCTCGTCAAGAAGGGATTTAAGACGCCGTCCTTCACGAGTAAGATCAGTGTAATCTTTCCAAAGCTGACTTTTGATGATACGAGGGATTGTCTCCTTAAAAAGAGGAAGACAGAGCTTACGCGACTCCCAAAATTCTCGAAAGAAAGGTCCTTCGCGATGCTCTAAACATTGGCGCATATACCCAACTGCAAAGTGGAGTTTATCTTCAATATTTTTTAACTCCTCAAATTCCTTTACAAAATTCTCAAACTGAATCAAATCAGTATGAGGATCGGCATTGGAAGCTCCAGATTGAGGATTGAGGGAGGTTTCTTCTTGGCTTATAACTTCGGCTGTATGGGTCATAGACTCGGGATTTGAATTCGAACTCATTAGATAATTTTTAGCAACTTAAATTGACAAAAAACGTTTAGGAAAGAATAAATAGGAGATCTTATTCGTTCCGATACTTTTATGTCAATGTTTGGATAAATACCTTATGAAAAATAGACTCTCATTCGCAGAAGGGCTTAAGCTCTTTAAAGAAGAATCCCTAGAGGAGCTAAAGCTTAGAGCTCAAGAAATTCGAAAATTAAAAAATCCCCCTTCTCGGGTTACCTTTGTATTGGATTCTAATCCAAATTACACAAATGTTTGCAATATAGACTGCTCTTTTTGTGCCTTCTATAGACATCCTAAGGCCCCAGATGCCTACACCAAATCGATAGACGAGGTGATGGTTCATCTGGCAAAGGCTAAAAAAGCGGGCTTAACGACTGTTCTTTTACAGGGAGGCGTGAATGATGCTTTAAAAATTGATTACTATGTCTCTCTTGTCTCTGAGGCTAGAAGGCAGTTTCCGGAGATTCATCCCCACTTTTTCTCAGCTGTTGAAATATGGAATTGTGCGCGCGTTTCCAATCTCTCGATTAAAGAGGTCCTTGAGCATCTCTGGGAGGCAGGTCTACGCACCCTTCCTGGCGGGGGCGCTGAAATTCTTTCAGAAAGGGTCCGCATGGCTATCTCTCCTCGTAAGATTGGGCCAAATGGATGGATTGAAGTTCATAGGCAAGCCCACGCCCTTGGGTATAAAACCACCGCCACAATGATGTATGGGCACATTGAAGAGCCCGAGGATATTCTTTCTCATCTCGAAACATTGCGTCTTGCGCAAGATGAGGTCCCCGGATTCACCTCCTTTGTTCCCTGGAGTTACAAAAGGGAGCGGACGGCCCTTCGTCGAAATGTAAAACACTGGGCAGGAGAAGATTCCTATTTCCGCATCCTGGCTTTTTCGCGCATCTATTTAGATAATTTTAACCACATTTCCGCCTCTTGGTTTGGCGAGGGTAAGGAGATTGGGATAGAATCTCTTCATTATGGAGCAGATGATTTTGGAGGAACACTTCTAGAGGAAAATGTCCATAGGGCAACTGGCTGGGTGAACCGGGTAGACCACAATGACATGTTGAAAATGATCCGCAAAGCGGGTTTTGAGCCAGCTGAGAGGGACACTTTTTATAATGTTCTCCGCACCTACGAGGGGGTCTATGAAGTTGAAATCCCGGAAGAGCAAAAAGTCAACGAACCTGACCACCTTCCCCCCCTAATTTTTAACGCAAAGGCGCAAAGGCCCTAAGTCGCAAAGAAAATGACACAGGGCAACTCGCTCAAAAAATTTAATAACAGGATAGGCAGGATGGGCAGGATAGATTTATAATGCTATTCCGAAGTCTTTGTGTTAGAAAATATTATCCCTATCCTGCCTATCCTGTTATTAAATTTTTTTAGTGAATTGCCCTGTGCCATTTGCTTGAGGGTTTGCGTTGAAATTATCTCTTCAGTTTAATTGAGAATAGTCCTGGAGGATAAGGTCTAGGGCGATTTCGAAGTCATGAACTTCGACATTGAGCCAGCGAAAAAGAGGCTCTCCACGGAACCAGGTGAACTGCCTCTTAGCATATTGACGGGAGGCTGTTTTGAATTTGCGAAGAAAACGCTTGAAGTCAACCTCTGTCCGGGGCGATTCTAAAAATTCAAGGGATTGCCTATAACCTATCGCCTGCGAAGCTGTTGAATTGTTTCTTAAGCCCAGCACTTCCAGCCTTTGAACTTCCTCAATAAGACCCTCAGCCACCATCTGCTCACAACGCTCTTCGATGCGTGGATAGAGGGCGGTGCGGGGCCTATGTAAAAACCAAGGGTGGAAGATATAATCGGATAAAACCTTTGTCCGCTCCCAGCATAGGTTACTCACCTTTTCACCACTTAAAGAGATAATCTCAAGAGCGCGGATGATTTTATGCCGATCATTGCAGGTGATTGTTTGAGCATAAGCTGGATCAAGCTCGCAAAGCTTTTGATAGAGAAGTTCATTGCCATGAATACGCATCTGCTCTTCTAGGGCATGGCGCATTTCGGGAATCGATGGAGGACCATTTGGAGGGCCATAAAGCAGGGACCGAAAATAGAAACCCGACCCTCCAACAATGATGGGGACCCTGTCTCTTGCTAAAATTGAATCGCAGCTCTGCCGCGCTTCATAGTAAAAATCTACAACGTTAAATGTCTCATGGATATCCCGGATATCGATTAAGTGATGGGGAATCCGCCTCTGATCATCCAGTGAAACTTTTGCAGTTCCAATATCCATGCCTCGATAGACTTGCATGGAGTCCGCTGAAATAATCTCTCCTCCCAGCGCCTCGGCTAGCATAAGAGATAAAGCTGTCTTCCCACACGCTGTAGGCCCTGCTAGAAGGATAATCTTACGAGGTTTGAGAGAGTTTTTTTCCTTTAGCTTCTCCTCCGAAGGAAGAAAAAAACCTTTCGCAGAGAGGATTTTCTGCTTCTGTTCACACGTTGTACCACTCACATGAATCCCCTAAAGAGGTCTTTTTCTTAAATATGCTTAAATGACTCTTCTTCGGAAGGGTACATCTCAAGAACTTGGTTAAATCCCGCCATTTTAATGACTTCCATCACTTCTTCATTGAGATTGCAAGCAATAACTTTTCCCTCAAGCTTATTTAACCTTTTCGAAACTCCTAGCATAAGACGCATCCCCGCAGAGGAGAGATAATCAACTTGTTCAAAATTAAGAATAATCTTGAAGTGTCCCGTATCGATGATTGAGTTAACCTGCTTTTCGAGCTGGGGAGAGGAAGCTGCATCAAGCCTACCTTGAATACGCACCACAATCACATCACCTTTTTCTTCAACTACGGCTTCCATAACAAATCTCCTCAAGAGTGTGTTCACAAACTAAATACTTTTTCTCTATTCTTTATCTCTAGGCTCCAAAAGAGCAAGAAATTTCTTTTCGAGTGCTCTCTTCAACCCAATCCAGGTATTCTTTATTTCCATCAAGAATAGGAGTCATTAAAATTTCAGGAAGTTCATACTTTGCATTTTTAAGGATGACCTCTTTAACCAATTCAAAAAGAGATCTTCTCGTCTTAAAGATCACCTTTGACTCTTGCGCAGTGTCTACCTGACCATTCCATAAAAAGACCGATTCAACCCAGGGGATGATGTTAGCGCAAGCAACAAGCCGTTTCTCTACAAGCAAGCGGGATATCTGCCGGGCCTCATCAAGGTTTCCACAAGTCCAGGAGATTTGGACGTAACTCTCTTCACTCATTTTGCACTCATTATGTAAGCCACTTCAGGGATTCTAAGATCAACTATCACTGATTTTTTTTCAAAGAAAAGAGCTTTTTCGTCTGCTAAGAGGGCGAAGTTTATAAGTTCCTCCTCAAAATTTTTTGTAGAGAGGCGCAAAAGCGTTTGATCAGAGAGGCAGACGACAATTTCTCTCTGTCCATAACTGGGGGCATCTATCTTGGCAAGGTCGATTTTTTTACAACTATCTGGCAATGCAGCAAAAAGAGAGAGAAGAAGCTCCATTCTTTTTTTAGGGATCGACCTCCCCCAAAGGCACTCTGCCTCCGGAACAAGATCAGAAAAAAGTTCCTCTCCAAAGATCACCTCAGGTAACTCCTTTGGAGAATAGAAGGGATTGAAGGGGAATAAAATCCCCTCTTCATCGATTGCGGTGTTTTCAAAGTTCGAAAGCATGCCAATGGGCTTTCTTAAAGTATAATCGATAAGCAGGCTATGGGGTTTGACTTTTTTAATTACTATCCTCTTGAATATGCCATAACGCAGAAGCTGCAATCTGGCGGCATTTGCATCAAAAGCATAGAGATTTTCGGGTAGATCTACGCATAAGCCTAGCATCTGCTCAAGATAAGGCATAGGGAGCTGATCTTGGCCAGAGGAGCGCTGATAAACCGATCTAATGTTAAAAGCGCTATCTTTTCTACGGTAGCGCTCTATAAACTTCCACGCATAGAAAGCTCCAAGAGGCGCCCCTGTCCCAATACCAATAGAGACAAGAAGGATAAGAAAGACGCTCTTCTTTTGAATCTTAGGCTGCTTTTCAAAAAGAGAAAAAAACTTCATGTTCCCCTAAAAAATTAAACGCATTCTCATATAAATACTTGCTAGCAACTTGCAAATCTACCCTATCTTATTAAATTTAAGATCTCCAGTCATTAGATGTCAGTTTTTTTTCTAAAATCGATGAAATTCTCTATAGAATGTAAGTAGCTCCCATCTATATCTCTCAAATCAACGCCCATTAAGTAAGTAATACCTCTCCATATTTTCTTTTTTTCGGATGCTGGGTCAAATTCCAGATTATCAGCATCATTTGCTACTTGTCTCTCTGAAGCCCAGGATGTGATTTCCTCACGAGACTTTTTTTCTTCTATGAGTTCACTAAAAATTGCTTGTATTTCATGCAAAGAAATTTTTCATTTATTTTTTAAATTAACTTTTCAGTAAAAGTAATTGAGAAAATAATATTCTCTCCATTCTCTATTAAGTAATTTTCAATATAATTTAATGATTTAGTTTTACTTCTAACGTAGTATTCTTCTTCAGACTCTGCACTCATTGGTTCACATGACCAATTATCATTTAGAGGTTCTAAACGATTTGATTTTAGTTTGTAGACATCGCCCCCGAGAATACCAATGCGGTCTTTCATAATTGCTTGAATAAGATCTGTAGCATCTTCTTTACTCCAAGCTAAGTCATTCAAACCGTATTTTTCTAAGGATAAGGACTTTTGAGTGATCTTCTTTTTAATTTCTTGTTTTAACATACTAGTTCAGATAACTTTCTAAATCACAAATCAAATCACTTGTATTAAATATTTGTTTAAATACTTTGTGATTTTTATAATCATTAAATCTAAAATATCGATGTCTTTTTGACCGTTATTTTCTTTAATAATGCTCAAATCTCTTTCAAATCACAAGTTGAATTCAGCATGCATTTCTGCATTTACAATTCTCCATTCTATCCATTGGCCTACGTGTTTGCCAAATCCATACAAAGAAACAGTGGAATCAAAGAATTTGAATTCGCATATGTCTCTTAATGGTTCAGGCGAAAACTCCTCTACGGTTGACCACTTTTCTGTGATGGGGTTAAATCTATTTATCGATAAAGATTGCCATTCTTTAGAAAATAAAACCCCTCTTCCCAGTTTGATGCCCCCATCTATGTCTAACCACGCCCCTTCAACAAAAATTTCAAGTATCTTTTCTTGAGGAGAAAACTGAATTTTCTCCACTTCAAAATCTGGAAATGAAAGGTTTTTCATCATATCTTCATTTAAATTTTTCATTAGTTACCTCCATATGGAAGATGTGCATCCACAGAGGCTCTTTGATAAAAAATTTCACATTTACTCACTTGAAATTAAAATGATAAATAATGAAATACTACTCATCTAACTCATTCTCAATTAGTTTTTTCAGGCTTTGAACTGATTTATTAATCAATAATTTCTTCTTATCTTTTTCAATATGTGATTTTTATAATTCAGTTTTTAAATTTTCTATTTTATCCTGTGCCATTTTCTTTAAAACATTTAATGAATTCACAACTATCGTCTCTCCATCATTTATTGGCTTATCTAGACCTTGATCTAAAGCTAAAGAATAAGCAACTTCAATATCTAGCCATGTTGTTCTAAAATTCTTTTTCCATTGCTGGTCAACTACAGTAAGTTGATTCAGATAGTTTTCTAAATCGTATATCAAATCATTAATATATAAAGATTTATAGAAATATTTTGTGATTTTAAAGACTACCAATTCTAAGATGTTAATATCTTTTTGAATGCTATTTTCATCAAGCGTCATTGGTTAATTTCTCCATAAGACATTGTTATCACTCTACCTTCATTATTTAAAATGACTGTCGCATCATTAGCACTATCGTAATAAGCCATAGTGCCTGGATTTTTTCCTGCAGAATAAGAACCTTTCTTTATCGTTTCTCCTCAATCAAATATTTACACTTTGTTAAGGTATCGATCTTACCGAAAGAAGATATTCTTAATGAATATAATTAATTTTGAAATGCTTGGATATTTTTTTCCGTGGACCTTTTGCAGACAACTGCTATGCAAAAAGTGCGATAAGTGGCAATAGTTCGCGGTAGCTGAAATGGAGCTCTTTCCGCGTTGACAATCAATTATGAAAAATATAAAATAGTTTATTTATTTTCGTTAATATAAAATTAATAACTTTGAGTTTATGAGTTTAATAGTTTATTTAAAAGAAAGAGATAATAGTGAAGAGCTTCTACGAGAGAGGAGTTCAATCGGCCTTATGGATCATCGAAGAGTGTTTAGAGTAAGCCCTTCAAGGGATCGTTATTGGTCCGCTATTTGTGGAAAAGCCCCTCTCTTTACCAGCATTGTAGATCGTGCAGAATCTGCTTTTAAAGCATTACTTCCGGGTGATACAGAGCTTAATACAGAAATGGTTGGGCATTTAAACTTATGTCATGAACGCAGCTATTTGCTTGCAAATACCGATTCTATAGAAGGGTTAGAAACGAAGAGAAGCACGATCGAGGAGTGTAAAGCAAGAGCTCTAGAAGAACATCTTTCAAATGATCAAACCATAGAGAAAAAAAATCGCATTGATATACAGATGCTTACAATGAGTCCTTATAAAGAAACTTCTAAGTTTTTTAAAATTATTCAAGCTTATTGGAAAATGATTGCCAAAAATCCGCATAGATCTTTCTTGTGCCTGCAAACTGAGAAGAGAATGATTTCTCTCATTGAAGATTTAATGATCGGAATGGTCTCTTATCAACCAACTTCTCATGAGCGCCATGAAATCATAAAGCAGATCTATAAGAATATGAGGAATCTATTGCAGATATCTTTGGGTAGATTAAGAGAAGATCTTTCAAATGCGGAGACTAAAGAAGAAGCTCTCCAACTAAAATACTTGATCGTTAAAGGCTTTCTAGTTGCTCCAACATTGGCTAATGCTACGGTTGCAGAACCGCTGTGTAAAAATATTATTAATACTTTGAGAGAAGAAATTCAATTCCGTTGGTTAGATTTGGCAAAAACATTCCAAAGAGAAGATATAGAGCGAAATCTTGATGAAATTAACAAAATAAATGAAAGGATCAGCCATTTTGAAAGCTTGAGACAAATCAATGCATTCTACGCTGACCTCATGATCGAGCAGACGCGGAAGTTGTTAGAGCCATATCAGAAAGCATTACAGGAAGCTCGGGAAAGGAATCTTTATAAAGAAGCTTGCGAATTAGCTAAAGCAGTCCCCGAAGAATTAGAAGCATTAACAGAGCCTCTCACTAAATACGACTTATTCATTCAAAGCATCTATACCGTGGACTTAGAGCTTCCTGACATTGCACCAATTGTTGATCCTGTTGCCTATTTTGTTGAATCATACAAAAAAGAGGATGGGCGAATATTAAATCTCTTGGAGATTTGTTTTCATGAATGATGCGGGCTATTCAGCCTATTGGGGCGTTCAGGTTGTAGTTGCGGCGTTTCTTCTTTAAGCCGAGGTAGATGAGCTTTGTAATGAGCTCCTGCTTAGAGAGGCCCTCTCTTTGCCAAACCTTTGGATACATGCTGTTTGCTGTCAAGCCGGGAATGGGATTAATCTCATTAAACCAAAATTTTCCCTCATGATCGAGAAAAAAATCCACCCGGGCCATGATGCTGCATTTCAGGGCAAGATACACTTTTCTGGCGAGCAAAAGCCCCTCTTCCTCTTGCGATGGGCTTAAAGGAGGGTAGAGGTCCGCTTCCATTGCAGTGGGGCCATACTTCCCGGCATAATCATAGATTGCACCCCCCGTCTTGAGCTCCCCGGGAAGCGGATTCATGTAAAAGAATTGAGAGTCCCCCAGAATGCAATATTCAAGCTCGCGAGGAGCTTCAAGCCCTTTTTCTACCATGATCTCCGAATCATAGGTGAAGGCTTTGACAATCGCCTCTTCCAGTTCCTCCCATTTTATAACCTTGGTAATGCCAACTGTTGAGCCCAAATGAATCGGTTTCACAAAGAGAGGCAGCGGAAGGAGGGTCTGGAGTTTTTCGAGGATTTCTAAACGCGATCGGCACCACTCAAAAGAATGGATAGGAAAAAAAGGGAGTATGGGTACATCTTCCAGTGCTGCCAGCTTTTTGGATAAGACTTTATCCATGCAAAGGGCGCAAGAGAGATACCCAGGGCTAGCAGCGGGTTTTTCTAGCATCTCAAAAAAGGCCTGGATCGTCCCATCCTCTCCCATAGGTCCATGTAAAATGGGCAAGAGGAGATCACACTCCTCAATCTTTTGCATCACTTCCGCTGGAATATGGGGAGTAAGTCTAGAAGAAGGAGATACTGTAATTCCCTTTTCGCAATTCCATACACCTGATTTATCGATGCTTATATATTCCATTTCGAGGAGAGTTTGATCTCTATTCTCAGAAACGGTACCAGCAGAAAGAAGCGAGACCTCATGTTCGCTGGAACGCCCCCCAAAAATTAAACCCACTCTAATCTTTTTAAGAGGCATTGTTTGAAAATAGGGAATAAGGGTGTTATGCAAAGAAGTGATATCCCCCGCACCCAGCGTGACAATCACATCTCCTGCCAAACTTTTCTCATAGAGAACTCTTGGCGCATCAGTAATCGAAAGATAAGAGGCAGAGATCGAGGAGTTTTGTCTGATTTTTGCAAGGAGCAGCTCGGCTGTGATTCCCGGAATGGGCTTTTCCCCCGCCCCATAAATATCTGTGACAAAAAGGGTGTCAGAGAGCTCAAAGGACCTTGCGAATTCCTCCACAAGATCTGCCATGCGCGTAAAGCGGTGGGGCTGAAAAACGACAATAAGGCGGCGGGGATAGATGGCTTCATGGATCGCTTGAAGAGTGACCTCCACTTCGGTGGGATGATGGGCATAATCATCGATAAATAATACCTGATTTACCTCTCCCCTTCTCTCGCAGCGGCGGTGGACTCCGGGGAAAAGCTCTAAGCCATGTCTGATTTCCCCCTCCGATAAACCGAGTTGCAAAAGGCACCCAAAGACGGCAGCCGCATTTAAGGCATTGTGCTTACCAGGAACTCTTAGTTGGACATTCGAGTAGTTCTCCCCCTTAAATGAAAAGGAGAAAGTCTGACTCCACTCTTTTTGGGAAAAGTTTAGAATCCGAAGATCATTGCCCTCTTTAAAACCAAAAGAGAAACCCCTTTTTCCAATCGTCTTTGCAACATGGGGATCATCCCCATAATAAAAAAGGTGGTCATATGAAAAAACCTTCTGCGCAAATGCGGCATAGGCACTATCCATTCTCTCTTTTGAGCCATAGTAATCGAGGTGGTCAGCTTCAATAGAGGTGATAATGGCACCAAAGGGATCATAATTTAAAAAACTCCCATCGCTCTCATCGGCTTCCAGAATAAAATCTCCTCTTCCCCCTCTGCCATTGATAGGGCTCTCGAAAAAATCTTTTAAATCGAGCATCCCTCCAATTGCAAAGGAGGGATCTTTGCCCGCATGCATGCAGACATAGCTAAGCATCGCTGTGACAGTTGTCTTGCCATGCGTTCCTGTCACGGCAATCACCCTTTGCCCTTTTGTGAGCTCAGCTAAAAGCTCCGAGCGGTGGAGGATTCTCTCCCCTCTCTCCTTTGCAAGCTTCAGCTCAGGATTTGCGGTGTCGATGATAGAGCTATAGACAACAGTTGCTTTGGGCGGAAGATTTGCAGCGGCGTGGCCATAAGCGATTGTGACTCCCTCTTTTGCAAGCTTTGCAAGATAGGGAGAGAATTGCACATCCGATCCGGAGATGGTGGCATTTTTTTCTAGGAGAATACGGACAAGGGCGCTCATGCCAATGCCACCAATGCCGATAAAATGGAAATGCTCTTTCATATATTCTCCAAAATCAATTCTCTTAAAGTTGGAAGTCTAGTTTTTTCAAGATGATCCCTTATATTCATCTTAAACCTGTCAACCTCTTTTACTATGCGACAAATTACTCTAGAAAGATCTTTTTCATCTCCTTTTTTTTCATTAAAGAGAATGCCTCCCGAAATTTCATTCACAAAATAGAGGGCATTCTTCTCTTGATGATTATCCGTTGCGTAAGGATAGGGAATGATAATGCCCGGGGTTAAAGAGGCGATCTGTTCAGAAAGAGAGCTCGCCCCTCCCCTTGCTATGGCCAAGTCAGCAGCAATCCATGCCAAATCCATCCTTGTCTCAAAAGGCTTTACACATGCTTTGATCTCTAAATCTTCCCATCTCCTTTCACATCCTTCGCGTCCTGTGAGATGGATCACCTGAAAGGGGGGAAGCTCCTCTCGAAGCCCTGCAAGAGCCTTATATGCCAAAGCGTTTATACTCTTGGCACCTTGCGAGCCTCCAACAATCAAAATTGTGAGGCAGTTTTGTGAAAGGGAAAAATATTTTAGAGCCTCCTCCTTTAAGTGGGAGGAGAAGGAGAAGCGCAAGGGAAATGCAGTAGGTGCACAAAAGCCTTTTAAAAATTTTTCACTCTCCGGAAAGGTGATTGCTGTCCTCTTTGCAAACGGGGAGAAAAGACGATTCACTTTGCCAGGAGTTGCATTCTGTTCATGAAGAATTATAGGAATCTTAAGCGTTAAGCCGGCTGCAAGGACTGGAAGTGAGTAGTAACTCCCAAACCCGACAATAAGATCGGGGGAAAATTTTTTTAAAATGGTGCGGCTCTTCAAAATCCCTTGTAAAATCATACGACCTGCCTGAAATGCAGCCAGGGGCTTTTTAAAAGAGAGAGTTGCCGCAGGAATATCAGCAGAATCAAACTCTTCCCTATTAAAATAGGGATTTTGAGATAATTTTCCTCCCAGGAAAAGAAGTTCCGGATTTTCGGAATTTAAAAGATCCTTTGCAAGGGCTGTTGCCGGGAAAATATGCCCTCCAGTCCCCCCTGTTGCTATGACAATCCGTTTTTCCATTTTATCCTCTCTTCACTCTCCTTGGCAATCTTTAGAACCACTGCGACCATGCATAAATTCACGACAAGGGATGTTCCACCCTGGCTAAAAAAAGGAAGATTAACACCTTTGCTCGGAAGCAGTCCCGAAACGACACCCAGATTTAAAAAGGCCTGGAGGCTAATTAAGAAGGTGATAGAGGCGGCCAGATAGCAGCTAATTTGGTTCCTCGCATAAAAGGCTATTGCAAATCCTGAGAAGGTAAAAAGCATATACAGACAGAGAAGAGAGACAATTCCTAAAAAGCCGAACTCCTCAGCAAAAATGGCTGCGATATAATCATTTTGGGCTTCGGGAAGATAGGTCAGCTTTTGCAACGATCCACCGGGTCCTTTTCCAAACAATTTACCCGATCCTGCTGCAATCTTTGCTTGCAAAGGTTGGTGACCCTTGCCTTGTCTATCAAGCTCCGGATGAAGGTAGACATTGATACGGGCTTTTACATAAGGCACCTGATAGGCCACAACAGTTCCAAGGAGCAGGAGGAGGACAAAGGGAAGTGCCCAGTACTTGGCTTTGATCCCACAAAGAAAAAAAAGAGGAAGCAGGGAAAGACCCATCACAAAACTCCCTCCATGATCAGGTTCAAAAAGAACTAGGAGGATAGGAATGGAGAGGATGGCACTCATCTTAAGAAAAAAAGAGAAGTCAAACTCTTTTTTGCGATGGAAAAAGAAGAGATCGAGAAATCCGAGAAGTAGAAAGAACTTCATCATCTCCGAGGGCTGAAAAGAAAACCTGCTGATCCCGACCCATCTGTTCGCTCCATTGCGCAATTGTCCAATGCCGGGAACATAAACGAGGAGAAGGAGTAGAGTTCCAAAGCTAAGAAGGAAAAGACCGAGGCGGACGAGATTTTCAGCTCCCATGCGATAGAAGGCAAAGGCGATGACAAGTCCAATGAAGGCATAGACAATTTGACGAATAAGAGCTTCATGGAGAGGAATTTTTAGAAAGCGATCCATGATCTCGGCTGATGATGTATTGAACACCATGAGGAGACCCAAAGCAAAGATCAGAAGGGTAACTGCAATCAACACTATCCGCATTTATTTCTCTCTAACTGCAATTTAAACGCAAAGACGCAAAGACACAAAGGCACAAAGAAAAAATAGGGTCAAACTCTCCTTATTCTTTGCGGCTTTGGGTCTTTGGGTCTTTGCGTTTAATTTCCCACTCATACGCTAACGCAGGCGGAGTTTGTCGCCGGGACGGAGACGGCGAGCCTTCTCAGCATCGAGATTGTTTAAATGGAGCAGATCTTCCCATTTGACCTTGTTCTTTGTGGCAATCATCCAGGGATTATCACCCTCTTTTACGATATAATACTCTTCAGCTCCATTGAGAATTGGAGAGGCTGTTGCACTAGAAGAGGAGCTATTTTGTGAGCTTCCGGGAACTTTTAAGAGCTGTCCAATTTTTAATTGCGTTGAAGAAAGGTGGTTCATTTCCATAAGAGCTGCAACTGTTGTTCCATGAGCCCTGGCAATTTTTTCTAAGACATCGCCTTTTTTCACCGTGACACTGGAAATTTTGTGATCAATCGCTTTTGGCTCCTCCTGGATGGGAGTAGGTTCAATTTTTGTATTTTCTGTAAAAGCTAAGACAAGCTCCTCTTCATCAAAGGAGTCTGAAAAAATTATCTCCTCAGACTGCGTTGGGGATTTAAGAGGTTCATTTAAAAGATCGGTGATCTGAGATGCTTTAGAGCTCTTTTTTAAGTCTACCTTTGCAATCTCCATCTCTACTTTGCCGGCTTTATCCGCTTTTTTCTCACTACGCATTGCTGTGGCAAAAAGTACCATCAGCAGCCCTGCATTGACTAAAACTGCAATGATAATGGTATCTCTTCTTGTCATGAATCACCTCTTATATTTAGACCTCAGCCCCATCCACGATACTTCTAAAGACCTCTCCCCGATGCTCATAGCTACGGAATTCATCAAAACTCGAACAGCCAGGCGATAGTAATACCGTATCGCCACTTATTGCGAATTTAGATGCCAGAGCTACCGCTTCATGCAGATCGGAAACCAGTTCAACTTCTACCTCATTTTGGAGGGCCAGGGCAATCTTTCCCTTATCTTTGCCCATTGCAAAGATCTTTTTTACTTTTTGTCGAAAAAGAGGAATCCATTTTTTAAAATCATCCCCCTTGTGAATGCCCCCGGCAATAAGAATGAGCGGAGCATTGCATACTGTTACAGCATGCTCAACGGCTTTTATCGTCGTGGCTTTACTATCGTTAATATAGCTGACCCCATCCTTTTCTCTAACAAACTCAAGTCTATGGGGAGGTTTTTTAAAACTATTCAGTCCTGCGTAAAAAGCCTCATCTTCAATCCCGGCCATTTGGCAAAGAGCTAAAGCTGCTTTAATATTTTCTTGGCCGCCTAGCCTTAAACTCCTCTCTCCATCTCTATAGCCGAGAGACAATATCGATTCAACCCTTTCTTCAATCTCTTTGCCAAAAGAGGCGGGAGGAAAAAACACACCCTCCTCCTTTATCCGTTCTTTTAATGACCATTTTGTGTTTGCATAGTCGGAAAATGAGCCATGCCAATCAAGATGATTGGGTGAAATATTCAGAATAACTCCAGCATCAAAATGGCGCTCCCTCATAGCCCAAAGTTGAAAAGAAGAAATTTCCACGATATAATAATCGGCAAGTTCTTGCAAGCTTGCCTCTTGCAGAATAGGATTTCCAATATTTCCACAACTTACAGCTTTTAGTCCAGCTTCATTAAAAATATGAGTAACAAGGGCTGTCGTAGTTGTCTTTCCATTTGTTCCGGTGATCGCAAAGAGTTTTTTCCCTTTCTGGGAAAGAAATCTGCTCCCAAGGTCGATCTCATCCATCAACTTCCCCTCGGCTGCCGCCCTAACAACAAGAGGATGAGTCGGATAAATACCCGGAGATTTTATAACACAATCAACTTCTTCAAAAGAAAGGGGGGAGTTTTCATCCTGAAGAAGGAAGGCCCTTTCAAGAAGAGGAGCAATTTCAGGATCTTCCTTTAAGCTTGCAGCATTTCTATCGATCCCTAAGACAGAGGCGCCTTCATCCAGCAGAAAAGAGGCTGCGCTTCGTCCGCTTTTCCCCAATCCCAGAATAATTGCTCTTTTTTTTCCCATTTTGCAAAGACTATTGAAATTTTAATGTCACAATGCCCACAAAAGCTAACAGAAGTCCTACAATCCAAAAGCGTAATACAACCTTTGATTCGGGCAGCCCCTTATACTCAAAATGATGATGCCAGGGAGCGATAAGAAAGACTCTCTTTTTATTGCGAAATTTATAACTTGCCACCTGAATAATAACCGAGAGCGCCTCCGAAACAAAAACTCCCCCAATGATGGATAACAAAAGCTCTCTTTTTAAAAGGACTGCGCATGTCCCCAAAATTGCACCGAGCGAGAGAGAGCCTGTGTCTCCCATAATCACTTGAGCGGGATGTCCATTATACCACAAAAATCCGAGAGAGGCTCCAGCGACTGCACAAAGATAGATGGCAATCTCTCCTGCCCCTTCAATGTAAAGGATATTAAGATAAGATGAGAGCTCAAAATGATTTGAAACAAAGGCAATGAACGAAAAGGCGCTAGCGGCAACCATCATAGACCCTGTTGCAAGCCCATCGAGGCCATCTGTAAGATTCACTGCATTTGATGATCCCGTGATGACAAAGATCATAAATAGGCCCATCGCAATAAGCCCAAGGCCCGTTGCATGAAAAAGAGGTTTTTTTAAACAGGGCAGATATAAAGAAGAGGCATATTCCTGGGTTGTCAACTCAGCAAGTTCTTTTAGGGACCCACTTTTCTGCCCCTTCTCCTCTTTTGCATGAGGAGGGATAAACCAACTTCCTTGGCGGACAAATGAAGAGAAAGTGGGAGAGAGCAGATAAAGGGCAACAATAGAGGAGACACAAACCTGGTAGAAAAGCTTTTGTTTTCCCGAAAGTCCTTTAGGACTTTTACTTTTGAGTTTTCTAAAATCATCATAAGCTCCTAAGCCCCCAATAGAAATAGTCACAAACAGGAGGATAAGAGTGAAACTGCTCTTCAGATCCATCCATAAAAAAAGAGAGACTAGACAGGAAAAAAGAATTAAAACTCCTCCCATTGTGGGAGTATCATTTTTGTTGCGGTGCAGCTCTCCAAGAAGTTCGCAATCCTCTACGCGGACTTTATCCCCAATTTTCCACTCATAAAGCTTTTTAATGAAATATTTGCCAACAAAAATGGTCAGAAGAAGAGAAGTGGCTGCCGCTAAAAACATGCGCGTTGAAAAATATTCGAAAACAGCTGGAACCTTAATCCCAAGATGATTTAGCCAATTGAAAAAAAATAAAAGCACCTCAAAAACCTTCTAAAATTTTTTCCAGGGCATGAATCCTTGACCCTTTCAAAAGGACAACATCCCCGGGTTTTGCACTCTCTTTGAGCCTCATTAGAAGCTTTTCTTTTGCATCGAAAAGCTCAACGTCTTTGTTCTTTTCCTTCCAAATCTTCCTCATCGTTTCGCAGTGGTCTCCAATGCAGAAGAGTAGATCGGCCGATTTTAACGCACTAACAGCCACACTTGCATGTCCTGACTCTGCATAGATTCCAAGATCTGACATATCCCCTAAAACAGCAATAACTTTTCCTCCTATTTTTGGAGGAGGAAGATGTTCAAGGGCTGCCTTCATCGAATCGGGGTTTGCATTGTAGGCATCATTGATAAAGAGCACTCCCTTTTTTTCCACCCTTTCAAAACGCATAGGAGGAAGGCGCAAGAGAATAGATCTTTCAGCAATTTTTTCCCAAGGAACATTGCAGCTCCGGGCGATAATTACTGCCGCTAAATAGTTTTGGTAGAGAGGTTTTACAGGAAGACTAATTTCAATTGCAATGGGAGGCTGATCTCTTTGAAAAATTTTCACTCCACTTCCCGTTATTTCCAAATAGTAGTCGGCCTCTTTTGAATGCAGGGAAAAGTGAATTTTTTTACAATTGCCGAATTTTTTAAAAGATTGATGCTCGACAATATCTCGATGAATGATCCCCAGCCTTGTTCTCGGATGAGAGAGAATCTTCCCTTTTTCCCGATAAATGCCCTCAAGCCCATCTGTAAAATTGCAAGTATGTTGGATAGCAACTGTGGTGATAACGGCAATATCGGGGGGAGCAATCGAGACAAGCTTCTCCATCTCTCCGGGCTTTGACATTCCCATTTCCAATATGAGGAGATCCTCATCCCCATCGGCCATTAGGAGACTTAAAGGAAGAGTTGCCTGTGAATTATAGCTGCGTGGGGAGGAGAAAATTTTATAGCTGGATTTTAGGAGAGCTGCTGCAAACTCTTTGGTCGTTGTCTTTCCAAGAGATCCTGTAATTGCGATGACTTTAGAGCTTCTTTGGGCCTGCACCTGACGAGCTAAATCCTGCAATGCATCGAGAACATTGTCGACAAAGATCAGTGGAAGATCACCCGTCTCCTTAACACTACCTCGCCTGACAACCGCTGCGGCAGCTCCCTTACTAGCTGCCTCGGCAAGATAGCTGTGACCATCGACTTTTTCTCCAGGAAGAGCAAAGAAGAGATCCCCGTATCTAATATTCCGGCTATCAATTGCAACTCCATGAATCAGCTTTTGCAACCTATTCCGCGTTTTCAACATTTTGGCAAGAACATTCAAGGGAATCGGTTTCATATTTTCACCTAAAATTGATCGTAAATTTAATCTATCAAATTTCCTGATTGGACAAAAGTGTTGTCTAAATCGAAAAAGGATGCTACCGTCTACAACGTAATGGTGGCATAGCCAAGTGGTAAGGCAGGGGCCTGCAAAGCCTCCATCCCCAGTTCAAATCTGGGTGCCACCTATACAAATTTAGTTACCACAGATCGACTTTAGGATTTTGAATAAAAGGTCGGGCATGGACACGGGCACGAAAATAACTTTCTTGTATTCAACTCTTCTCTTTGAAAACGGTTTCTCTTTTACCTTAATTCATGGGAGGATTTGGGTAAAAATTTAATCGTGCCCGTGCCCGCGTGCGTGCCCGATTCTGAGTAAATTCCTAAAGTCGAGTCTGTGTTCTCTCTTGGTGATCTAATATGCTTTATTTAGTTGCGACTCCTATTGGCAACCTCTCTGATTTTTCCTTCCGCGCAATTGAAACAATTAAAGAGTGCGACTATCTGCTTTGCGAAGACACAAGACGGAGCAGAATTCTTCTCAACCACTATGAAATTCAAAAGCCCCTTAAAAGCTACCACCTTTTTAATGAGAGCTCCCGTCTCTTAACAATTCTCAATGACCTCAAAGCGGGAAAAACCCTAGGCCTCCTCTCCGATGCCGGAACGCCATTAATTAACGATCCGGGAGAAAAAATTGTCAAAGCCTGCATTGAGTCAAACATTGAAATCCGCTCCATTCCGGGCGCAACATCTGTGATGACAGCCCTTGTTCTTTCAGGCTTCCCTTGCGAACGTTTTCAATTTGTCGGATTTCTCCCCAAAAAAGGCAGTAAGAGGAAGAAGGCTTTAATAGAGTACTTGGACTATCCCGGAACGACAGTCTGCTTTGAATCCCCCTTCCGCCTGGCAAAAACTCTACAGGAACTGGGGACTCTGAATTCTACAAAGAAAGTCTTTGTCGGAAGAGAATTCACAAAAAAATTTGAATCCCACTACCATGGGTTGGCTCCTGAGCTAGCTCTTCACTTTACTGCCCATCCGCCAAAGGGTGAGATTGTCCTAATATTTTAAAGATAGCACTCTAGCCACTACTTTGCTAAAAGCTTGTGAAAAGAGCTTGCGGTTTTTTGAATTTTTCCCTACACTCTCTTCTTCATAAACCGTTTGAACAAGGAGTAAGACATGCCAGGAGATGCAAAAGAAATCATCTTTGAAGAAGAAGCTAGAAGCAAACTCGCCAAAGGCATTCGCCAATTAGCTGAAGCTGTAGCTGCCACCTTAGGCCCAAAAGGGCGCAATGTAGGCCTTGAAAAGAGCTGGGGAGCTCCGAACATCACTAATGATGGAAACTCAATTGTTAAAGAGATCGAACTACCCTGCCAGTATGAGAATATGGGCGTAGCAATGGCTCAAGAAGTTGCCTCCAAAATTAAAGATAAATGCGGCGATGGGACGACAACTGGAACCCTTCTTTTGGATGCCCTTGTACAAAATGGGATCAAATATATCGCTTCCGGAGCTAGCCCAATCACACTCAAGAGAGGAATGGACAAAGCTGTTGCAGCGATTATGAAAGAGATTGAGAAAAAAAGCATCCCCGTCAAAGGCAAAAATGAGATCAAAAGCATCGCCACAGTCTCAGCCTCCGGCAATGCAGAGATTGGAGAGATCATTTCCGAAGCAATTGATACAGTTGGAAAAGAGGGCGTTGTCACAATTGAAGAGGCGAAAGGAACAGACACTTCTATTGAGATCGTTGAGGGAATGCAGTTTGACCGCGGTTATATCAGCCCCTATCTTTGCACTAACCAGGAGAAGATGAGTGTTGAGATGCAAAACCCCTACATTTTGGTTGTCGATAAAAAGATCACATCCATCCAGGAGATCCTTCCTATTTTGCAATCGATCGCCACCTCTGCAAGAGAACTCCTTATTATTGCTGAAGATATTGAAGCCGATGCTCTTGCAACTTTAGTGATCAATAAAATCCGCGGAACGCTCAAAGTTGCGGCTGTAAAAGCCCCTGGCTTTGGAGACCGCCGCAAAGCCATGCTCCAGGATATTGCAGTTCTTACTAATGCAACTCTTGTGGCTGAAGAGGCCGGCGTCTATTTAAAAGATGCAAATATTGAAGTTCTGGGTCAGGCTGAAAGAGTTGTGATCAACAAAGAGCATACGACAATTGTCGGTGGCAAAGGAAAACAGAGCGATATCAAAGCGCGCATCTCTCAATTAGAAAATGAGATCAAACAAGCCACAAGCTCTTACGACAAGGAGAAGCTTCAGGAGAGAAAAGCAAAACTTTCAGGGGGTGTGGCTGTTGTCCGAGTGGGCGCTGCAACAGAGCCTGAGTTAAAGCAGAAAAAACAGATGTTTGAAGACTCTCTAAACTCTACAAAAGCAGCTTTAGAAGAGGGAATTGTTCCAGGTGGTGGCATTGCATTGCTCCATGCAAGCGAATGCCTAAAGAACCTCACACTCGAAGGAGATGAGCAGCTCGGCGCCTCTCTTATTGCAAAAGCCTGCGAGGCACCTGCCCGCCAAATTATTATGAATGCAGGGCGTGAAGGCTCTGTCATGATAGCTGAAATCAAGGCTAAAGGTGGAAACATAGGATTTAATGCAATGACTGACAACCTTGAAGATATGATCGCCTCTGGGGTCATCGATCCTGCAAAGGTGGTTAAAAATGCACTGATGCATGCAGCCTCGGTTGCAGGCGTTGTCTTGATCTCCGAAGCATTGATTGGGGACGCTCCCGCAGAATAGGAATTTCCAGAAATCGGGCACGCACGCGGGCACGGGCACGATTAAATTTTTTATCCAAATCCTCGCGTGAGTTTAGATAAAGGAGAAACCGCTTTCAGAGAGAAGAGGTTGAATACAAGAAAGGTTATTTTCGTGCCCGTGCCCGCGTGCGTGCCCGATCTATATTCTTACTAAAGTCAAGTCTGTGTTCTCTCTTGGTGGTTGGTGTTATTGATGAAAAAGGTGGCTATAGTCTGCGCTAATGGGATTGGCGATGCGCTGATGTCAATGGTTTTAACTCATAACGCCGAGCTTGCCGGCTTTAGAGTCGACACCTATTCAACAATCCTTCTAGAGCTCAAGGAGTGGTTCCCCGGGAAAAATATCTATCCTTTTCCACCACGGGAAACTCTGGAATCAATTTTTGCCTCCTATGATCTTGTCATTGGTGCAGATCACTCTCTTATATCTAATGGTGACTTGTCTCCTAAAATAAAAACCATCATTCTAAAAGAAAATAGTTTTGATAAATCCAAAACCATTGTTGACAATCTCTTAAGTTTTGCAAAAAATCAGTTTAATTTGGAATCTCCCTTAAGAACAAATGGGATCACTTCCCCTCAAGACCTTGTTTATCAGCTCTATTCAAAACGGATTATCCTTCATACTGAATCTACAGAAGCCAAAAGAAAGTGGCCTGCAAAAAAATTTATCGCTCTTGCGAGAATGCTTGATAAAAAGGGGTGGAGAGCTGCGATCTGCTTAAATCCTCAAGAAAGGGTGAGCTGGCAAAAATATATTCCGGAGTATCCCTTTATCGATTTTCCAACTACTCTCTCTTTGGCTGACGCTGCCGCCTATATTTATCAATCGAGAGCTCTCATTGGGAATAATTCGGGCCTGGGACATCTGGCTTCTTGCATGGGATTACCCACAGTCAGCCTCTTTGCCCGCAAAACCTATGCAAACCTCTGGCGCCCAGGGTTTGGAAAGAATAGAGTTGTTACTCCTCTTCCTCTTTTAATAGGAGCCGGTCTTAAGTATAAGTATTGGCAGAAATTTCTTTTTCCATCAAAAGTCCTCTCTGCCTTCGAAAAAATAGAAAAGGAGTGAAGAGGGCACCCCTGCGGGTACCCCTTCAACTCCCCACCGAACTTAAATCTTAAGTCCGATATATCACTATCTTAGTGACGACGTGGCTCATCTTTTTCTTTGCGCTGAGGATTTTGCTTTTGGTTTGGATTACCCTGTTGTGGTTGACGAGGATTTTGAGGATTCTGTTGTGGGTTAGTGCGGTACTCAGGATTTTTTTTCTCCTGTGGACGCTCTTGCCCTGGACGACGCTCTTGACGGTCTGGACGATTTTCCGGCTGATTCGGTTTTTTAATGTTAGCCATAAATTCTCCTTCCTTTTAAGTTCGTAAAGACATCATAAATGCCTTTAACGATTAGGTTTATAGCACTTGCCGCCCCGAAAGGGAATCATTTGCAAGTACCTCTACTTTTCACATTAACAATATGGACTCAATTATTCAAATACTATTATCAATAAATTTTTTACTGTTTATCCATTCTAGATCAAAGCTTTTACATCTATTGATCTTTCATTCTAAATATGCTATGGTATTAACACTTCTACTGCCTTTATTATTAGTAACTTATAATTTTTAGGATTTTATTATGCTATTTATACTTTTAACTCTTCTTTCCCTTATTTAATTTTTTCGTGAATTAAGAGACAAAGAAGCAGAATTTTAGTGATTTACCACTTGAAAAAAATGCTATTTATATCGGTTGAGAGCCGCTTTAATGCGTGCCATTTCACTCTGCTTTTCAGGTTTTGGCAAGCTATGCAAAGCGTGATGAAGAGCCGGTTGCCTTGCTATTGCAACGTAATAGATCATAAAATCTAGCAGGATTTCTCGTTCATCTTCTCTGATCTCTGCTCCCTTTTTTTGACTCATTCTCTCAATGAGATTCTTTAAATCTCTCGGTAAAACATCGATAAGATCCAATGAAACCTGCTCGCTATGGCAGCAAGAACATTTATTCTGGAAAAGCTGCATATCTTTTTGCATCACCCATTTTTCTTCTATTGGCTGCAAAGAGAGAATAAAAGGAGAAATACAAAGAATAGTTATGCCAATCAGTAATCCCTTGGGCATAGAATTCTTTTGTGAAAGAAGGCGCGTTTTTCTATAATCTCCCATTATGCCTCGAATAGCTCATCTTTCAGATCCACACTTTGCTGCTATTACCTATAGCCTATCTCAGTTTTTTTCTAAACGATGGCTTGGAAATAGTAACCTAATCCTCTTTCGACAAAAAACGCTCCATCAAAAGCAGCTCGCGGAGCTACCTAAATTACTGAAGAGTTTTGAACTAGCCGCTGTCTGTATAACCGGAGACCTTGCTACAACATCCCTTTCCGAAGAATTTGAAAAGGGAGCTGATTTTGTGCGCTCTTTAAAAGACGAGGGGCTAAGAGTCTTTCTTCTTCCCGGAAATCACGATTTTTATACAAAAGAATCGGAAAAAAGCAAACGCTTCTACACCTTTTTTCCCTCTCAATCTGACCCCTTCTCCTTAAAAGACGACCGGATCGAATGCCACTTTTTAGGTGAGGGATGGTGGTGGGTCTCTTTAGATACAGCCCTTGCAACTTCTGTGATTTTCTCAAACGGAAAGTTCTTTAAAGAAATAGAGGATAAGCTTTATCAAGTACTTTCTTCAATTCCCCCAAATGAGCGGATTATCATAGGGAACCACTTTCCCCTATACAAATCGGGAAGTCCAAGGCACTACCTATGGCGCTGTGGGAGATTGCAGGAGATTCTGAAATCTTTTCCAAATGTTAAACTCTACTTGCATGGACACGACCACTCTCCCTATCAAATCGATAAGCAAAAAGAGGGCTTTCCTCTCGTTTTCTGCGCCGGGAGCTGCTCTCAGATGCCGCAAGGCTTTTTCAATACTTATGATTTAACTGAGAATGACTGCCGCTTTGTCCAGTATACCTGGAATGGCAACGATTGGGTCGAAAATAGCTCTAAAATCTTTTCTATTTAAATTCGTCGGTGAGCTTCTCGGCGAGCATGCGAAGGGCTTCGGGAGTTACGCTCCCCATTTCTTTAGAAATTGATTGTGGGTCTACTCGTAATTCAGGCATAGCTTTTATCTCCTCGACCCACTCTGCAATCTTTTGCAACTCTTGCGCTTCTTTTGAAATAGAGAGACTATCTTTGGGAAAGGTCTTAGAGATAGATTCTTTGCTTGAAAGCGCACTTGTCCCAGTTACAATTCCAAGCTGAGAGAGAGGAGTGATTGAATTAATAGGATCGCTCATAACTTCTGCTTATAAATAAGATGATCAATATTATCAAGTGAGAGATTCCTGCAGCATTCCATCTTTATAGATGCCCGGATAGCCTTTGCCATTTGACATGGTATAAATGCATTTCCCTTCCAAGTGATCATCCTCCCAATTCCCTTCAATTTTACCTCCATTGGGAAATTGGAGTATTCCTTCAGGGTCTTCTCTCTTGTCATTTACCCATTTACCCTCATATATTTCACCGTTATGGTAGGTCATGACCCCGTGGCCTTCCCTCTTGTTATTCAGCCACCCCCCTTCATATTTATCCCCATTGGGATAGGTTTTTTCTATATAAGAGGCTTCGCCCTCCTCTAGTTTGCTAAGCATGTCAGACAACGTAGACTGAACATACGTGGTTCCCTGGCGAGGTGGACCCCCATTATTTTGTAGCAATTCAGTAACTATTGTTTGCACTGCAGGATAGGGAGAATCACTTTGTATAAACGTACGACCGCGAAGCTGACCATAAGTTGACCATTGAGCTGAGTTGCTCTCTTCGCTTTTGTCATTAACTCCAGAGACAGACATAGAGATTCTCTTTTATTTAAAAAATTAAAAACTTTCTAAGTATAGAGCCTGGAGATTAAATCGTCTACATTAAAAAAGCCGCTCTTTTGAAGCAAAATTAAAATAATAGCTATAGGAACTGCCCATTTTATAAGAAAGTACCAGATCCCAAAAAGAAATTGCCAGGAACTTCCTTCACGAAATTCTGCAAGAAGCATCTTTTTATCAAGAACAAAACCCACATAAATTGCGAGAAGTAAGCCACCTATTGGCAGCAGCCAGACAGAGACAAGGCTGTCTACGGAAGTAAAGAATGTTTGCCCATACATGGGGAGCCATTTTTTAAACACCTCTTGAGAGCCTGAAAAAGCACTGGGTATTCCAACGATAAAAACAACAATTGTTGTGGAGATAATGGCTTTTTTGCGGCTCCAACTATAAAGGTCGATGAGGTTAGCAACAACCACCTCCAAAAGGGCCACAGCAGAGGTCAGCGCCGTAAAAACAAAGAGGGCAAAGAAGAGGGTAGAGATAACCATTGCCCCGCGTAAATGGGCAAAGAGAATGGGCAGAGTTTTAAAGACAAGCCCCTCCCCCCCTTCGGGTGGAAAGTTAAAGGTAAAAATCACTGGGAAAATCATCAGCGCCGCAAGAAGTGAGATAGAGATGACCATCACCGCCACAATCACGGCTGTTTTGGGAATATCATCAATCTTTCGTAGATAACTCCCATACGTTAGCAAAATCCCCTGTCCCAAACTCAGAGTAAAAAATGAGAGACCGAGAGCTTCTAAGAAAGCAGAAGCGCGAAATTTCGCGAAATCTGGATAAAAGATAAAGCGTAGAGCTTTAGGCATGCCACTTAGAGTCAATGAGTAGAGAAAAAGTCCGATTAATATAATAAAGAGCGAAATTGTGAGGACCTTGCTCCATTTTTCAATCCCCTTTCTAATCCCTTGGTAGACAACTCCAAAGGTGATCAGCAAAAAGATAAAGGCCCAGAAAAGGGAGATCCCTCCCGATTGATAGAGCGTATCGAAGAGGCCACTTATTTCCTGTTCATTACGATTGAGATAGAATTGATTGAGGGAGAGAAGAAAATAGTTTAGCCCCCACCCTGCGACAACGATGTAGTAAGAGAGAATCAAAAAAGAGGAGAGAACCCCTAGCCAACCGACGCACTTCCATCCCGGCTTATCGGGAGTAAGTTCCATAAAAATCCCGACAGGGCCTCTTTGGGCTCTGCGTCCAATGATAAGCTCCCCCATAAAAAGAGGAATACCAATGAAAAAGGTACAGAAAAGATAGAAAAGAACAAAGATGCCGCCCCCATTTTGACCGGTGACGTAGGGGAACTTCCAAAGAGTGCCAAGGCCGATTGCAGAACCTGCCGCAGCCAAGACAAAACCTAATCTGGATCCCCAGTGTTCTCTCTGTTCTTTCATTTCTCAGATATAGCATTAATAGCATTTAAAACAATATCAAGGCGGAGCTCTTCTGGATTTTTATAGATTAAATCAGCCTCTTGAAGCTCCTCTTTGGGAGAGGTCGTCTCAAGTCCAATGACAAAACATCCTGCTAATTTACCAGCTATAATGCCGGCAGGTGCATCCTCAATGACAATGCAACTCTCCGGTTTCATCCCAATTTTTTTTGCGGCAGCCAAAAAGATATCAGGTGCCGGCTTGCTATTAACTACGTCATATCCAGAAACATAGTCAGAAAAATATTCCCCAAGCAGGGTGTGGTTTAAAAAAAAATCCAGATTTGCAGGCGAGGTAGAAGAGGCGATAATCCGAGGGAATTCCCCTCTTTTAAGCTCCTTTAAAAAATGCTCCATCCCCGGAAAGAGGGTGACTTTCTCAATTCCATACTTTTGGTAGAGCCTCTCTTTGCGCTCTATCCAATAGGTTCTTTGCTCTTGGCTTGCATCTGGATAGAGTTCGAGCATGATTCGATCATTTCTTTTTCCAAAGGTATTGATGAAAAAAGGGTAGCTTATGGAAAAATTTCGATCCTCCTCCATGAGATACTCCCAGGATTGCCAATGCAGATCCCGGGTGTCGAGGAGAACCCCATCATTGTCAAAGAGAAATCCTTTTTTTTCGGTCAACTCTCCCCCCAGGGAAAAAGAAGTACATCGTCAATGTTATTGGTATTGCAATGGAGCATCATCAGACGGTCCACCCCAACAGCTACTCCGCAGCAGTCGGGCATCCCCTTCTCTAAAGCCGAGAGAAATTTTTCATCAACCGGTTGATACTTTTTTCCGAGGATGAGACGTTTTTCATTTTCCATATCAAAACGTTTCTTCTGTTCTAGGTGGTCTAAGAGTTCATGGTAGCCATTCGTTAGCTCGAACCCCTTATAATAGAACTCAAAGCGCATTGCAACCCAGCTGCCATCTTTAAAACGGACATTGGCAAGAGCAGCTTCAGTTACAGGGAAATCGGTAATTGCTGTGAGTGTATCAAACCCCAAATTTGGTTCGACAAAGAGGCAGAAGCAGAGGTAGATAAGTTCTTCGCAGGAAGATCCTTCAGGATAACTAATCCCCAACTCCTGCAATTTCTTCTGTAACTCTTGAAGAGTTACAAGGGCAGGGTCAATGTCGCAGTAGCGTCTAAAGGCCTCTTTATAGGAGAGAGTTTCATAGTGAAAATCTTTTAGCTCATCTTCTAAAAAAAGGTAGATAAACTCCGCAGTCTCCTCGATCATCTCTTCAAAAGAAAAACCCATCCGGTACCACTCGCACATCATAAATTCTGGATTGTGCCTCTCTCCTGCTTCTTCATCGCGGAAAACGTGTGAGAGCTGATAGATATCTCCAACTCCTGCAGCAATTAATCTTTTCATTCCATGTTCTGGAGAGGAGTGGAGAAAGACTCTTTTCCCAAGAGCCACCCCTTCTATCAGCTCAATATGCGCATTGCAGCTTGCTCTCTGGCTTAAAATGGGGCAGTCAACCTCCATCACTCTCCGCTCTTCAAAAAAAGCGCGCACTTTTTTAAACATCCGAGCGCGGGAAGCTGCAAGACAACCAAGATGATTCTCTTTATTTGTTAACACGAGAGACATACTCTCCTGTGCGGGTATCGATTTTAATCACCTCTCCCTGCTCAACAAAGATTGGAACTTGAATTTTTGCTCCGCTTGAGACAATGGCTTGCTTTAAGACCCTTCCTGAAGCTGTGTCTCCGCGAACACCGGGAGATGTCTCGATGATTTCCATCTCCATAAAGGTGGGAGGCTCTATTGTGACTGGCTCCCCTTTATAGAAGATAAGGCTATACATCTGATCATCGAGCAGCCACTGCTTGACATCCTCAATTTTATTTACAGGAATAGTGAGCTGCTCAAAGCTGCTATCATCCATAAAAACTGCGCCGTCAGAATCAGAATATAAAAGTCGCATTTGCGCCTCTTTCACATCAGCCTCATCAACCGTATCTCCGGATTTAAAGGTCTTCTCTATCACACGGCCGCTCATTAAATGCTTGAGACGTACTCGGTTAAATGCTTGTCCTTTCCCGGGTTTAACAAATTGGTTTGTCACAATAACATAGGGCTGTCCCTCCACAACAATTTTTAATCCTGAGCGGAAAGCATTAGTTGATACTTGAGCCATAAAAAAT
>Ga0207088_1008_pt3 | contig 44194 bp, 51 predicted proteins | sample Alteio_BWMinHeat_52_FD_153564 | JGI IMG/M metagenome (GOLD analysis project Ga0207088, IMG submission 153564) | Enriched cells from forest soil in Barre Woods Harvard Forest LTER site, Petersham, Massachusetts, United States -... | ecosystem: Environmental > Terrestrial > Soil > Temperate forest >... | reverse complement strand
ACATGCCTGCTAACGGCTCGCCCAATTGGTGACGTTACCGAACCCCAGCCACCCATTAACCTCGGGATACGCAAGGCAAGGCTGGACCCTCCGCAGTGTGCGCTGTTGGCCTGCCAATGAGCCCCAAGCCAAGTCAGGAGCTGCAGATGAGGGTTTTGGTTACGGGCCATCTTGGCTACATCGGCACCGTCATGGTTCCGATGCTGTTACAAGCGGGCCACAGCGTCATCGGCGTAGACAGCGAAATCTATGAGCGCTGCAGTTATCAACCAGGCGGTGCAATCGTGTCGGTCCCGGACCTTCGGAAGGACGTGCGGGATTTGGAGCTGTACGATCTACAAGGGTTCGACGCTTGCATTCACCTGGCGGCGCTCTCGAACGATCCGTTGAGCGATCTCAACCCCGATATCACCTATGCGATCAACCACCGCGGCAGCGCCCGTCTGGCCACGTTGTGCAAAGAGGCGGGCGTCCGGCGCTTTCTGTTCGCCTCATCCTGCAGCAACTATGGAGCGGCAGGCGACGATGTGATTGACGAAACAGGTACCCTGAATCCGGTTACGGCTTATGGTCAGTCGAAAGTGTGGTCGGAACGCGACATCTCGCCACTTGCCGGAGACGATTTTTCACCCACCTTTCTGCGTCCGGCCACGGCCTACGGCGTGTCCCCGCGCCTCCGCTTGGATGTCGTTCTCAATAATCTTGTGGCACACGCCGTAACGACGGGAAGGATCTACCTTCAGTCCGACGGTTCGCCGCGGCGACCGATTGTCCACATACAAGATATCGCGCGGGCTTTCATTGCGGTTTTGGCCGCCAGGCCGGAGGATGTGACGAATCAGGCATTCAATGTCGGACGGTCCGATCAAAACTATCGGATCATCGATATCGCCGAAGCCGTGGCTCGGGTGGTCCCGAATTGCCGTATCGAGGTTGCACCCGAAGCGGGGCCTGACAAACGTTCGTATCGTGTAAGTTTCGACAAGATCGCTCGTGTGCTACCCGCTTTCCAGCCACTTTGGGACGTGGATCGCGGTGCGCGACAACTCTACGAGTCCTACCGTTCGGGCCGCATGACGCGGACCGACTTTGAAGGGTCGCGCTATCAACGTACGAGCCATGTCAAGCAGTTGCTGGCGCTTGGAATACTTGAGCCCGATCTAAGGCACGCACCGCACCAGCGGACGGCCGCAGAATAGCTGCTACGAGCCGCGCTTCCAATGCTGTCGATTGTGCCTCTTGCCGATCAACTCAGTACGCCGAACATCGGTGAGGAGATCTTCTCCCTTGCCAGCGAACTGTATCCAATCTGCCGCAGTATCACCGGTCATGGAGTTCGCAAAACATTAGGCCACCTCTCAGACCACGTACGCCTGGACATTCGTGAGGTACCAACGGGGACGAAGGCATTCGACTGGGCAGTCCCGCAGGAGTGGAACATTCGCGACGCGTTCATCAAGAACGCTGCAGGAGAGCGTATCCTCGACTTCCAGGCCTGCAACCTTCACGTTGTCAGCTACAGCGCTCCGGTCCAGGGCCATTTCCAACTATCCGAGCTGAAACGACATATCTTCACGCTGCCTGATCAACCGGATCTCATACCGTATCGAACGTCGTATTATCAAACGCAATGGGGCTTCTGCATGGCCCATAACCAATTGCAGGGACTTCGCGACGAAATTTATGAAGTGCTGATCGATTCGGCACTCGAAGACGGCAGCCTGACCTACGGTGAGTACCTACACCGTGGACAGACCGATGAGGAAGTCCTCCTATCCGCGCATGTCTGCCACCCATCGTTGGCCAACGACAACTGCTCGGGCGTCGCCCTGTTGGCGCTCTTGGCGGAACGAATGGCACCGTTGAAGACGCGCTATAGCTATCGCTTTCTGTTCGCCCCTGGCACCATTGGCGCTATCGTGTGGCTGTCACGGAATGAACACCTAGTGGGGCGGATTGCACACGGCCTGGTCGTGGCCGGCGTCGGCGACAAGGGCGGCCCTACCTACAAGAAGACACGACGCGGCAGCGCTGACATCGACGCGATTATGACGCATGTCCTGCGACATGCCGCGCCATCCGCCAGGGTCGTTGAATTCTCGCCGTACGGTTACGATGAACGTCAGTTCTGCTCGCCCGGGTTTAACCTCCCAGTGGGGCTGTTGCAGCGCAGCCAATTCGGGACGTTTTCCGAATACCACACCTCAGCCGATAATCTGGACCTCATTCAGCCGCTACATTTAGCCGAATCCTACCACACAATTGTTTCCGCAATAGACGCCGTCGAAAACAATGCTCGCCTGCGCAACCTGCTTCCCAAATGCGAACCGCAGTTGGGGCGGCGGGGTCTCTACGCGTCGACTGGCGGCGATCCGGCCGGCGCGGCGAACGCGATGGCAATGCTATGGGTCCTGAACCTATCAGATGGCGAGCATTCCCTTTTGGACATCGCCAATCGTGCAGACATGCCGTTTGCCACGATACGTGCGGCAGCCGATCGACTGATGGCCCATGGCATTTTGGGCTCTGCCATCGACATATGAGGGGCGCCTACTCAACCGGCTTCGACGCCGACCTCTGGCGAGAAGTCCGGCCAGGACTGATCCTTGTCGGATAGCATCGTTGGTGGAAGCGGCCAGTCAATGCCGAAGGCTGGATCGTTGTAGCGAACTCCCCCTCCGGCGTCAGGTACGTAGTAGTTCGCGATCATGTAGGCGACTTCCGCATCGTCCGACAGACTTTGGAAACCGTGCGCAAAGCCACGCGGAATGTACAGCTGACGACGATTCTCGGCCGAGAGCATGAATGATTCCCAGCGGCAATAGGTGGGCGAGCCCGCTCGAAGATCGACGACTACGTCCCAGATTTTGCCCCTTTGGCAGCTAACCAACTTGATTTCCGTATGAGGATGCCGCTGGAAATGCAATCCACGCACGGTTCCCCGGACACGGGAATGAGATATGCTGTGCTGGACGAAATTGGCTTCCAGTCCGTGAGCTGCAAATTCCTGAACACAGAAAGTCCGGGCAAAAAAGCCGCGGTCGTCACGCGCTGCGACGGGCTCGATCGTCCAAACGCCTCGCAGTCCGCCCCGGATGAATCGCATAGCTCTCTTTCAGAATGGTTCAGATGTACGCTTGATCATGTCAGCACCTCATCGTATCGAATCCCGACCCGCCCGTACCATGCACCGTAAGGAGGATACGCGCCCTAACTACCCCTTTAGTCCTATCCATCTGGCTAGTACTATTCGCCTCGCCGCGACCATTTGGTCTATCATTATCAAATTGGGCAGCCCGTTAACCGCTGATTGGGCTTTGCGCATTGGCAATGGGTGACGCAAAACAACGCCATGCCTCATGTCCACAGCGATGCCGGAGCGGTCCCAATGTCGCATCGATCTAGCATCCGGACCCATACCCCGCTTGTGCCTACTGCTCGAGAATGGGGGGCGCCCCAGCGCGTGGCAAAACTGCAGACACTCGAGGCCTTGCGGGGTATCGCTGCGCTTCTGGTTGTCTTGTACCATCTGCAGGACATCTTCAGCGCGCGCGCGGGCGTCATCCCCTTTGGAGGCCTTTTCGGGTCAGGGGATAGGGGGGTCGATCTGTTTTTTGTCCTGAGCGGCTTTATCATTATGGCAACGCATGCGAGGGACATTGGCAGGCCGGGTAGCGTTCGTCTCTATTTTTACAAACGCTTCTGCCGCATATTCCCAAGTGTCTGGATCCTCACTGCGCTGGCTGCTGCCATCTACGCCTGTCAGTTCGGAGGAACCGCGAAGGCTTCGAAGCTTGACCCCTGGAATATTATTGCCAGCGCTCTGCTCCTACCCCAAAACGGTCCTCCACTCGTCAACGTCACTTGGACGCTGACATACGAAATCTTTTTTTACGTCCTGTTCGCCGTGCTACTTCTGAACCGTCGTCTGGGTATGCTGGTCCTGCTTACATGGCAGGCCGCAATTGCCCTGACTGCCGTTAATTTACTCCATTGTGACACCCCAATTGTCGCTTACTACCTGCGTCCGATCTGCCTCGAATTTGGCATCGGTATGACGTGCGCCTGGTTGATAATGCATCACTCCTGCGAGCGCCTCATTGGTAAACATGCTCAGCTCGTCCTGCTTACCTTTGGTTCGGGAACGTTCGTTGGTGGCCTGCTCTACGAGGCTATATGGCAGGCACAGGCCCTGAGCTCGACGCGGTTTCTGGTTTTTGGCTTTGGTTCGGCCGCAATCATCGTCGCGATGACACTTCTGGAACGAGCAGGCCGCTTACGCGTATTTTCCCCGCTTGTATGGCTCGGCGGCGCCTCTTACGCGATATACCTGGTCCATTACTCGGTTATCACGCTGCTTGCGATCGCAGTGCTGAGGCTTCAGGTGCTGCCTCCTACCACTCTGGTACTGCTTGCCTGCGCGATAATCGGCATTGCAGCTGGCGGCGCGTTCCACACCTATGTGGACCAACCCATTCAAGGGCTGCTTCGCCGTCTTGCTCAACGTGGCCATGACGTGCTTGCCGACGATGCGAAGCCGGTTGCAATAGCCAACGTGTATAATGGATTGATGCCGTGAAACGACGCCCGCTTTTCGCCGCGGCGGCCGGCGTGGCTTGGCTTGCTGCATCAAATCGGGCCGATGCGCGCACCGTGTCGAACCAGGAAATGGTGGCACCGCTGCTGCCTGACGGCGCCATTGCTGATGGCACAAGTCATCCCTTGTCGTCCCGGTTCAGTACTCTGGCCGAGGCGCGTATGGTATTCCCGGCCGCGACCGACCTGTCAGATGAGCTGGACTGGTGTGCGCTGCAATCTTCGATCGACAAGGCCCGTTCGCAGCGCGGTGGTGCCGTATATGTGCCGAACAACGGCCGTGCATACATCCTGAATCGGACGCTCACTGTCGATCCCAATATGGTTACGTTGCGCGGTGACGGCTCGACGCTCAGATTCGTTGGATTACGCGATGGGACCGCCGCGGTTCTGTTTAGAGCGGATGGTCCGGCTGCCTATGGACACGAGCGGCACGTGTTCGAAGGTTTTGAATTGGTAGGACCAGGACGAGATCCCCACGTCGCCGGCCTGTCCTTCCGCACGGACATCGAGGGCCTTTCGAGCCGAGCGATGATCCGTGACTGCTCAATCCATGGCTTCTTCATTGGGGTGTTATTTGGGGATCGCGCCTATGGCATCGGATTTTCGCACGCCTCAATTTTCGACTGTGAATTCGGTGTCCATGCACCGTATGGCCTAAAGGACGCTGGCGAAACGATAAGCTTTTCACAGTGCTACCTATTCAACTCCGGTTGCTGCGTATCCAACGCCGGTGGATTCGACATGAAGTTCTTTGGTTGCTCCCTCGATTATGCACAGAGATTGGTCTGGGATAACAACGGCGGGATCGATCTGATTGGATGCAGGCTGGAAATCGCACCTCCGACGCACCCGCCGCTGCATTGCAATGGCGGCCGGATCAATATGTTCGGAGGCTTTCTGTTGATCAACGGACCAAGTGACTCGGTTCATGTGCCCGAACTGTTTGCTTTGACCAACCCGGCCGCCAGCATTCACTTTTTCAGTGTGACAGGCTGGAACTGGCGAACCACAACGGGAAGGCTGACCAACGGGCCAGGCAAGGTGCGATGGTATGAGGGAGCGGAGATTACCGAGGCGCCGGCGAGCATTGGCCATCCTTGAATCCCGCAGCAACAATGGGACGACAGCTGTGATGGCATGGCGGATTCCTGAGCTAGGCGGATCGGCGACCCAGGTGTTGTCGCTTAATGTAATCGATACCCACGCTGCTGTCGCTTCGACTTCTTCTTATGTACCCGAGGTCGATGCGTTGCGTGGACTGGCCATGTCCGCCGTCGTCGCGTTTCATTGCAAGCTCCTGCCATGCGGTTGGATGGGTGTTTGGCTGTTCTTTGTCGTGTCCGGATTCTCGGTAACCACCTCCATGCTCGCTGGACAACGCAAAGCCACCGGTGTGGGAGCGGGCATCTGGCACTTCTACGTGCGTCGTGCCGCCCGCATTTGGCCGCTCTACTTTGCATTCCTCGGCCTGAACGTGATTGCGCTGGTGGCGCTTAGGAAGTTCGGACCGCTGGAGGAACTGCCTTCGTTGTTGAGCTTCACCTACAATTTCAAGATGACCTTCACGGACTACACGCCCGACATTGACTGGCCGGCGTTCGGGCATCTCTGGACACTCGCCGTGGAGCAGCAATTCTACCTGGTCTTTCCGCTGCTGATGCTGGTCAGTCGTGCTGTTCAGATACGCATTTTGCTTGGCATGATATTGGCCGCGCCGCTGATTCGTGCCGCTGTCGCCGCATGGGCGACTACATTGGGTTGGGATCCTGGCAGGATTGCCTTTGCCGTGTACGCCTTCGCCCCAGGCCATTTCGACGCTTTCGCTGCTGGGACCCTTATCGCTCTGTTCCGCACCGAGATCGCCGGGAATCGTCGTCTGCCCTATAGGGCCATGATCGTGGCGGCCGGCGTTGCCGCCATCCATATCAGCGTGTACGCCACGATCGGCGTCTTGAGGGTGGGTCATTTCTCGCCGGAGGCGATGAGAAACATCGTGTCAGGCATTGCCTACGGCCAGGGTCGCGAGATCTCCGTCTATCTGATTCCGACCGCCATCGGGAGCGCGATGCTGATCGGCATTCTTGCCCGCGAGCGGTTCTGTCTGTGGCTGTGCAGAATGCCTGCATTACAAGCCATTGGTCGGATTTCGTATGGAGGGTACCTGTTTCACGTACCGGCGTTGATGGTCGTCAATATTGGACTTGCGATGATTTTTGTACAACCCGCAGGCACGTTCGCTGCGATGAGCCATATTGCGCTTTTCGTCTGCGGCTTCCCACTTGCCGTAGCGACAGCGTGGCTATCGTTCACCTATTTTGAGCGACGCTTTCTGCGCATTCGGGCGCAGTACCGTTAGCCATGGGGAAATCACTTGGCAATACCGTTCGGTATATCTGGCTAAGCTACTTCGCCTGATTGATGTCCCGTTACCAATAAGTCGTATGTGCTACAATTGGGCATTTTTTTGAACAAGGCGCGTGATATACGCACACGTATAGGCTGCACATTGGTGGAGTTGTGGTCCGTGAAAGATTATGATCCGCCCGTCGGCCCGGATTCCTTCAGAAATCTCGTGCGACAGGCCAACAGCGGGGCGACCAGTATTCAGTGCATCTCGACCAAAGTCGAGATTGCCCTGATTGATTCCTTACGGTTCAGCCGGGACTGCCTGATCAGGGCCTTCGGCGCCATCCATCCAGAGTTATCGCTGGTCCCATTCAGCACCGTCGCAGACTGCGTCCGCTCTGCTCCTGCAAAATACGAGGTGATCCTTTACTACTCCCGTCATGGCAGTTCGTTCGAAAATGCGGCCCTGCAACAGATCAAAACGCTGCGGGAGGCATTCCTCAACATCCCGATCATCGTCCTGTCCGACGCCCAAAGCGCGCTCCAACCGAGACACATCCGCAATGCGCTGAATTCCGGCGCCCAGGGCTTCATCCCCACTCTGGTCACCGACGTGCCGGCTACACTTGCTGCGATCCGGTTCGTCAAAGACGGTGGCACCTTCGCTCCGCTCGACCTGTTGCTGCCCGGCCCTTCCGAGCGTTCAGCGACCGCCGGCCCGCCGCCGCCTGACCGGCTGACTCCCCGACAGCTGACGGTGTTGTCGCGTCTGCGCCAGGGCAAAGCGAACAAGGTCATCGCCTACGAGCTTGGCATGACCGAGAGTACCGTGAAGGTCCATATCCGCAACATCATGCGAAAAATGGGCGCCACTAATCGCACCCAGGCCGTCTACAACTCACAGCACCTCGACGACTACCCCGATAATTGTGGATTGAACGAGTGATACCTCAGGCAAACCGAAATTGCCCTCGATTTACTTCCAAAGTTGAAGCATCCCAGGGCGCCTCAACAGTCGGCTTGGCAGCCAGACTGAAACGTAAATTGTCGGATCGATATTTGGCCGGCTCCGCCAGAATTACTGCCCACAGAATCGGCGGACGGTCAGGCCCCCGCGATTTCCGCCGTGTCGTAGTCGTGGGTCCGATCGCTCGGCAGAATGGTTTGGCGAGTGGCGCCCGCCTCCAGCACGCCGCCTTGTGGCGTCTCGGCATCAATACGGAGCTGATTGATGCCGCGCCCGCCTTGCATAATCCCCTCTTCCGTGTCGCGCACCAACCAGGCTCTGCGTACGTCGTTCACGCCGGGGGGCCCCAGTCCGCTATCTTGCTTGCGACTGTGCTTCCCCACGCGGCCGATGCATACCGGATAGCCTACTGGGCATGGGAGTTGCCGGACCCGCCTCGGGAATGGGCGGGATGTGAGCGCCACTTCGACGAGATCTGGACGCCCAGCGATTTTGCCAAAAAAAGTCTGGTTCAACTGTTCGATCGGCCGATTCATGTCGTGCCGCACCACACGCCCGCTCGGCCAATGCGTCAGCGCGATATGGCGAAGCCATTTACCGTCCTTGCCATGGCCGATAGCAGATCAAGCATGTCCCGCAAGAATCCAGAGGGCGCGCTGCTCGCTTTTAACGCAACGTTTGGCACCTCGCCAGAAGCTCGTCTGCTTCTCAAGCTAAATGGACGCCCCACAGATCTTGATGCATTTGAGAACTCATTCGCTGATCTCCTCCGTGAGGACAATGTAGAGCTTATCCGGGATTATCTGGATGACGACGCCATGGCCGCGCTCTACCGCAGGGCCGACGTGCTTCTCTCGTTACATCGCGCCGAAGGCTTTGGCTTACCAATGTTGGAATCTATGGCGACCGGCGTGCCAGTCGTGGCGACAGCCTGGTCCGGGAATATGGAGTTCATGACACCGTACAATAGTGAACTTGTACCTTGCCGGCTTGTGCCGGTACAGGATCGGTATGGCATGTATACCGACAGCCTGTGGGCGGAGCCGGATCTCAACGCCGCCTCCCGCGCGTTGCGCCGACTTGCCAACGATCATGTTCATTACGACCGTCTCGCGGCTGCGGCCTACGAACGAGTGGTTACAGCGTCTCCCCGCTTTCCGTTCGCCGTGCCGGACACGAACCTAATCCATCAGCATGTTCCTGGCCATGACATCGCGCGTTGAATCATTGTCGAGTGTCCGGCGTCTTGCGCGCGGTTCGCTATGGAACGTGCTTGGCCGCGTATTCTCCCTGGTCATAGCTTTCGTCGCAACGCCGATTCTTCTCCACCATCTCGGGATCGAACGCTGGGGACTTTTTACTCTTTCCCTGGCCGTCTGTGGCACCTTTGGGATTTTGGATCTCGGTGTGAGCGCTGCGCTAACCCGGGCTTTGGCTGAGAGGATCGGTACGTCGCAGGAGCGCGACGCTGCCTCCTTGGTGCTGATAGCCTTCATAGTCCTGTCCATCAGCGGTTTCGTTGGCGCGGCGGTTGCCTATTCGCTGGTTCCACTCGCGGTGGACCACATGCTGAATGTTCCGCCATATCTGCGGGACGAAACAATTTTGGCATTTCACGTGCTGGCCGCGGCGGGCCCACTCATCGTGCTCAACGCCGGCATGTGGGGGGTACTGGCCGCCTACCAGCGCTTCGGCCTCGCCAACATTGTCAATCTTCCGATCAGCCTGCTGTATTATATCGGTCCAATGCTCGCGCTCGCCCTGCGGGCCGACCTTGTGAGCGTAACAATAGCGCTCGTCGCCGTGCGCGGTGCGCAAACCTTGATCTATTTGTTGCTTCTCTGGCGTGCCGTACCAGATCTGCTGTGCCGACCGCAGCTGAAATTCTCACTGCTCCGCGGACTTGTGGCGATCAGCCTCTGGATGACGATATCGAATACGCTTTCATCGCTCATCATGCAGGTCGACAGGTTGATCGTTGCGGGGATGCTGACCCTTGCGGCCACCTCATACTATTCAGCGCCGCTCGATCTTGTCCTCCGGTTCATCGTCATTCCTATTGCAATTTCGACCGCCTTCTTTCCTGCCGTGGCTACCAGCTATCGTACGATGCCCGCACGCTCCGGGGCACTGCTCCGGATCGGTTCGCTGACCACTATCCTCGCAGTTTGGCCACCTTGCCTCCTGGTCGTCAGCTTTCCGCAAGAGCTGCTTACGCTGTGGCTCGGCCCTGAAGTTGCGGCCGCGAGTCATACAGTACTACTGATTCTCGGCATCGGCACATTCGTGGCCTGCGCATCGGTGTTGCCCGGCACCTTCACTGACGCAATCGGACGGCCGGACATTGGGGCAAAAATACTGCTTGTCCAGGCAGTCCTGTTCCCTCCTATCATCATCGTTCTCGTGCGGCAATTTGGTATCGAAGGTGCCGCACTTGCGTGGACAGCCCGCTGCGTCATTAGCATCGCCGTGCGGCTGTGGGTATGTATCAGACTGTGTCCTCAGCTTGATCGGGTCATCCGCCCGCTTGCATGGACGCTTGCTCTAGGCACAGCAGCATTGACCATTTATCCGCTGATCAGTCCGGCATCACTGCGGCTAACAGCAATTATATTGACTGCGCCTGTGATTTTGATCATTTCGGTGGCCAGCCTGATGGAAATTCCTGAGATGCTCCGGGTATATCAGTACACGCAAGGCTGGTTTGGGCGTGTTGCTCCGGAACAAGCTGTGGACCGCACTTAGGAGATGGACATGCAGGATCGTAGCATCGAGAGGTCGCCGATACCCATTGGTGCTGTCGCCCTCGCCGGAACATCGGAATCCATCAACCGGATGGAACCTCTTGGTATACCGCTCGCGCGATTTGGCGCGATCCTGGGTCGCCACTGGTGTCTTCTGCTGCTGACCATGGCCGTGGGCGCCGGAGGGACCGCTGCCTTCGTGACGTCGATACCGAAGCAATTTACCGCAGAGGCGTCGATCCTTATCGAACCTCGGCGGACCCAGGTGAGCGACCTACAGGCCATTTCGCCCGACCCGGGCGATGTTACCAGCCTGATCCGAACGCAAATCGACATCCTGAGTTCGCCGACCTTGATGACCGGAGTGGTCGAAGCGTTGCATCTCGACCAGAACCCGGAGTTCGTCCAGCCAGGCAATGGCCTGTTGGGTCAGCTTTCGACAGTCATCCACCATGTCATTGCGACGACCGAGCCAAAGGCGGCCACGCCGACCCACCGGCAACTGACCGCTCTGGCGGCGGCCGTCCTGAGCGGCAAGGTCAGCTTTGCAAACGAGCTGCGATCCAGCGTGTTACGGGTAATGGCAACCACGCAGAGCGCGACCCTGAGCGCCCAGATTGCCAACGAATTGGCGCGGCAGTTCCTTGACTTCAAGCGCCAGGAAAAATTTCAGGCGATGCAACGAGCCCATGACTGGTTTCAGGAGCAATTGGCCGAGCTTGCCGATCAGGTGCGTAAGACGGAAGGCGCGGTTGAGCAGTACCGAGCGCAACATGGACTGCTTGATTTGCCTGCCGATGGCACCAGTGGCTCGACACGGACGACTTCGGTAACCCGCCAGCAGTTGAACGAAGTTGCGTCGCAACTCACGCAGGTTGCGCGAGATCGGGCGCAGAAGGAGGCAAAGCTTGCTCAGGCGCGGACCGCCCTGAATACCCAGCAGCCAGGAGCATTACCCGATGTCCTGATGTCGCCGGTCATTACTCAACTGCTGTCACAGGAGGCTACGCTTGCCGGACGCGAAGCGCAGCTTGCCGCCAGTGAAGGCAGTGGCAACCCGGAACTGGTCGCCGCTCGCGCCCAACTGCGCAGATTGCAACTACGCGTATCTCAGGAGATGTTGAACATCGTCCAAAGCCTCAGCACAGATGCCCAGTCAACGCGCGAGCAGGAACAGACGTTGCGGCGGCGGATGGACGACCTGCGCGAATCGGTCGGCGCCGAAAATTCGGCGGAAGTCGGGTTGCAGGGCCTACAGGCCAAAGCCCGCGCAACGCGCGGTATCTATGACAGCTATCTCACCCGCGTGACCCAGCTCGCGAATGTGGCTGGGATACAGGAGCCCGATGCCTCCCTGGTATCCGGCGCCGAACCACCGATGAGCCCGTCAGCACCAAGACCGCTGCGGCTCGTCTCCGTAGCGGCATTGCTATCAACCGTGCTCGGTGTCGCACTTGCCTGCTTCATCGAACGGGTTCGTCGAGGCTTTGGATCGCCCGAGCAATTGGAAGTATGCGTGGGGATTCCGACCCTCGCCCTTCTACCGAAAGCTTCTGCGAAGGCCCGGAGAGTGGCCGCGCGGGGCCGTCGCGCACTTAAGTTCGCTGCGTCGCTCGACAAGTTGCGGGGGCATTTGCGGGCTCTCGGCGACGAGCGCCCAAAGGTCATCATGGTTTCGTCCGCGCTGCCACAAGAAGGAAAGTCGGTATTGGCTGCAGGTTTGGCCGCCAACACCGCGGCAACGGGTTGGCGGGTCCTTCTGATCGAGTGTGACTTCCGCCGACCTTCCGTTGCGAGGCAGTTTCAGATCCCGTCATCGCCAGGCCTCAGCGAGGTCCTGATCGGGGGTACACTCGGAGAGGATACATCCGCCGTTCACGAAGTGTCGCCACGCCTGCACGTTATTCCCGCGGGAACTGGGACAGGAGATCCGCAGGAACTGCTCGCATCGAACCGCATGGCACAATTGCTCGCGGCCGTACGAAAGCAATATGACCTCGTCATATTGGATACGCCTCCCGTGATTCCAGTATACGACGGCCTCGTGCTGGCGCAGCATGCCGATGCCACGCTGATGATCGTGCAATGGGAAAAGACACCGCGCACCGTCGTTCAGGATGCCATTCGGCTCCTGCGCAACAGCCAGGCGCATTTTCTGGGTGCCGTACTCACCCGTGTTGACCTTCGGCGTGCGGCGCAGTCGGGCGGCCGCCCCGCCAAACTCTATGACTACGGAAGCAGCTATCATACGGTCCGGACCTGAGCCGCAATGAAGCTGACAGTACTGGGTATCTTGGTCTTACCGCTCAGCCTCATATGGGCGCTTCGGCCATTGCGCCTTGTCCAGATCGCTCTGGTCGCCGCGGTGTTCGAAGCGGGGGCCGCTCTAGTAATTGCTGGCGGCTTTGGCCTGCCCTTGGCGATGGTGCCTGGCCTGTTGTTCATCGCCTACATCATCATGCAGTACGCCCTGGGCATGCGCTATGCCGCGGAGGGACCAGTGCTGCGTGCTGTGATACCATTATTGGCTTTACTGTTTTACGCGCTGTTGTCGGTGCTGCTCCTACCTGACGCGTTCGCCGGCACGGTGATGGTCTGGCCGCAGAAGGCGGATCCGATCCAGCCTGGTCTAGTCCCACTGGCATTCAATTCCGGCAACGTCACGCAGACGCTCTATCTTGCCATGAATATAACCATTACTGTCGCCACAGCATTGTTCCTTACACACAGTAAGGTCTCCTATCGCGGAATCATTTGCGCGTACCTGCTTGGGGGCTACGTTGTTGTCGGTCTGGCATTCTGGCAATTCGCCTCACGCATTGCCGGAGTGCCGTTCCTGGACGATGTACTGTACTCAAATCCTGGTTGGGCGATCGTCGAACAGAATCTGGGTGGCGTGCCACGCATCCAGGCATCGTTTTCCGAACCAGCCGGCCTGGCGTTCTATTTGTCAGGTCTCTGCTTTTGTTGCCTTTGGTTAATCGCACGGCGCTATCGCGTGATGGCCCCCAGTCTTCTGCTCGTGCTTGCAGTGGTCGCTATGCTGCTCTCTACGTCGACGACCGGTATCGTCACCCTCTTGCTGGGTCTGCCACTGCTAACGGTTTTGACGGGCCTGCGCTCGGACGCCAGCGGCCTGGCGCAACTTATGAAGACTGTGGCAGTTTTGGCGCTCAGCGGCGCCATCGCCATCGGACCCGTATTCGTGCTGAAGCCATCGCTTTTGCAGTCGGTGGACCAGGTGGTGACCTCCACCCTTTCGAAGGGCGACAGCGAGTCGTATACAGAGCGGTCAGGGATCGACGCTGCAGCCGTGGCAACGGTAGGGGCGAGCTATGGCCTTGGTGTAGGTTGGGGAAGCTTCCGCGCGTCGAGCCTTCTCCCCGGGCTGCTGGCCAACGGCGGCGTATTTGGCGTCCTGATGGTACTTTGGCTATTTGCACGGGTCGCACGGCTGGTATCGAAGGCAGCAGCGAACGCGCCTGAGCATTCGGGGCGGGTCCTAGTCGACGGATTTTCTGCCGCGCTCTGTGGGCAGTTATGCGCCGCCCTCCTGTCGGCACCCACCATCGGATCGCTTGCCTTCTTTCTGCAACTCGGCTGTGTGATCGGCGCTGCTGCGCGAATGTCGGTGGAACCAAGTTCAGCAGCTGTTGCCGGTCAGCAAATCTCCATTGTCACTCCTAGAGGAAATGTAGCCGCCGCATGATACCGCCCCCTGTATTCCTAAACGGACGGTTTTTTAGCCAATCGATTACTGGCGTTCAGCGATTCGCGGCTGAGACAACTGCCGCGATCGATCGTCTCATCGCGGATGGCGAATGGCCCGAGACAACGGTGTTGGCTCCTCGTGCGTCGCGCCAGGGTAGCGCCAGCGGTCATGATACGACGTATCAGCGACTGTCGCTGAAAGAAGTTGGTCGGACAAGCGGCCACGTGTGGGAGCAAGCCGAGTTACCGATGGCGGCACGCGGCGGCATTTTGGTGAATCTTGGCAATACTGCACCACTGCTTGCGGGATCCCGGCAGGTTGTCGTTATCCACGATGCAGGCGTGTTTGACACGCCGGAGTCCTACTCGCTGCAATTCCGTCTCTGGTATCGGATTTTGCAGCAGCGCCTGGTCGGCGTGGGCGCCCATGTGGTCACAGTGTCGAAATTCGCGTGTGGCAGGATCGCCGAGTGTCTGGACATAGATCCCGCCTCCATCGCTGTGATGTACGAGGGCGCCAATCACATTCTGCGCGCGCCGGCCGATCCTGGTACGCTAGATCGCCACGGCCTTGTCGCAGGCAAATTTGCCCTCGTTGTCGGTACCGGAGCGGCGCACAAGAACATCACCGCAATTGAACAAGGAGCTTCGCTGCTCGAACAACGCGGCATGATGCTTGCCGTTGCCGGTTCTGCCGACCCTTCACTGGTGTACAGCACGAATTCCAATGCCGGCTGCATCGGGCGCCGCCTGGGACGGGTGACTGATGCAGAATTGCGGGCACTGTATGAGTCTGCATTATGCCTGTTGTTCCCATCGCGCTATGAGGGCTTCGGTCTTCCACCAGTCGAAGCCATGGCATGCGGATGTCCGGTACTCGCTTCGCGCGGCGGCGCCGTCGAGGAGATCTGTGGTGACGCCGCTTTGTATTTCTCCGCCGACGATCGACGGTCAATGACAGATGCAATCGAGCGGCTGCTGGACGAGGAGGGCCTGGCTTGCGACCTGCGCGCCCGCGCCATTGCGCGCGCAGCGTCTTTCCGCTGGGACGTGTCGGCCCGAGTGCTGGCCGGCGTCGTCAAGCAGCTGCAGTAGCGGCAACTGGTCCAGTGCGATCCGTCAGGTTCCAGTTGGGAGATAACTTGCTGCAGCAGGCCGATCGGTTCGCCAGCTTGTTCCAGCGCCAACCGCCGCGAAGGAAAGCGGGGCCGCCGAGCCGCGAAGATTCATTACGGGTGGCCGGAAGTCTCGGTCCCGAATGGTATTTTTCTGAGGACGACCGGCCCCACTTCGTCCACCACGATGGCAGGCTGTGGCTGGTCTATGATGAAGTCGGCCGGTGGGAGTCCTGGATTGGCCACCGGCTGGTTGGCCGGTTTTCCACTCTGCGTCAGGCTAGAATTGCTCTGCGAAAAGCCCAACGCTGCTAACGCCGGCCGTACGGCCGATGAATTCATGCATTTCGGCCCGAAAGCGCGCCTGTGAAAACCGGAGTGCGTTTGCTCGGCACGCCTCGCTTGTGATGGCCGGCGCGAGCGCCTCGAACTGCGCCAACGCTGCCGACACGGCAGTCGCATCCTGACGCATGAAGAACAGGCCGGTCGGGTCTTGATCCTCGTCGGACACCACGATGTCGCGCGCACCGCCCCGACCGAACGCTATGACCGGTGTACCGCAGGCCTGCGCCTCCACCATGGCGATGCCGAAATCCTCCTCGGCAGCAAACACGAAGCCGCGGGCCCGCTGCATCAAACCGATCAGCTCAGGCTGCGAGACGACCCCTTTGAACTCGATGTTTGGCGCTCCGCGCGCTGCGGCGCGGACTTTCGCGCGATCGGGCCCATCGCCGACGACAACCAGGCGACGGCCACGATTTTTCTCGAAGCTCTCAACCACGACTTCAGCTCGCTTGTACGGAACGAACCTGCACGCAAGCAGAAAGAAATCATCCTTGTCGCGCACGAAGCCGAACTGCTCAACATCGACGGGGGGATGGATGACGGCGGCCTTCCGTCGATACACCTTGCCGATCCGTCGCGCGATGTAGTTCGAGTTGGCGATGAAATGGTCAACACCATTGGCAGTGCATACATCCCATTGCCGGAGCCTGCCCAGAAGCCAGCGCGCATAAGCGGCACGTATCCCCCGGTCAAGCCCCGCCTGGGCAAGATACTGGTGCTGCAGGTCCCAGGCGTACCGCATCGGCGAGTGTGTGTAACTGATATGGATCTGGTCGGGACCGGTGAGAACTCCCTTGGCCACAGCATGATGGCTCGAAATCACGAGATCGTAGCCGCTGAGATCAAGCTGTTGCACGGCCAGAGGCATCAATCCGAGGTAGTTGCGAAACATGCGCCGGGAAAATGGCAATCGCTGCACGAAAGAGGTTCGGACCTTCCTGTCACGCAGGAATGTCCTTTCGGATTGCGGTAGAAAGTCAGCAACCGCAAACACATCTGCCTGGGGAAAGCAGATCAGCAGCTGTTCCAGCACGCGTTCGGAGCCTGCATAGGTCTCGAGCCATTCGTGCACAATCGCAATGCGTGTTCCGTTACCAGCCGGGTGTATCTTGTGGGTTCGACCAAGGTCGTACCGCGGAAGTTCTCCTGTGTCGGTGACGCCCGGGATCTTATGCCGAAGCCTCGACCGCGGCAGTTCATCGAGGTCGCTACCCGCCAGGTCGCGAAAGTCTACTGTTGTCTCAGACGGCATCGGCGTCCTCCACCTGTCCTGTCACCGAGCGCCTTCCCGCCTGAGCACGGCCGGGATTGTTTTCAACAGGACGGCAAGGTCATGCCAGATCGTCCAATTATTCACATACCAAACGTCGAGCCGGACACGGCGAGCGTAGGACGTGTCGCTCCTGCCGCTGACCTGCCACAGCCCTGTCAGGCCGGGGCGCAAGGCGTAGTAGTGTGCAATGTCCTCACCGTAGTGAGCGATTTCGCTATCCACGATGGGACGTGGCCCCACCAGGCTCATCTCCAGCCGGATGACATTGAGCAGCTGCGGCACCTCGTCCAAACTCATCTGCCGCAAGAGTTTGCCCAACCGAGTGACCCGCGGATCGTCGCGCAGCTTGTGAGTAGCACGCCATTCTGCCGCGCGTTCTGGGTCGGTCGCCAAGATCTGCTGAAGGACCTGGTCGGCATTCACCACCATGGTGCGGAACTTGAGGCAATAGAAATGGCGGCCGCTTGCTCCAATTCGCCGATGCGCAAACAACACCGGACCACCATCCGACCGGACGATAGCGGCAATGATCAGCAGCAGCGGGCTGGCAATGAGAAGAAGCAATATTGCAAAAGTAACATCGAAAATGGCCTTAAAAAGCCGGGGAATCGGGCGCGACAAGCCGTCCCTATACGACAGCAGCATCGCATCCTGCCCGAAACACGGGGTCAGGCGGCACGAGAATCCATGGGGAACGACCACCGCGAAAGGAATCCGCTCACGCAACGCGCTTTCGACCGCCGCGCCTCGTTGTTGCTCGTCGCTGATAGCGATAAGAAGGAAGCTCGCACGGTATCGTGCCAGCAGGGATTTCAATCGTGGGCCGTCCATCGCCGATAGCGCAGCTGCTGCTGGTTCGATCCGCCGAACAATCTGATAGCCCAGTGATCCATCTGTCGTCATCGCTGCATCGACCTGTGCCGTGCCGGCATGGTCTCCGATGATGACAGCGGGCACCAACCAGAGACCGAAGGCCGCCAATGCCTGTTTAGCCAAGTGATTGGCGACGACCGCGCCGATGGAAAATATAAGGATAGAGCCAATCGCCGGCAGGCGGCGTCCGATATCCCCGGTGAGAAAACCGAGGGCGCCCTCTATGCCAACCGCGCAGACTGCAACGCACACCACGATCCGCATTTCGTTCCAAAACGAAATCCGGTCCGTATATCGGCCTCGTCCGATCAAAAAGGCCAATATCCCGGCAAACGGCGCAGCCAGGTCAACGACCAGCGTTTGCTTGTCGAGAGGCGTGACGCCGCAACACCATCCGGAAGCGAGCTTCGACAGATGGAAAACCACCAAGCCGGCAAGTGTGATTGCAATGCAATCCGCGCCAAAGAGTACCAACGATCGTGCAGTGGCATAGAATGCGGATTCTATCGAAGCAACATCGCCAGTCGGCACGAGACGCCTGCGGACGGCAAGCGGGCTAATAAACGATGCCAACCGCGCCTCCAAAATTCGACAGATTGAACAACTCCGTCAGAACCTATCCACGTTGCCATACTGCGCGAAAGCTCCCCTTCAGTTGTAACGTTTGGGTCGCCAAAGGTAGTACTATGGTCAACAGACGTATTTCATCCCGGCCGGTTTGGAGGCGAATAGCGCGTGGATACTTCGGTCGGAATGAAGCGTAAATCGAGGGCCTGGTCTGCAACAACAACCAGGTCGGGCGAACGCGCTTGCCGACGTGCGCCGCGTAGCTACCCTACTCTTATTGAAGATAGTGGGCTGTACTACGCCTTTTATACGACTGGACGTTTGAGATCGCTTGGATAGTCTCTTTATTGCTACGTCTGCCGAGCGATCCACGTGCAATCTCTATCAGGAAGCGAGTTGTGAGCAAGATCTCAGAGTGTCTGATCATTGGAGCAGGGCCTTATGGCCTGTCACTGGCTTCTCACCTGCGCGCAGCAGATGTAGACTTCAGGATCGTCGGGAGCCCGATGCTGCCCTGGCGCACTGCCATGCCGGCGCAAATGCACCTGAAGTCCGAAGGCTTCGCCTCCACACTTTTCGAGCCCACGCAACAATTCACCCTTGCCGCCTATTGTGCGGAGCAGGGTATCCCCTACTCGGACATTGGCCTTCCGGTCAGGCTCAGCACATTCGTTGAGTACGGGCGGGCATTCCAGGCCAGATTTGTCCCGAATTTGGAAGATAGGACTGTAACGTCCATACAACGGCTCAGCAATCGGTTCAGGGTTGGCATGCAGGATGGAGGTACTATAGACGCCCGCCGGGTCGTGGTGGCATCGGGCATTCTTTCGTACGCCCAGGTTCCTCCAGAGCTCGCAGGTCTGCCGAAATCGACCTGTAGCCACAGTTCGGAACATCACGATCTTTCACGCTTCAAGGGCAGCAATGTCACGATCGTTGGCGCCGGCGCCTCGGCCATGGATATCGCAGCTTCGTTGCACCAACACGGAGCGACGGTAACCGTTATTGCGCGAAGATCCTCGGTGAAATTCCAAAGCCCCCTGGGCTCGCGCTCGTTGCTTGACCGTTTGCGTGCGCCGATGACACCTTTAGGTCCGGGTTGGAAATCGGTGCTCTGTACTTGCGCACCGCTGCTGTTTCACCTGATGCCGGAGCGATTCCGCACTGATGTGGTACGCCGCTATCTTGGCCCGGCACCGGCATGGTTTGTTCGAAAGACCGTCGAGAGCAACGTTCAGATCATAACCGACGCGACGATAGCGGCGGCGAAGGTGCAGGACGGACGCGTAAAGCTCACACTGCGGCAGGACGGATCGGCAACCCGCCCCGTGTGGGCAGATCATGTGATCGCCGCCACCGGCTTCAAGGTAAACACTCGTCGCCTCAATTTTCTGGATTCCGATCTGCAGACAGCGCTTCTCTGTGCCGATGGTTCGCCGCGCCTGTCGCGCCATTTCGAGTCGTCGGTCCCCGGCCTCTACTTCATCGGGACGGCAGCGGCCAATAGCTTTGGGCCGATGCTCCGCTTCGCCTACGGCGCGGGCTTTACGGCACGTCGGCTGTCGCGGCATCTCATTGGCGCAGCGGTGCGCGGGGCGCCAGTCTCTTGGCCGCAGATGCGCCCCGGTACGGTAGCGGCGCGCAGCTAACATACACACTGCCGGCAAATGACGCCCAGGGTTCTCTTCGTCTCGCTAACCAATGATATTGGCGCCGAGCGGATAGCCGCAACGTTGGTTAGCCATGGTGCGGTTTGTGCAACGCTCAGTCCTCGCGGCTTCTATAGCGCAAGGACGGCTTTCATCGAGCGCCATTTCCCTCTGCCGCGCCAGTATGGGATGTGGCTCGGTACGTTGCTTGTACGCCCCGAGCTCGAAAAAGCAGTGAGGATCTGGGCCCCGGACTTCATCGTGCCACTCGACGATGTGGCAGCGTGGTTGCTCCGTGGTCTCGCCACCAACGACAAGGTGTCGCAACGGGTCAAGCACCTACTGGTGACTTCACTGGGTTCGCCAGGCGGTTACCAGGCATGTTGCAGCCGCCTTGCATTGATGCGAGCCGCAGCCTCCTTGGGAGTCAGCATACCGGACTTCCATGAGGCTCGCACCGCAGCCGGGGCGTTCGACGCAGCGGATCGCTGGGGGTACCCGGTTGTTGTAAAATCGGAATTCACCTGCGGTGGTCGCGGAGTGGCCATTGTCTCCCACGCGGGCGAACTGTGCCATCAAGTTGAGAGGGCAATGCATCGGGGCATCGGTTTGGGACGGCGTTTGCGCGCCCTGACCCGACATATGATCTGGCGCCGGGCAGGCCTCCCCGGAATATACGGCGTGCCGTCGTTATTGCAGGCCTATATATCAGGCCAGCCAGCAATGCGGACTGTGTCGACATGGAATGGCCGCGTGCTGGCAGGTGCGAGTTTCGTCGCCGATCGTGTTCACCCGGAGCCCACCGGCTCGAGCAGCCTCGTGCGCTACGTTGAGCATGCCGGCATGGAAGAAACCGTACGCCTGCTCGTTGAAAAGCTTGGTTGTTCGGGCTTCGTCAGCTTTGACTTCCTTCTGGATCAGGGCAACAACGCGTACCTGATCGAGATGAACGCGCGGTCGATCGGTACCAGTCATCTTGGTGGCTTGTTTGGACATGATCTGTGCGGCGCATTGGTGGCGCAACTTCGTGGAAAGCCCGTGTCGTCCCCGGCTCTTACCGTCCATCCAAGCCGGATGGTCGCCTTGTTTCCAAAGGAATGTGAACGGGATCCAAGCGATCTGCACCGGCTACAGTCGGCGGCCATACTGCACGATGTCCCGCTGCACGATCCGCCTCTCATCGTGGCGCATTTGCAGCGACTGGAGAAGATCCATCCGGTCCATATCGAAGCCATCAGGCAAGCCCTCGGAGTGTCGCCTGCCCGCCAACGGTACGGCTGGAGTTTACCGCTACAACGGATTGCGCTGACGAGCGGCTTCCTGCCGATCAGGCATCCCGTCCAATCACACAGCAAGGCCAAGCGATGAACGACGAATGCTGGATGCCGACCACGCGCATTATTCCTGTCATTCTCTCTGGTGGGTCCGGCACCCGGCTTTGGCCAATATCGCGCGAGAGCTTTCCAAAGCAGCTTTGGCCGCTGACCGGCGATCACACCTTGATTCAGCAGACCGCGCTAAGGGCATGCGGGCCTGGCTTCATGGCGCCCATCATCGTCTGCAACCATGAGCATCGCTTCCTGATTGCCGAGCAGTTGCGTGCCGTTGGTATCCATGATGCCAAACTGATGCTAGAGCCGATCGGTCGCAACAGTGCACCCGCCATCACCGCTGCTGCCCTCGTGGCGGCCGAAGACGACCCTGACGCCATCTTGTGGATATTGGCTGCTGATCACGTCATCGCCGATGAGGCTGCTCTACGTCCCGCGCTGGCCACTGCCGCGCTCGCTGCCCGCCATGGCCGCTTCGTCACATTTGGCATGCGTCCGATCGCGCCGGAGACCGGCTATGGCTACATTGAGCCAGGTGAGCCATTGCCCTGTGCACCTGGCGCTCATGCCGTCGTTCGCTTTGTGGAAAAGCCGGATGCAGCTACAGCGACTCGTCTCATCGCAGATGGGCGCTACCTGTGGAACTCTGGCATGTTCGTATTCACCGCTCGTACTCTGCTACAGGAACTCGAAACGTACGTTCCTGATGTATTGTGTTCCGTTCGCCAGGCGGTGAAGGGGCGGCGTAACGATCTCGACTTCATTCGACTTGACGAGGCAGCGTTCCATGCTGCCCCGTCGATCAGTATCGACTACGCTATTGCCGAACGTACGAAAGTGGCCGCCGTGGTGCCGGCTGATATCGGGTGGTCCGACGTTGGCAGCTGGAATACCCTTTGCAATCTTGGTACTCCCGACGCCACGGGCAATATCGCCATCGGCGACGTGGTGCTGGAAGGTTCCCATAACTGCTATGTGCGCAGCGACGACATATTGACGGCAGTCGTCGGGTTGGAAGATGCGGTGGTGGTGGTGACGAAAGATGCTGTGCTGGCGATGCACCGCGATCACGCGCAAGACGTGAAGCAAGTGGTGGAGCGACTGAAGTCTGCAGGACGACAACAAGCGGTAGCGCACAACCGGGTGTACCGCCCATGGGGATTTTATGAAAGCCTGATCCTAAGTGACCACTTTCAGGTAAAGCGAATCGTGGTGTCACCAGGCGCCCGATTGTCTCTACAAAAACATTCTTACCGATCCGAGCACTGGGTGGTGGTTCAGGGCACCGCCAAGGTTACGCGCGATGCTGAGGTAATCATACTGGGCGAGGACGCAAGTATATATCTGCCGCTGGGCTGCACTCATCGTCTGGAGAATACCGGCACGGTTCCGCTGGAATTGATCGAGGTGCAGCTGGGCTCCTATATTGGCGAGGATGATATTGTGCGTCTGGAAGACAACTACGGGCGAAGCTGAGAGCTTTTGGCCTTCACGGCGGCGCTCCGGCTGCGGTTGAGAAGTCCCCATAGCGGCCGCCGAAAATCCTGGCGGCACCAGACCGACACGATCGCTTCGCCTTGGCCATCCGTTCCGCAGGTGGCGCATAGATGCTGCGCCTACTGCGACCAGGGTCCTAAGGTGACGATGGCGTATCGCCCGCTGGCAAGTTATCCAAACGACCGCCCCAATTGCGCCTCCTCCAAATTGCCTAGTCGTTTTTGTCGTGCATCGATGCTATTGATCTATTTGTGTCCACGCTCCGGTGGGCGCGACCAGCTAGCCTCGGCCGTCCTCTGGCCCCCAGAGGACGGCCCTTTTTTGGATGATCGTGTTAGCATCCCGGTCGCACATAGTCAGCTACCCGCGTTGTAGCAGCCCGGTGGCTGCCACTCGATAGAGCAGGAAGCATCATCCATTTGGATGCGCGCGGCGAATGCCTCCTACCAAATAAGGACAATCACATGGACCTTACACTTGCTTTAATACAGTCGTCGATCGGAATGCGCGCTGCCTGACTTCGTGCGGGCTGCCGAATTGAACAGTCGCCAGTGGAGTCCGGTGTGCGTCCCATTTTTGTGAGTAAGTAGTACATGATTCGCGCTCGGCGCTAGGAGTGGGCGTGTCAACAACCAAACGCCGTTGCCTGTTGATAGGGCACGACCTCATGCTCTTGGATGATCTGCGCTATCTGCTGGAACCAGATTTTGAACTTCTGGCCGCACCCGTTGACAGCGATGCCGCTCTGTCGGCGGCGGCGACATTCGGTCCCGATACCGTTATAATCGATGCGGACAACGCCGAGATCAGCCTGCGGATCGGAGAGTCTCTTCGTGAGGTTAACCCTGACCTGACAGTGACATACCTGACCAGCGATGTCGCACCCTCGTGGCGGTCGCGCGGGGTCAGCAAGACCCAGCCGGCGTCAGAGTTCCTGCGGGCATTTCGTGCGCTATTTCCGCGCCGCGGATCGGCTGCGGAGCAAAAGCCCACCGCAACCCTATCCGATCGCGAGCGCGAAGTACTGACGCTGCTTGTCCGCGGGATGAGCATGAAGGAGGCCGCACGCAAGTTGGGTATCTCACCGCGGACCGTCGCGTTCCACAAGTACAAATCAATGGAGGTCAATGGGTTGCGGAACAACGCCGATCTGATAAGATTTGCTTTGTCCCACAAGATACTACCTAATTTAGCCATCTTCGTTGTAATGCCGGCTGGGAGAATACTGGCCGAAATTGCGCTGACCTGACCGCGATGGGCCTGTTGCTTCGCTTCCCATCGGTGCCATAGTATACCGTTATGGTCTGACACCGGATGGATGAGTCATTTGGATGGCGCTACAATACAACGAAACGTTCGATGTCCTGCTCGCTTCCCCTGACAAGCTGGGAGCGCATTCCGCAGTCGCTCCCGACAGCGATCGGGATCCCGAACCGGATTGCCAGGACCGCGAAGTCCTGAATGCTTTCACGCGTTTCAATATGGTTGAGGCAGAGCTCGATCGGCTTGTGGGATGTGATGCTGTTCCCTCCGACGACGTCTTCTTGGCCCTCCATCGTCAATGGAGCCAGGCAGTTGCACAGGCATTCACCCTTCCCGCGTGCACCATCGAAGGGCAGCGCGCGAAGAAGGCGATGCTGTTTAAGTCTTTAAGGCTGGTACTGGGAATTAATCCGTCAGGTGCGGCACCTGTCGGGAACCGACTGGCCTGGAACATCAACCGCTCGCGAGGGCTGCGATGACGGCAGCCCGCCGGTGCGCCGCCGCGAAGGCGGCAGCGCGAGATGGGGATGCGAGTGCCAATGGCACTGTCGCAGGGACCGCGTGAGCGCCATCCAACAGACTGAGAGACGTCAGGCCGCGCCGCGCACAAGAAGACTACGACCTCACCCAAGCTGTATTTGCGGGATCGCCGATACGTCGTTGTCCGGCACACAGGTGGCACGTCCGCGGAGGTTGCGCCGCGAATGCTTGATGTAGGAGGCGTTGTTCACCTCGCGATGACAGCCAGGACATATGCCGATTGAGAAAATGGCTGACTGCACTTGTGCAGGATCCATCCGACTGCATCCGGTATGGAGCACGCATGATCCGGCAAATCTGCGGCCTGATGTTACCATATCTGAAGCAATGAGTTGCAATCTCGCGGACGGCCCTACTTGGCTTGCTTACTGGCCACAGGTTCTTCGAGCTACAAAGATGATCGGTAATTCCTTGATCGGATCTACCGGCAAGGTGCACTCGATGAAAATGTCACCGTGATTATGCCATTTGAGCGCAGTCTCAAAAGCTGAATTAGCTCCTTGGCTAATTGGCAGCCAATAATACGACTTTCGTAGAATACGATTGGTATTCGTCATCGCTTAAGCGGATTGACACGGAAAAGTGAGGGGCGCATTCCCTTACCGCAATCTTAACGATTGCGTGATGCGAATTTAGTACGATAGTAGCATCGAATGGGTGAAGCGGAGATCAATGAGGTCGTGAATAGATCGAGTGCACCCGCGGGGCTAAGTCTTCAGGCTAGCAACGGCAAGTCAGATTCTTCGCCCGTGATTGAATCGGAGTTTACAGAAGCATCCGATGCGACAGTGACCCACGTTGCCGCATCAAGTTGCATCCGGGTCGGCCTGATCGATTCTCTGCGGTTCAGCCAAGACTGCCTGATCCGGGCATTCAGCGCCAGCCATCCGGAGTTGTTATTGATCCCGTTCGGCACAGTCGCTGACTGTATCCGCTCCGCTCCCGCAAATTTTGAGCTCATCCTGTACTACTCGCATCACGGCAGTTCGTTCGAGAATGCAGCCCTGCAGCACGTCAAGACGCTGCGGCAGGCATTCGACAACATCCCGATCATCATCCTGTCCGACGCCCAGAGCGCGCTGCAGGCGAGACACATCCGCAGCGCGCTGAATTCCGGTGCTCAGGGCTTCATCCCGACGCTGGTCACGGAGGTGCCGGCTGCGCTTGCCGCGATCCGGTTCGTCAAGGATGGTGGCACCTTCGCTCCGCTCGATCTGCTGCTTCCCAGCCAGGCCGCGCGTACAGCGGCCGCCAGCCAGTCGGAGCCCGACCGTCTGACCCCGCGGCAAAAGACCGTCCTGTCGCGTCTGCGCCTGGGCAAGGCCAACAAAATCATCGCCTACGAGCTGGGCATGACCGAGAGTACCGTGAAGGTCCATATTCGCAACATCATGCGGAAGATGGGCGCCACCAATCGCACCCAGGCCGTCTACAACTCTCAGCGCCTCGACGACGATCTCGACAATTGTGGATTGAACGAGTGATTTCTGCGACGCGGCAAAGCCGATGCGTGCACCTTAATAATTGCGTCGCGGACAGCCATCTGGTGCTGCTGACTACAGATCCAGAATGCGCTCCGGCAGCATTCGTCCTGCAACCAGATCACATAGTGCGCGAGCGTTGCCCCGCAGCCGGCCCCGGCGATCGACGTAGGGCTCGGACCAGACCGACCGCACGGCATTCATCGCCATGTTGCTTGCGATATGACTGATCGCTCGGCCGAGCGGATAGCCGCGGCGCTTGCTGGACAAGTAGATGGGATTCGCAACCTGCGAGTAGCCGAGTTTCATGCCCGATCCGCGCCCAAGCTTGGTGCCGAGGTGAACACCGCGTGCACCGCCAAGCTGCATGATGTCGCCAAATCCGGCGAGCTGGCGGGACAAGTCGACATCTTCCTGCCATCCGTAAAGCGGCAGGCGTTCGTCGAACCGAAGCCCGTGTTCACGCAATGGCGCCAGCCGCACCGCCATGTTGCATCCGTACGCAGCGAAGGTCGGCTTTGCGCCGGTCGTGGGCGTCCTGTCCTGCGCCAAAATCGCCAGCCCCTCAGCGACCGACAGGCCTGGTCCGTTGATGCCATCCGCCACCACCGTGCCGGTTGCCACCACGGTACGCGGAAACGCCGCCATATGGCTTTCCACTGCCGCGAGATAGTCGGCGGCCGGCAGGAAATCATCGTCGAAGAATACCAGGATGTCGGCTTCAACGGCATTGGCGATGACGACGTTTCGTTGACGCGGCAGGCCGGCGCTTGCCAGCAGAACAAGGCTGCCCGGCCATGCCGCACCGGCGCCCTCAACATCCGCGCTTTTGGTCCCGCAAACGATCACCTTTTCCGGTGCGCGAACCTGCTTTCCGAGCTGGGCCAGCGTCTGCGCGATCACCGTTGCACGACCGACCGTGGGTATTCCCACCGCAATATTGAAGGCATTCAATGTTCTTTTTCCTGTCCTGTCGGCTTTACAACATACTGCTTGGATTACGCTGCATCGTTAGTTGCTATCGGCTTGCCGTTCCAATTGACCGTTTGGCCGGGACCATCATCCAAACGGTCATGCCTCCGGTGACGCCGCGCGCCCACCCTTTGGCTCGCTGCTACCTAGCGATCAGCTCGGCATGTCTTGTCATCCCCTCAGCCCGCGCGGAGACCCTGAGGACACCGTTGGTGCCGCAGCCTTTGCCTTTTGTATCGTCGGGCGCCTCCCTGCTGTGCCATGATACCATCCAGATGGCTGAATTGCAGTATCACCTACCACACGGCTTGCTGCTTGCGATCGGCAGAGTGGAGACCGGGCGTCCCAATCCTGTCACCAATCAACTGGAGCCGTGGCCATGGGCTGTTCAGGCAGAGGGCGAGGGACATATATTCAACAACAAGGCCGATGCCGTTCATTGGGTGGAATATGCATTGGCGAGAGGTCTCCGATCAATCGACGTTGGTTGCATGCAGGTGAACCTGCTCTTCCATCCTGATGCCTTTACCAGCCTCGATCAGGCGTTCGACCCGAGAAAAAATGTCGATTACGCCGCACGCTTCTTGCTTCGCCTGTACTCGGCCACTGGCCAATGGCAGCGGGCCAGCGGCTTCTACCATTCCCAAGATCCGACGAGGGCGGCTGCATATCAGCAACGGGTCTGGCAGATCGCGGCTGTCTCGCCAAAGGATGTGCCCAGTTCATCGCTTTCCATGCTACGCTTGGCATGGCTGGCAACGCTGGCCAAAGATGCTGCGCCCACTTTGAGTGGCAAGACCTCCGATACTACTCGTCCTGCAATCAGAACAGTCCCAGGCTCATGATCATGATCGACCGCACCGCCCTGCAAACACCTTGGTCCCTTGCAGTTCTCGCCTTCGCGTGCCGAAGTATCGGTATCGCCGTTGCGTGCCTTTGGGTCTCGTCGTGTTCGCCTGGTTCCAGTCTGCCTCTATTGCCGGACGAACCGCCCGGTCCATATCGACTGGGCATTAACGAGGAAGTCCGGGTCATTACTTTCGGACAGGAGCAACTCACCGGCCAGTTTCGGATCAACGATCGAGGCGTTATAGCGGTTCCTCTGCTTGGAGCGATACCGGCCAATAACCTGACCACGGAGGAACTCGAGCAAAGCATCGCGGCGCGACTGAAACAGAAAGAGGTGATGGATCGCCCCGATGTATCAGTTGATATCGTCAGCTACCGGCCAGTGTTCATCCTTGGTGAGGTCAACAAGCCTGGCCAGTATGCCTACCAGCCTGGGATGACCGTGCTTACCGCTGTGGCGATTGCTGGCGGCTTCACGTACAGGGCAGTAACCGACTATGCATCGATCCTGCGGACCACTGATGGTCATGCCAGCGAAGGGCGGGTCCCGCGCGACATGCAGGTGAGGCCTGGAGACGTCATCGACATATATGAACGTCATTTCTGACACGGTCTGTCTCGTCCGAGACAGGGACGTTCCTTGGGTTCGGAGGTCGCAGCCGGCTGTCAATACCGGCCAAGACGAGCGCCTTGGCCATAGTCTCCACGCCGCGCTCACATACCCCAACCACCTCTTCGTCACCTGCGCCGGTGATCCGTACCGTCCATGATTCGCCTGCACTGAATATTGCAATTGAGCGCGCCTGGCCGTTTGAACCCGAAAGAGTCTTCAGAGCGGCGCAGGGATCGGACGAGTACTTCGGGATATTGGGGACACGATTGCAGATGGCAGAGCCATTGTCCCACCATTTCCGCGGGGAACCCGTGAACCAAGGCGCATATAGAGGGTAGTTTTCAAAGTAATCGCCAGTGGTAACCCCGGTGACCACGTACTTTCCGTGCCTCCGCACCGCATAAGGCCGCAGCCATCCCACTTCGAGCGCGATACGCGCATCCAGGCCTGGGTTGGCGGGTTGTTCTCGAACAAGAATAGCCAGCGTTCGCAGCCTTTCCGCTCCACCGAATTCGCCGCAAGCGGTCACAAAGTCAAAGCTAGCCAAATTAAACTCCCGCCAATGTTCGATTCGCTCCACGTCGGCGGGAGTTAGACCTACAAACCTGAGGGCCATCAACCATACCTTTTGGTTAATACTCACTCATACCAACCCCGATGATGAGCGCGGGCACCTGTGGTTGTGTCCCGGGATGCTACATTCCCGACGTTCTATGAAAGGCACAATGCGACAACGGCGAGCATGATGGTCAAGGGCGCCGTAGGTGCGTTGACAGCGGGTGTCCTGTTGTCCTCGCCGTCGAGGACCTCCCCCGCATTCACGGCCGCACCACGGGTTGCAGCCTGAGTTGCCCCTAGTGGCAGTCCCGCAAACCCGAGAGACGCATGACCGCCACAATCGGCGGGTTGGCTGACGATGCACGCCGGCCGCTGCGGAGCCGGATCGATGGGGATCGTGCGAGCCGGTAAACCGTCATTGGCAGGTCGATGTATTGGATCGGCGTGGCGACGGTGCAGAAGCGGACTGTCTGGTCTGCTTTGCGTAGGACGCGGCCCTCAATCCGCATGGTTGTCCACTCATGCGCTTCGGTTGTTCATGGTCGCAAGATGCCACAGGCGCGTCCGGGAATTGATGAAGCCCCGTTGCGGCTCCGGGCGCATTGCCGATACCGATGTATAGTCGCCAGTCTCGTCTAAGACATTGAAATAATTGGTGTCCCCGGCGAGATTCGAACTCACGGCCCCAGGATTAGGAATTTCGTGTCCAAGGGTCACAATGCGTCACAATAGACTCGACGACTTCCTGCGAAGCCCTTGATTCCTTTGTTTTTTTTCTAGACGTGTGTCACATTGCCGATCGGTAGGTAACAGCGCATAACGCGCGATCTGATTACCGTACGCTTACCACGGATCGGGAGGGCACAATGGCAAAGGCTAGGCTTACACAACTCGGGGTTGAGAAGATCGCTGCGCCGAAGTCGGGGAACAAGGAGGTCTTCGACACACAGCAACCTGCGTTCGGCGTCAGGGTATTCGCCAGCGGATACAAGTCGTTTTTTGTCTTTTATCAGTTCCGCGGCAAGCAACGACGCCACACGATCGGCAGTACTGTACAGTACAAGGTGGATGAAGCGCGCGACATGGCGCGGCACGTCATATACGACGCGGCACACGGTATCGACCCGAAGGCAGCGAAGGTCCCTGCCCTGTCCGTCAAGGACCTGGTCGAGCGTTTCGTCACCGAGCATTGCAAGGTCAAGACCCGTGGGTGGCACACGACCGAGCGACTCCTGAAGCGGCACGTGCTGCCACGCTGGGGCAAGCGCCCCGTGAATGAGATCAAGCGACCGGATGTTCGCGAATTGCTTGCCGAGGTGCAGCAGGTCGCACCGATCGGCGTCAACCGCGTGCTGGCTCACGTCCGACGTATGTTCTCGTGGAGCGTAGAACAGGACCTCATCGAGGCGTCGCCCGTATTGGGCGTCAAATCCCTCGCCAAGGAAACCTCGCGCGATCGGGTTCTCAGCGACGATGAGCTAGTCAGGGTGTGGCGGGCGGCCGACGTAGTGGGCGGTGCCGGGGGAGCGTTCATCAAGGCGCTCATATTGACGGGTCAGCGGCGAAACGAGGTTTCCCACATGCGATGGGCCGACCTCGACCTGGAGAAGCGCGTCTGGACCCTGCCGCGCGAGGCGACCAAGGGCGATCGCAGTCACGAGGTTCCGCTGTCGCAGGCGGTGCTCGGGATCATCGAGTCAGTGCCACACCTCAGTGACGTTTATGTCTTCTCCCGCCGTGACGAACAGCCGATCAGCGGATTCAGCAAGCTCAAGATAAGGCTGGAGGCCGAGTTCGACGAGCCGATCGTTGACTGGCGGCTGCACGACCTGAGACGCAAGGTCGCGACCTCTCTCGCTAGGCTTCGTGTTCCCAATCCCACGATTAGCCGTATCCTCAACCACAAGGAGGGCGGCGTCACTCCGATATACCAGCGCTATTCATTCCTAGACGAGAAGCGCGATGCCCTCGACAAATGGGCAACGCACCTTGAGGCGTTGCTGTCACCCAAGGTGGTGTCGATCCACGCTGCTCGTAAGAGGTGATCCCCACACCTCCCGCAGGGTGTGGAGCGGACGCCGCGTGTCAACTCGCGCGGACGTGAACAAGAAAGTTCAACGCGTCACTTTTTAATTTGTGCTATCGCTCCTGCCGAGCTTGGGCCATGCGCTATTGCGCGACGGCTAATGAGCCACCTGCCTGAAAATTCGCAACAACCCAACGCCACACATGTGTGTGGTGAGCAGGAGGACTCATGCCTGATAAAGATAAAAATCCATGCTTCTTTTTCTACAAAAGCAGCGAAGGTGAGTGGCGTCTAACCAAACCTGGCTGCCGTCACGTCCTGTCGAAGCAGGATGCCAAGCTGCTCATCAAGCTCAGTCAGGAAATCGCGAAACGCAGCGCGCTACACTCTAGCGCCGCAGCCTAAACCCTCACGAACAGGCGGTGGGCCTACGGGCTCACCGTCTAAATCCGAAAACATCAGAACGTCCACACCCTGTGTGGCGAAGGAGAAGCTATGCATATCGTAAAGGAGGCAGCGGAATGAGCAGGAGCATCGCTGTTCGCCTGCGGCAGAGGATCGAAGGCAACGAGGGCGACTGGTTGATTACCGGCGACAGGCATTTCCCATACATCGTGCCGGCCAAGGAGATGATCGACCATCTCGGTGGGAATGTCATTAACCAGGGCGGCCGGTTTTTCGTGGTGCGCTTGCCTCAGGACATCACCATGAAGGCAGGCGAGTGCCTGACTATCTACTACGACCGGTTCCCGGAGGGCTGCGAAGTCAACATTGTCGCAGACGAAGACAAGCTGCTGTGGGACTTGTCGGACGGACCACTGCACCTCGACTGACTGCGACGGCGGTGGCCTGCACTCGCCGTGCAGGTCACCGTCGACTCCCCCCACATGGTAATCAGAGAAGACACATGAAACACAAACGCATGACGTTGGTTTTCGACTTGGTGGGGTCCCCCGCCACCATAACGTGGGAACTCGGGGCGGACTCCATGCTGGTGAAGTTCAAAAGCGATGAGGTCGTGGTCAAGCATGAGGACAACTCGCGCTTCTTCGACATTGTGATCCACCTCGTGCACCTGACGTACCGCCTATACCCGCACGGAGTAGACGCGAAAGAGGGCTACGTCAGGCGTGGAGACGAAGAAGGCGTCTGGTACGCGACTCCCTTCAAAGAGGTTGGGAAATAACAAGCAACTGCGATCGCCGGTGGCCTTCGGGTCACCGGCGGTACAGCGCTCGCTGACGCCTGTGTGCCGGCGCTGCGCATCGTCATATCGGCGACGCTGGCGCAAGGCGCTCACGACCGTCCTGAGGCGTTTCTAGGACCCTATTCGGTGCGTGCAGTGACGTGTGATCGCGCTGGGCGCGTCGTGAACCACCAACAAAGCGTGAAAGTCGCGGTGCTGGTCAGTGGAAATCGCAGTGAAGGGTGGACGACATTCAACAGAACATGAAAATCGTTCTGCCACAGTTACCTTCAATGTGATGACCGGTTACATGTCGCCGCGTTGATTTACCAAATGCTACGGAGAACTGGAGATGAGAAGTAAAGCTGAAATACTCGAACACCACCCTCGGACAATGCTGAACAGCGCGCAGGCGTCGCGCTTCATCTGTCGCACGAGGATGTCCATGTGGCGAGGGATACGCGACGGCGACTTCCCAAAGCCCGATGTGGTGGTGGGCAATCGCAATTACTGGTTCTTGCGCACCCTCGAGGCTTGGCAAAACGAAAACAGGCCAGGGTGATGAAATACCAGAAAGCCCTGATCGCGTGGACTCCGGACACCGATCAAATTCGGGTCGGTCGCTTGATACCTGAGCGAGGACCCGATTGGAGCCTGCGCTACGAATACACCGGCGGTGCCGCTTACACGGGGTTGCGCGACTGCGACGACAAGACCTTTCGCGACATGATGCTGTTCATCGAGTTCCACAGCATCGTGGTGCGCGACAAGGTGCCGGTCGACGCTGCGCATAAAGCGTTCCTGAAAATCGATGAATACCGGGAACGCATTGCGCAAGATATCCCAGGGGCGGCCAACCCTTGCAATCCGTGGGATGGCGGCGGTTTGGGCGGATGGTTGTAATTCACAGAAAGAAGCGGCCCCCGAACTGGTCGAGAGCCGCAAGTTTCAGGAGTCTCCGAATGCAGTAAGGTTCCTACACAAAGCAAACCCAAAAGAACCCAAGCACACAACACGCGTCATATAGGGTTTGCAGTCCGTGTAGTCAACTAAATCGCATTCGGTATTCTCCACAGGGTTAGGAGAGAACCGATGGCTATTAATACTTCCAAGGTCCACGTCGACTTCACTGATTGCGCCATCAAGTATTTCGACAATGAGGCAGTAGCCCGATACATCGAGCGAGCTGTCGCGCAATTCAACGGGCATGACGGTTGGATGTGCATGATCGCCATGCACCATGCCAAACCGCAGCTTGAGAAGTGGTTCCAACCCGATGACGCCGACGTATCAGCGCTGGTGTCGTGGGCCGAGGACGAGAACAAAGAGCGCAACATCTACATGGCGTGGGCGCTGTATCCCAAGAAGGAGGTGCGCAGGAACCCACTGCTCACTGCGGCATTCGTCGCCGACTGGGACGGGGCCACACCAAGGGACCTGCCCGCCGGCAAGCCTACGATCATCGTCGGGACATCGCCTGGGCGCTGGCAGCACGTATATGTGCATGAGCCTGTCGCCGTGGATGCGGCCAAGGCGACGTATAGAGCGCTGCGACTCCAGCTGCAGTGCAATCAGGGAGAGAGCAGCAACGCGAGCGGTCTGTGGCGCGTGCCCGGCACCGTGAATTGGCCGAAGCCCACGAAGCGGCGTGCACCCGGTCCCTCGATCCTCAGGAGCGTCAACGGGGTGCATTCGTTCGAAGCGTTGTTGGGGAATGCGCCGTCGCGTGCTGCACCTGAGGTCACACCAGGCGGGCTTGATCCGGCGTGGATGGAGGAACGTGAAGGCGCACCGCTCGCTAAGAAAGTCGAGCGATGGCTCGAGGAAAAGATAGAGGAAGACGAAGGTCGCTTCCGGCACCTTTACAAGATCGTGCTGTGGATGGCGGAGAAGGGATACGGCGTTCCAAACATCGTCAGGGCCGTAACGCCGTGGTGCGAGCTTTGCGGTAAATTCGTCGGTCGCGAGGAAGCTGAGGTCATACGCTGCATTGAGAAGGGTGTGAGGGAGAACGGCCTGGAGCTCGACGGAGCCGCCGACGGAAAGCCCGTCAGTGAGGATGCGCTGGCGTTGAGGTTCACCGAGCGACACGGCGACGAACTGCGCTACGTGTCATCGTGGGGCCATTGGATGAAGTGGACGGGGGACGTCTGGGTCCAAGAAAGCACGTTGCAAGCGTTCGATCTTGCTCGCGTCATTTGCCGGCAAGCGAAGGTTGGCAATGCCAAGACGATCGCTGCGGTGGAGCGTCTCGCCAAAGCCGATCGCCGACACGCCGCGACATCCGATCAATGGGACACGGACCCGTGGTCGCTGAATACGCCGGGTGGGGTCGTGGACCTGCACACGGGCGAGATACGACCACACCAGCCCGGGGGCTACATGACCAAGATCACCACCGTGGCGCCTCAGGATATGCCGACGCCCCTATGGAGCGCGTTCTTGGAACGCGTCACCGAAGAGGACGACGAAGTGCAGGATTATCTGCAACGGGTCTTCGGATACAGCCTGACCGGCATCACGGACGAGCACGCGATGTTCTTCGCCTACGGTATCGGGAGAAACGGCAAAGGCACATGCCTCAATACGGTGACCAGCATCATGGGAGATTACGCGGTCGTCGCTCCGATCGAGACATTCACCGCTAGCTTTGGCGATCGGCACCCCACGGAACTCGCGATGCTGCGCGGGGCGCGTCTGGTGACATCGCAGGAAACCGAGCAAGGACGCCACTGGGCAGAGAACCGTATCAAAGCGCTGACTGGCGGGGACCCAATCACCGCACGGTTCATGCGTCAAGACTTTTTCACCTTCCAACCCGCGTTCAAGCTTTTCGTCGCGGGCAACAACAAGCCGTCGCTCCACTCGGTTGATGAAGCAATTAGCGCCCGTATGAACATGGTGCCATTCAACGTCACCATTCCACGCGAAGAACGCGATCCCAAATTGCCAGAGAAGCTGCGTGATGAATGGCCCGGCATTCTCGCGTGGATGATCGAAGGGTGTGTGAAATGGCAGCAGTGCGGCCTCGCTCCACCAGCTGCGGTGCGTCGTGCCACAGCCGATTATCTAGCCGCGGAAGACTCGTTTGCTCTTTGGATCGCAGAGAAATGTTTAGTTGGTCCGACATACGTTGGCACGTCGAACAGCTTGTATCTCTCATGGCGGTACTGGGCGGACCGTCGGCGTGAAGCGCCGGGATCACAGAAGGCGTTCTCGGAAAAACTGCAAAAGAAAGGCTACAAACTGCATCTCAGTTCGGGAAGAAAGTACTTGGGAATTGCCGTTCGGAGTGACGGTTGAATGTCAGATAGTACGCATAGTACGCATCGCGTATTATCGGCGTATATGCATCTCACATTCGACGTCTATTCACGATCGACAGCACGATAGATGGTCAAAAAGCTGGCCAATAACGTCGATAATGCGAAATGCGTACTATGCGTACTAATGCCACGTAGCTCTGGAACGACATGAGCTAGAAATGAGTAGAGCCAACAATGGGACTAGACGCGATCACACACGCTCGCACGCCCGCGAAGGGAAGGGTGTGGTCGACGCGCGCATCGAGCAGAACATCGGTCAAAAGAGTCCGCGGCCAAATCGAACGAACTTCACGCGCTTGACGGGCTGGGCGCTACTCAGCAGCCCGTTTCAGAGCACGGTGTTACCAGCCATGAAAGGATCAGCGCTATTTGCTCGATAAACTCGCTTTCTACACAGGATAGTACGTCGCGTGAGCGAGTTGGCTGGTGCGAATTGAGTGTGCGCGCCGTCGCGACGAACGGGGTCACGACATGATGGCGCGATGATGTCGCGTATTGGGGTGTGGATAACCGCCCGGCTTTCTGCTACCATCGCGCATCGAAACCCGGAGTTCCAACGGCAATGTCTGACCAGAAACCGCGCGCGACGGGCACTCAAGCGTGTCGCTTGACCGGCGGTGCCGAAAAGGAACCCATCTTCCAAGACGGGAAGTTCGAGTCGGTGCTTGGCACCGCTGCGAAGATATTGATTAAGCAAGAGCACACTATGGCGGCGTCGATCCTGGCGAACGCCAACTCGTCTCTGACGTTCGCGCACCACGATAATTGGAATGACGGACAAGATACGTGGAAACTCTATCTTGCCATCCCTGCTGATACATACCTTGAACTGAACGAACGCCCGGACACCGAGAGGGAGATTGATAACGCCATTGCCATTCCAATGCGCGCGCTTTCCGACCGAGACTTCATCACCGTGGAGATTACTGCCGATATCGACCACGATCCCGATTGGCGACGGAAGACCAACCAGATGCTCTTGGGTGAGGGCATCACCAACCAAGGGCGCGTGCACAGCGACAATATCGCTGTCCTTGAGCGCGACGGGCTGCGGTTCAGGTCGCAGCAGGAGATACTGTTTTACCAGGCTATGAAGTCCACGGGAGTGCCGTTCGCTCCACTCCCCGTCGTTCTACACGGTGGAATCCAATATCAACGCGTGGAGCCCGACTTTGTCATCATTCGCCAAGGTATCGTGATGGTGGTCGAAGTAGACGGTGATACGTTCCACAACGAAAAGCCAGCGGACGCACATGCCCGTTTGAAATTCCTAGGCGACGAAGGCGTTGTCGTCGAGCGGATCAAGGCCACCGCGTGCGACACCCCGGAGAAAGCGCGTGAAGCTGCCCGCAACGTGATCGCGTCGCTGAACAAGCAGAAGGCGGCACGATAGGTTTAGCTTGTGGTTACCTTGGACACCACCCAGGCGCGATTTATCGAACAAAAGGCCGATTGAACATCTGATATTCAATCAGATAGTTGCCCAGTTGATTGTGTGGATCGTATTGTCGCGCCCGTTGCAAACAACGTCCACGGGAAAGGTTCACGCACATGATGTCAAATGGGATCGAGCATTTGAATCGATGGGAGGCTAATCAGATACGTCGCTCACGTGCTGCGATCCAACTTCTCATTGATGATATAGGCGCGCGCCAAGCCGTAATCTTGCTCAACGAGGGATTGAGGACCGCACTCGACAAGTTGGGCGAACAGGAAGCCGAGCAAGTGCGTGACGACGCGCGCAAAAAGAAAGGCCGCACTCGCGCGCGGCCCTAGTTGGTTCAGGGTGTGGGTTAGTTAGGGCGACGTGCCTTCGTCGCGACTATCTCCAGCGCGTCGATAGCCCTGTCCACGATTAGCCAGCGCGCACAGGTATCAGATCGCATCGTCGCTTCCCAGCAGCGTTGCACGAAGCGCATTTCCGCAGCGGACAAGTTGGCGTCGCACCCGCTGGTGAACAGCGACGCCTTGACGTTCCAGACATATTGCTTGCTTGCCATGTTCCACACCCCGTCAATACGCGATAGCGGTCAGTTTGTTGATGAGCGAGGCGTAGGTCGCCTCATCGTCGCTGTCGCTCTCCAGCGCCATGTCGAGCGCCAGCGCAGCTTGGTTAGGCGTCAGTGAAGGCTGCGGCATGTCGCTATGCAGGGACGCCCAAAGCCCCTCCACCGCTGTCGCCCACAGATCAGGCGCAGGATTGCCCTCGCCTGACATCGCGCAGTCGTATGTGCCCTCGATCGCGCTATCGAGTAGCGATGACTCGTCAGCGGTCAGGATGATGGGTGTGGGTTCGGGTATCGCGATCACAGCCCCAGCTCCTTCAGCAGTTCTGCAGGGAGCACCGCGCCGACCCAACGCTCCGGGCGTTGGAGGTTGGGGTGCGCAGCGAACCATTTCCGGCACAGTGCGCGTTGTGCCTTGCTCATCGTCTCGGTGACGGGCTGCGCCTTCGACTTGACCGTCGCAGGCGACGCCTCGACGACGGGCGCAGTCGCCTTCTTCGCAGGTGCGGGTGCCTTCGCTGCGGGTGCCTTTTTCGCGACGGGCTTTTTCGATACGGGTTTCTTAGTCATCGTGTGGTCCTCCAGTGAAGCTGACGAGCATCGTCAGCACAGCTAACGTCCCACACCTCGACTCACACCCCATAAGGAAACCCACAAACAATCCTGTTTGCCTGTCTCGTGATGAAAGACGCACCCATGGTGCAGCGCACCGCAAAAAGCAGCGATTTGACGCCTAGCACGCGCCTGTTCGCTCGAATGCGCAGTCACCCTACGCGCGAACAGCGCCAGGGCGCTGTACGCTGCCCTCAGGGCGCTAGAAATGCCTGTTCGCGATCGACCTGCACGTGCTCATGACGACGCAACGCGCTGCACAGTAGTGCATATCCCGTGCTTTAGGGCTTATTCGCTCGATATCGCCGCTGTTCGTCGCTCGCGAGGTAACCAAACGCTGTGATTTAGGGGGTAAGTCAGGCGGAGATGGCCCAAACACCCCCGCCTGACGCCCTCCCGCATCGTGTCGAGCCGATACGGGAATTGCCACACCCGAGTGAGGAGCTCGAATGCAGCAAGGCCTGCGATCCATCCAAAGCGCAGGCTGCCCAAGTTTACCTGTTATTCAACGAGGGCGATCAATCGTAATGCGCGGTGCACATCAGTACAATGATTTCCGTCACGCATATGCCAACGCACGATCGCGGTGCGCTTGTTTGATGGTCTTATACATGTGCCTTTGCCCCACGATCTTGGGCAGACCCTCAGGTTCCCACGGGTTTCCGTGATACTTGATCTTAGACCACGCGTTTTCTTTCGCTGTGGCCCATCTGACATTACCCGGCTCATAATCGCCGTCGGCATCGGGGTATCTGTCGAGCTGATGTTTGGGTGTGGGCGGTTCGCCTAGTGCTGCATAAAATGCGTCGAATGACTTCCGCCATTCAGGACACACACCGATGCCTCGGCCGCCATAGCGTGGGTAGCTGTCGCTGTTTGGGTTGTAGCATCGAGTAAGCATCGCCCTCCAAATCCGATGCATACGTGTTCCCCTCATTAGCGTTCTCGGCAGACACCCACAGCTCTTTGTCATCCCTCGACGCAGATAAGTGCCGCTCACCACCCGCTCATTCCCGCACTCGCACCTCACTCTCCAACGCGAGTAGTTGCCCTTGGTCTTGCCCGCATAACCCAACACGGTTAGGCGCGTGTAAATTCGGCCAGTCAGATCAGTGTATGTCATCTCGACATGATACAAATTGGCAGTAAAACCTATCAATTAAAAAACAGTTGACTGGCAAATTTCGTGGCTCGTATTGTGGACGCACAGAATAACCAATAGTGAAAACAATATGTACCATATGACCCAACACATCCCCCACAAATCATAGTAGACAAAGTAGTCAGCGATCCTCGCTGGCACAACAGCGGAGTAGTGGCAGCACATGTTCAAGAAACCCACGATCAGAGCTCGCCGTCGTCTGCAGCGCGAACAGCAACAGCGCTATACCTTCCACGATAACTTGTCGGCTTACGAACAGGCGCGCCACGCATTCACGCGTGGTGCTGCATCAGACGAAGCAGAGGCCGTCGCCATGGGTGCGTCGGTTCCCGTCGAAACGGGCGGCCCGGACCTCGATCGCCTCGAGGAAATGGAAGCGGACATCGCGCATTTGCAAGAAGCGCTGGTCATGCTCGCGACGCAGCAAACGCAAGATGGCGAGGGGGACATGACCACCGCCACAGGTGCAGAGTCGTGGGTGGGTAAGCATCGCACGGGCTACAGCATCAATGACGAGACGACCGTCGGCTCGCTTGCACAGCCCCTTGATGATCCGCGCATCGCAGAACGCGAGCGGCGGTTCCAGCCCAACGCAGCCGGCACCATTCGTGGGCGAGAGAGCATCACCGCCAAAACGCATGATCCAGGCGAGGTGTGGGGATCGCACGGCAAGCACCCGAACGCACCGATGAGTAAGGACGATGCCGCCAGGGCAGCACGGTACAGGCAGGAGCGGCTACAGACCAACAGGGCAATCGATGCCGTCCGCGCGAAGAACGAAGCGCACTACGGGTTGAAGAAGTAGCCCACAACCAATCGGGAGTAATCAGTCATGAGCGCATCACTAAAGTCCGACGAGCTCTTGCGTACCGAGGCATTGATCGCACAGCGGCACCGCGAGGTTTTTGAACGCCTCGGCATAAGCGTGAACGTGACACTGCCGACTTCACCGGCAAAGCCGGGTGTGGCTCAGCAGAGGCCTATCATCCCCGATGTCGTCGAGCTGTCGGGACCAACTGCCGTCGAACAATGGATCGCCGCACAAAGTAAACCCAAGGCCGAGCACATTCCCGCTCCCACACCAGAGGAGGGTGCGGCGCTGGTCGAGGAAATGAACAGCGCGCTCGCTAACCGACACGCTCCCGAACCACAGCCCCTCGACGAGCCTGCGTTGCGTGATGCGCTACGCCAAGCGATCGCAGCACGTGACGACAAACTGCGCCGCCTCGCGGAAGCCGAGAGCGTGCTGGCAAATTCGCAATCTCACGTGGATGCCGTCCATGCCGAATTGAGGTCATACTTGGACCTCGACCACCGCGTAGCAGAGTCGATCGCTGATGCATTGCGCGATCGTGGCAGGGCCGATGTGCCGCCCGACCTACAGCAACTACAGCGGCATCGCGCGATCGCAGTCGAGCGCCAGGAACATCTGACCAAGGCGCATACGATGTTGACCAGCGAGGTTGCGCAGCGACGTGCCGAGCTTACCGAGTGCGAAGCACAGATGCGCAAGGCGGCCAACGCGGTGTTGTCCATCGAAGCGCAGCACATCGCTCAGGGTGTGGAACGCGCTGAAGCGCAAGCGCTCTCGGGCCGGCAGCAGTTGGTCGCGCTGGCATCGATGCAGATCGACCTACCCCACTACGTCGTCCACATCCTCACTCGCGACGTGCAGATGCCGCGATTGAACGAACCCGCCGATGGCACACGCGCTGCGATCCTCGAGCAATGGCAGGCAGTGCGCGATCAGTTGTGCGCTGATCCCGACGCAGAGATCGCGCCATGACAGTGCAGTTCATCCGCGCCTGTAGCCTGATCGTTGCCGACGACACTGGCAACGGGATCGAGCTAGCGGGACCCGATCTGAACGACGTACTCAGGATACGGTTTACCATCAACTATCAAATCGTGGCAACGCCTGCATCGCTCAAGGCGCGCATATACAACCTGTCGGTGCCGACGATACAGAAGCTGGTCGGACTCGCATCGAAGAACGCGCCTACGAACACCGGCCTGCCTTTTCCCACTTCGGCACGCGCCACGTTGAAGGCCGGCTACGCTGGCAATATCGGCATGATATTCCAAGGCACCATTTACCAGATGCGTGTGGGGCGAGAGCGAAATACCGACTCGTACTTGGATATCTTCGCAGCCGATGGCGACATGGCTCACAACTACGCCACGGTGAACAAGACCTTCGCTAAAGGTCACACCGCTGGGGATTTACTGAAGGCTGTGCACGACTCGTTTAATCCTTACCAGGTGACAGCAGGCGATCCACCACACGGTCTATCCACCGCACCGAGCGTGAGAGGTCGAGCGATCTTCGGCATGTCGCGTGATGTGCTGCGTGAGATGGGCGCGTCCAACAATTTCACTTGGAACATTCTGAACAATCGACTTGAGACTGTTCCCAAGTTCGCTCCCCGTCCCGGCGATCCGCTGGAGGTCAACAGTGGCACTGGCATGATCGGCGTTCCTGAGCAAACGGAAAACGGTGTATCCGTCACCACGTTGCTCAACCCGGCTATTCGATGGGGAACACAAATCAAGCTGAACAACAATGAGATCGATTTCTTGGTGTTCCAGCAATTCACTGAGGACCACGCTGCGTCGGTCACCACCACACCGACGCTTACCAAGCAGGGTTCACCCATTCCACCGCTCAACGCCGATGGCAACTACGTTGTCCTACACGCCAACCATGTCGGCGATACGCGCGGCAACGAGTGGTACACGCATATGGCGTGTATCTCGATCGACCACACCGCTCTCCTCCCGCCAGCGGCTAACAACATCCTGTTGCCACCCCCGCTGGCACCACTTGGATAACGCGAACGATGTCCGTCACCACACTCGATCGACCGAAGCAACCCGTTCCCAAGGAGTTTTTGGGGAGAGCACGTTTGGTGCTCCAGGCGATCGCTCTCGCGAGTGACCAGATCAACACAGCCGCACAGGCGGTATTCGCGCCGCTTGGCTCTCGGTGTCAGCGCAATCAGCCGTTGAGTGCTGCCGATCTGAAAACAGCACGCGACACGTGGAAGCGCTTGATGCCCGAGTACGGTTTGCTGTCCTCGCACATCGAGCAGCGCATCGCGCCGAAGCGATTGCAGATCACTGAACTGCGGGTGAGCAGTGGTCAGTATCATAAACACAGTTGGAATAACGATGTCCGCGAACATGCGCTGATGATTAAGCGCGTCACATTGGTCGCCGAGAAGCATCATGCCGAATGTCCCGCCCCAACCATTGTGGTGATTGGACTCCATGCCCTGGCCCGTTGGTTTCAACGCTCGCCCGATACTAGCGAGGCGCGGTTGTTCTCCGACCTGCATCAGATCGCGCGCAGGTTCGATGATTTGCTGGAAACGGCGAGCAATACACCCGACCGTCGCTGGCACTGCCGCACGCAACGAGGGCGCGCTTGGTGGGGCGAGGTTCGCACAGAAGACCGCCAGCTACTCGTCGTGGACACTTACAAATGAGGAACTCATGCAAGACGACCGGGATGACGAGATACGCCGCCTCCTCGCTCAGGGATTGCGATTTTCTGACATCGCCAGGATCACCAAGACCCCGTTATCCACGGTGAAATATCGAGCGAAGATCCACGGGATGCGTGCCGAGCGCACACGGCCCATCACCACACTTCCTCCGTTGCCCAGTGTGGAGCTTCAGTCATGAGCGATGCCGCCCCGCTGAAGTTCGTAGGTTTGCCTCAGCCCGTAACCTGTATGGCGGCACCGTCTGAACTAAGCCTGCTGGGTGCGTTCGTTCGGCATTATGACTGTGTGATCGGACACGTTGAAGGGTCCAACGAGTACACCGTGCTGAAGGGCGAAGTGAGCAGCGACAACGTAGGCGAGGCCGTCGCGCTCAAGTTCCGCAATGAAGATCAATTGCAGGTCGTGCTGGCACTTTCAATCCTCATGAGCCAGCGATCAGGTGTTCTGACCAACCATGAGGTAAACGTTTTGCAAGCCTACTGGGCGAACGCCTGCGACGATTAACCACACCAAGGAGACTACAATGTTGAACTTCGCATCTTGTCTCGCCAACGTCCCCAACTTCTCGGCTCTGGGGCTTATCAACCTCAACGCCGCAGGTGCGTTGTCGATCAACCTTTCCGCTCAAGGCAACGCACAGGTAGGCATCGATCCCAACGATTACAAATCGCTATACGCCGCCGCACAGAATGGCGTGCGTGTGCTGGAGTTCGGCCCCGACATTCTGACGTGGCCGAGCGGCATCAGTGCAGGCGGCACTTTCGTCAGTCCTGTCTTGCCGAGCATGGATTACGCAAAGCAGTTCGTCGCAGCGACGTCCACACAAAGCGGGGTGCTTTCCCTCATTCGCTTTGCCGACAAAGGCGGCACCATCGTCATCGATACCACCACGGCGCTGATGACCGCGAACATCCAGGCCAGTGTGAGCTTGGCCGACAGCAAATATTCTCAGGCCGTCCAAATCTCAGTCAGCAATACCAGTGGCTCGCCTGCAACGCTGTCGAAGTTCCTAGCGTCGGTGGCGCTGTAGGTATGTTGCACGCACTTACGTTGTTCCTATCGATCGGCTTATTG
>Ga0207088_1002_pt1 | contig 44436 bp, 40 predicted proteins | sample Alteio_BWMinHeat_52_FD_153564 | JGI IMG/M metagenome (GOLD analysis project Ga0207088, IMG submission 153564) | Enriched cells from forest soil in Barre Woods Harvard Forest LTER site, Petersham, Massachusetts, United States -... | ecosystem: Environmental > Terrestrial > Soil > Temperate forest >... | reverse complement strand
GGCGTAAGCGCGACACCTCTCGGTGGAGGACCTTCCAGCGCTGGAACGCTCAACCTCAACTTCGCGCACGTCGGGCAGACGCTGTGGTTCCAACTCTCTCCGACCCCCCAAGGTGCGTCTGCCCGTTCTTCTATTCGTGCTTCTACTCCGAAGCAATAGATGAATGGCATCCAAATTGGTGCAAATGACCTACAGGCATCTCTCCACCAGATCGGGCCGAGTCACGGGCAACTCTTCCCTAATCCTGTAAGGTAAGGTTGGCCGACCAACCGGACACAATCGGGTCACAGACTCCTCTTTCGACCGAAGGGAAGAAGTGTAGGATAACTTCATTCAAAGGGGACGGTAGCGGCCCAGTCTCCTTTAAGTTTCACCTCGCCACCTGTTCAGCACGCGGATTACGGTTGGATGAACGGGCCAACCGGAAGTGATTCTAGGAGACCGATCGCGCCATTACTTCCGGCTTGCCGACAATTCGGACCCAGTCTCGCGCTGTTGTGCCGAGCTGCACATTCTGCGCCAGGTGTACACTCAGGAGCGAGTTGGGAGGTCAACTTAACATTTCACGCACTGCTCATCTGAAGTCCTCTGTTGCAAAGAGTTCCAACCTGGGCATGGAGGCAAACATAACGCGGCGCGACTTTCTCGGCTCTGCGCTGTTGGCTTCCGGATCCGCGTTGCTCGGAGGCGTCGCTCCTGCGGAGCTACTGGCTCAGAACGATGACTTCACGGGTTACGGCGGCGTCGGCGACTACAGCGCCGCGAATGGCAACACCCTTGAGGTTCTCGAAGCGGGTCATGCGATTCGTGACCGCGCGTACGATCCACTTCCCAAGGACATCATCGATACTGGCGAGCTCTACGACTGCGTAGTCATTGGTGGCGGAATCAGCGGACTCGCCGCCGCCATGTTCTTCCGGCGTGACGCTGGTGCGGGAATGAAATGCCTGATCATTGAAAACCATCCCATTTTCGGTGGTGAGGCGAAGCAAAATGAGTTCTTGGTCGAAGGCAAGCGGCTGATCGCGCACCAAGGCTCAGCCATTTATCAGGTTCAATATCCGCACAGCTTCCTTACAGGGTTCTACGAATCGATCGGGTTACGGGCACCACGGCTGACCTATCAAAGTTGGGCTGGACCAGACCCAGAGTTTCCCCTCTCCAATACTCCTTATCAGGCTGTGGGCCTGCAGCATGGACAATACGGGTTCTGGTTTGGTGCAAAGTTCAATCAGAGACCGGGAGTGTGGTTGATGGATCCGCTTGGGAAAAACCTCGACGGTGTTCCCGTTTCAAACGCGACCCGACTCGAATGGCTGGACTGGCTGAAAGGTAAACCGGCAGCAGGGACGAAGTTCGAACCTCCCAAGGTGGAAGGGGACGCGATTTCCCGATATCTCGATTCGATCACGCTGGAACAGCACTACATGGAACGATTCGGTCTGAGCCGCGAAACGGTTCGCACATTCCTATCGCCAGTGGAGGGAGGTGGCTCGGGCTTAGGGCCGGATGCTTTGTCTGCGTACTCGGATTATGCATTTGAAATGCTACATCCTTTACCGAAAGAAGACGGTGGTTCTGATCAGATGTTTCCCGGCGGAAACGCGACCATTGCGAGACTGATGTTGAAAAGTTTGATTCCTGCCGCAATCAATGGTCCACCCAGCGTGGAAGGAGTTTGCCAGAACCGCGTGAACTTTGCCGCTCTGGATGCCGCGGGAGCCGCAATGAGAATTCGGCTGTCGTCGACTGTCATCCATGTCGAGCATGACGGGGAAGCCAGCAAAGCCGACTCCGTTTCGATCGCATATTCCAGGAAAGGCAAGTTGTATCGCGTCAAGGCGCGCTCAGTCGTGATGGCGGGCGGATCTTGGACCACGAAACACATTGTGAAAGATCTTCCCCAGACCCAGCGCCAGGCATACCAGCAGTTTTACCGGTCCCCGGCCATGATGGTTAACGTTGCGGTCCGAAATTGGCGGTTTCTATACAAGATGGGAATGAGCGGGTGTCGTTGGTTCGAAGGGTTGGGCAACTACCTGGAGGTTTGTAAACTGGCGCTCACCGGCGTTGAAGATGCAACGATCGGTCCCGACTCGCCGATCGTACTCAGCTTGAAAGTTTTGTACTCATACCCTGGAACTGCAACCGAAGAGCAAGGGAATCGCGGCCGCGTTGAGATACTGGGAACGTCTTTCAGAGATTATGAACGACAAGTCCGTGAGCAATTTAGTGAGATGTTCGCGCGCGGGGGCTTCGACGCGCGACGCGACATCGCCGGGATTATCTTGAATCGCTGGGGGCATGCCTATCTTAGCCCGCAACCCGGGTTCTTCTTTGGGCGCGATGGTCAACCTGCTCCCCGCGAGATTCTGCGCAGTGCACCATTCGGCCGTGTCGCATTTGCGAATACCGATCTAGCCGGAGCCATGGACCATCGTTACTCCATACTCGAAGCAAAGCGAGCTGTGGGTCAGCTGCTGGATGAAGTTTTGGCATAACACCAGAACCGCTTACCTTTGCGCTCGGATCATGATGGTCACTGAACCGGAGTCAAAATCCCCACCCATGCGGCATCGCTCAAGGCAGGCTCTGTCGCAGAGAACGCGACAAGGGCGGGGGCATCCTCAACCTGTTCGCTACAATGAAGCTACCGGGGAGGCAATCTTATGATGTCTCGCATTCTTGTGGTTGTGCTGCTGATGGGGTCGGCGTGGGCGCAGAATGTGGTCCACTACACGACCACCAATGCCAATGTGAAATATCTTTTTGCAACGGCGGACCCGGTTTTGCGGTTGAAGCCGGGGGACATTCTTGACACCAATACGCTGGACTGTTTTGGTAATGGGTTGAAGAAGCCGGGGGACACGCTCAGCATGGCGAAGGGGGATAATCCGCTGGCCGGGCCGTTTTATGTGGAGGGGGCGGAGCCGGGCGACACGCTGGCGGTGAAGATTCTGGATTTGCAGGTGGATGGCGAGATGGGCGTGGGCGCGTTCTCACCTGGGTTCGGGTCGATTAGTTCGTCGCACTATACGCCGATGCTGGGCGGGGAACTGCCGGAGCGAGTTTGGTTTTATCCCATTGATCATGCGGCCAACACGGCGACGTTCAAGGCCATGGACACGGATTTCTCGGTAAAGATTCCGATGCATCCGTTCTTTGGGTGCATCGGAGTGGCTCCGGCGAATGGGGAAGCGCGCAGTTCGATTGTGCCGGCGGAGTTTGGCGGGAACATGGATTCTCCCGAGGCAAGCGCGGGCAACACGGTGTACTTTCCGGTGAATGTGAAAGGCGGGCTGCTGTATTTGGGCGATGGGCATGCGGCCATGGGAGACGGTGAGGCGGCGGGGTCGGCGATCGAGGTGCCGCTGAAGGCGCGAGTGCAGGTGAGCGTGATCAAGCGGCGGACGATCGAATGGCCGCAGTTCGAGAATGATGACGCGATCATGACTGTGGGGGCGTACCGTCCACTAGAGGATGCGACGCGAATTGCGTTGACCGAGCTGGTGCACTGGATTCACAAGGACTATGGATTGTCGGAACTCGATGCATATGAATTGTTGTCGAAGGTGGGGAGGATTCATTTGAACGAGATGGTGGATCCGAATTACGTGGTGGTGGCTTCGGTGGAGAAGAAGTACTTGCCGAAGAAGAAGCCGTAGAGCTTGGGTACGCGGGGAATCCGGTTCTCAACTGTCGACGCGAGCAGTGGCAACTTTGGGCGAGAACAAGAACTTAACCACAGAGGGCACTGAGGGTCACAGAGGAGTTCTTCAGGAGATGCGGTTGGGGTTTCGTCGAGTCAGAATCCCCACCCTCTCGGCTTCGCTCAGGGCCAGCCTCTCGCGAAGGACGCGAGAAGGGTGGGGCAGGCGGTTTAGCGGGCTGAGGTTACGGATGGGCTCGGGGCCTCCGGCGCGAGTGGGAGTTGAACCTCCAAAGTTCCGATGCGGTTAGTGAGTTTGTCGCGGACGCCGATGCGGATGGAACTCGCAGTGTCGGGAACGCTAAACTCCAGGCGGGCGCGGAAGACTCCGGTTTTGCCGGCGTCGGGGTTGGAATCGCCGCCGGCATTGCTGAGCGAGCTGTTCAGCATGCGGCTTTCGGAGTCGTAGGCGGCAGCCGCGAATTCAAACTCGGGGGACTTGGCGCCGGGCGCTTTCAGGGCGTTGTCGGTCACCCGGTAATCCACCCAATATTTTTGCAGGTCGACGGGCGCGAGCTTGTCCTTTTTCTGCGCGGCGTACGCCGGCTGCGCGGCCAATTGCGCCATTTCATCGCGAGTGGCTTTGACGGTGCTGCCGTCGGGGCGGATGTGCGCGGAAAAAAGCAGGTCGTGCATCATGGGCGCGCCGTGCTTCATGTTGGGTTGAAGGGCATCGGCTTCCGCCGCGGCGGACGGCTGAGACGCGCTCCCGGGCTGGGCTTTCGACAGCTTTTCCTGGCCGTATGCGCCGGTGTAGTAGAAGCGGCGGTAGGCGAGTTTAAGTTCCTTCTTGTCGAGATTCACGCGGATACTGCGGCGTTTGCCGTCATCGTTCTTGTTGGTGGGCGAATAGGTGAGCGTGTAATAGTTTCCGTCGACTTCGGTGACTTCGTCGAGCGCGCCAGTGACGTCGTTGGTGCTCCAGAAGGCCTGGCCACCGGTGGCTTCGGAGATGCCTTTCTGCACCATGTAGTCGGTGATGGCGGAATCGCCGGAACCCTGGGCTCCCATGGACGCCGCCAATCCGGTGGGATCGAGACTTTGGCCCGCGCCGGGCTCGAGACTGTTGATGCCGCCGACGGTGTTGCCGCCGCCTCCTCCTCCTTGTGGTGAGGCTCCGTTTATTTGACCGCCGGACAGGACGTTTTGATTCGCGGCACCGCCGTGCACGCGCGCGCCTGTGAGTTGTCCCGGAGGATTGACCGGCACGCCGCTGACGTTGATGGGATAGACGGCGACTTCGGCGCGCGTCAGAACATTGATTTCGGCGCGGATGTCATCCTGGTATTCGACGGGATCTTCTTTGCGCGGAAACAGCGCGAGCGGGAAGGTGCCGGCCAGCCAGATGAGATTCTTGTGGCCGGGAATGCCTTCGAGATATTGCGTGATCTGGGTCAGGATGTTCATGGTGGAGACGGGATCGCCGTAGCCGAGGTTCTTGCCCATCATGAACACCATAGGAACGTGCGGCTTGGGATGCTGGGGATCGAGGGCGGCATAAAGAAGATTCTTGTCGTCGGTAAAGCCCTGCACCAGGGCGAGGGTGTCAGAGTGGACGAAGAACGCGAAGCGGGCGCCCGAGGGAATTTTCTTGATGAAGTTCATGACCTGGCGTCGGGCGTCGGGCTGGTCGGCAATTTCGGTATTGACCAGGTCATAGAGGATCACGTAGAGCGGTCCCCGCTCGGGTGTGGCCGGAATATTCACGAAGTGGTTGACGGGCAGTTTCGGGGCGTTGGCGGGCATCGCGATCGAAGGCGTATCGAAGTCGTGTACGTCGAAGGAGAGAATGTTTTGCGGGTGGCCGTCTTCGGTAACGACGAAATCTTTGGCCGTGAGGCCGTGGACGGCGCGGTGGTCGGAGTCGCGGACGACAACGTCAACGACGACGCGGCGGACGGTGGAATGGAAGGTGAGGGTGTCGGAGGCGGGCTGCTGCGGGGTGGTCGCGGAGGCTGGTGCGTCGGATTGCGCCAGCAAAGAGTCCCAGGAGAAGCAGAGAAACAGCAGCAACGCCAGGTTGCGAAAGGGCATGGAATGCCTCCGTGGGGTGATTTTACTGGAATCTTGGAAGCGGAGGATTAAAGAATTGTAATGCGGGGGAGGGACCCGGCGGTATTGAGACGGGGCGCCCGCAGTCGAATCAGAGTCCCCGCCCTGCCTCTGCCAAGAACGCAGAGAAAGGACGGGGCACCCTCTGAGTCTGTCAGCCTTTTACGATCTTCTTTGCGTTAGCGTCCCAGACGGCGACGGTTTTATTGAAGTAGGAGAAGTTGGCGAGGTGGCAGCCGATGGCGGCGTTGTTGCCGAAGACTTCATTCTCGACGACCGGTTTACGGGTGCGGACGGCGTTGTAGAAATTGGCCTGGTGATCGACGGTGTCGCTGTATCCAGGAGGGTTGGCATAAGACTCGCCCTGCGCGTCGATGCTCGAGGCCAAAGCTGCCGGTTCGGGATGGTCTTCGTGCCATTTCTGCAGATACTGGTTTCTCAGCACGGCCGGCCAACCGTAAATCGAATAGCCTTCGGGTTGGGGACGCGTGTCCTGCGGCTTGTAGGTGAGGGTCGCGTCCTTAATGATCATGGTGCCCTTTGTTCCGTAGAAGCCGATGAATTCGCCGCCCTCGTTGTTCAGGTTGCAGCGCAGGGTGACGCGGCAGTTGGGATAGTCGTAGAGAGTTTCGATGAGGTCGGGAAACTCGCGGCCATCGTTGAAGTGGAACAGGCCGCCGCTCGACATTGCGCGCTGGGCGGGCTCCTTGATTCCGGTGATGAAGTGGATGCCGGAAATCAAGTGGACGAAGAGATCGCCGCCCAGGCCTTCGCCATAGTCTTTGTAGCAGCGCCAGCGGAAGAAGCGCTTGGAATCGAACGAAACTTTGGGCGCGTTGCCGAGGAAGGTGTTCCAGTCGATGGTCTTTTCGCTGGCGTCGGGCGGAATGGGATAGACCCAGGCGCCGCTGGGGGAATTGCGATCCCAGTAGGCGTTGATGGAGAAGACTTCGCCGAGTTTGCCGGAATCGTAGATCTCTTTGGCTTTGGCGTAGAGGATGGAACTGACGCGCTGGCTGCCGATGGCGACCATGCGCTTATTTTTTTGCGCGGCTTCGACCATGGAGAATCCGTCTTCGACGGTGTGCGACATGGGTTTCTCGCAGTAGACGTCTTTGCCGGCGGCGCAAGCGTCTTCAAAAATGCGGCGATGGTTGTGGTCCATGGTGGCGATGAGGACGGAGTCGACGTCCTTGCGATCGAGAATGGTGCGATAGTCGCGGGTGGCGGGGACGCTGGGATTGCGGACGGCTTCCTGGGCGGCGGCGTGGCGGCTGTCGTATAAGTCACAAACCGCAACGCACTGAATGCCGGGAACGCTCAGGGAAGCTTCGAGGTGTTCGCATCCGCGAATGCCAGTGCCGATGGAGGCGAAGCGAATGGTGTCGCTGGGAGCGACGGGGCGCGCCGCGGCGGAAAGCACATGAGGCTGCAGGATAGTTCTGGCGACCGTGGTGGCGGCGATAGCGCCCGTGCCGAGGTGAATGAATTGACGACGGGACAGGGGATTCTTGGACATAGGATTCTCCGTCTTGGGATTTCGTTTCCGCGACAGCGCGTTACTGGAGCAGGTGCGCCGGCGCGAAATGCTTCCGGGGAGGAATTATTGCACAGGAACGGGCAGATTGGTAAATCGATTTTCTAAAGGAGATAACGGGGGACGGTCAGCTCTGCGGGTTAGAACTTCAGGACGACTCCGGCAGAGTATCGGAAGCCATTGGTGGGTGAGGTCGAAGGAGAGCCGACGCCACCGACGGGAACATTGTGCCGCGCGTAATCAATCTGCGCCGCGCGAACCGAGAGACTGTTCGAGACCTTGAGGTCGAGACCGCCGCCCACAGACCAGAGGAATGCGGTGTAACTCGGTGCGATTCCATTGATCGTCCCCTGACTCACTCCCTGAGACACAGCCCCGAACAAAGCGTGCGTGAAAGCGCTCGCACGCTGCCAGCGAAAAGTGTAAACCGGCCCGAATTGGTAGGCGTAGCGATGTACACTTGAAAGCCCTCCTCCCGAAGCAACGCCGGCGCTACCGTAGTTTCCGCTGAATTGCGCCGACAGTCCCAAGGATTTATGGACATACCCGGTTATCGAGGTAATCCACCCGTTGAGATTGGTGGTGGCGCCGGTGTCGTTGAATCCGCATCGATAGTCAGTCCCGCACCCACTCGCAATCCGCTCCAGGGAATATCCTCCGAAAAGCTCAGAGTTGCCACTTTGACCGAGCGTCGGCAAGTTGAAGGCGACAACCAGAAGAACCAACAGTCGCACTCTGCGCATTCGCCCTCCCAAGGCCTTTCGGATCAGTAAACTTTCTCCCTCCGAAGATGCCGCTAACTTGCCATGGGATGTCGAGACTTTTATCGCAGAGGCGTCAATGAAGTGAAGCAGTGGGCAGGGATCAGTGGGTAGTGGGCGGAGCGGGAGGGAAAAAATTGAAAGGGCCGTGACATTGGTTATGCTCTAGCCGCCGCCTCCTGCGAGGGAGCCAACAGCGTGGATGCATGTACCGTCACAGCCCCTTGATGCGATCACTGCTTTCGCAGTCCCAAACCCCAACTGCCCCTCGCAGAGCCGTCGGTTTTTTCAGGTCTGGCTGTCCTGCAGGTTGCCCCGCCTGACTGATCACCCAGTCTACTTTGGGTCAGCAAGTTTTATTTCGCTGTCCCTTTCAACCGTCGACGGGAGCAACCTTAACAGAGCAACGAAAAAAGTCAACGCAAACTATTGGTGCAATAGCTTCTGGCAAAGCTGTGAATAATGACAGATGCAAATGGTTGCAGGGTTGGAACTTATCCACAGGCGAGATGAATTATTCCCGATTTTGCACAAAAGCTGCACAGCGCTGGGGCACGCGGCAAAATGATGAAAGGGAACCAAATAATCGTCTTGACGGTGGGTCGGGATGAGCGCATCTTGCAAGAGGGAAAGAAAAATCCCTACTTCTCGCAAAGAACGCGAGAAATGGGGCACCCGGCGGTCCAAGAATCGAAGTGATGGCAGAACTCGTGGCTTATGTGGACGGTGGTTGCCTGGGGAATCCGGGGCCGTCGGGCATTGGAGTGGTGATTCAAGGCTGCGCCAGCGGCCCGGTACGCATCGCCAAGTGGATTGGCCACCAGGACAACAACGTTGCCGAGTACGCCGCGCTCATGGAAGCGCTGCAGTATGCGGTGTCGCGAAAGGCGCAGAAGCTGCACGTGTATTCCGACTCGGAAGTGGTGGTGAGGCAGATGACGGGGGAATACACCTGCCGCAGCCCGCGACTTTATTCTTTGCATTGGACATGCCGGAAGCTGGCGCGGTCGCTGGCGTTTTCGATTTCGCACGTACCGCGCGAGGATAATGCCGAGGCGAACGGCCTGGCGCAGTCTGCGCTGCGGCGCCGGGCGGTGTGAACCGCGAGTGATGAAGCCGAGTGCGACTTGTGCACTTTTGGGCTAGTACTTCTGCGTGGGGAAATTCTTGACACCTTGCGCGCTCCGAGCGAGACTTCAGTTACTGCATCCTTAATAATTCAGGTGAGCTGCGGGCGGAATTGCGCCCCCGCTCCGCCCTACGTGACGACACGCGAGCGCCATGGAATCTTATTCGATTCTCGATCCCAAATCGCCGGGAAACGGCGCGCAGGCTGCTGTGACAGGTGGCGGGTCGAAGAGCGTGGAATTGCATCCGGAGCAATCCGTGCAGCAGAACATTTCAAGTCGGGGAGCACCGGCCAGCGTTTCGGCGGCTCTCGCTGCGGCGCGCGCGGAAACGACCGCCACGCTCACTGCGGCTAATCTTGCGTCGGCCCAGCTTACTGCGGCTAGTCATGCTGCGGGCGTACGCTTCCCCGGAGAGGATGGAGGACGTTCGCTGGCGGAAATGGCGCAGCGTGATCTGGATGCCGCGCTGCAGTTGCTGGCGGACCGCGCTCAGTACATTACGGGAGCGAGCGGCGCGGCCATCGCCCTGCGCCGCTACGGCAAGAATGACATGCTGTGCCGCGCCAGCACGGGATCGAACGCGCCGGAACTGGGAGCGCTGCTTTCGACCGAATTTGGACTTTCCGGGGAAAGTGTACGCACGCGCCAGCCGCTGCGCTGTGACGATGCCGAACGCGATGCCCGGGTGAATCGAGAAGTTTGCCGCGAGATGGGAATTGCGTCCGTGGTAGTGATGCCGGTCGTGAACGACGACGAGGTGCTGGGGGTCTTTGAACTTTTTTCCGGGAAGGCAAATGCGTTCGGGGCGCGCGATGTGTCGGCGGTGGAGCGGCTGAGCGAGATGGTCGAGACCGCGGTGCGGCTGGCGCAAGCCACGGAGAGGCTGCCGGAGCGTCTGAAGATGCCGGAAGTTGAAGAGGCCGAAATTCTGGAAGATCAAGTTCTGGATGGGTATGCTCCGGACGAGTTCAGTTTGGACGAGACGATTTTGGAAGGGGCGGTGGAAGCGAAAGCGGGACCATCAGAGAACATCCCTACGCTGTCCCAAGATGCGCGCGAGGAAGCGGCACCGAGTGGCGACCAGACAGTCGGTGCTGCGCCGGAAGCGGTGAAGGCGATGGCGTCCGAAGGTGTGCCCGAAAATGTCGGCGCATCCCAGGCTGCTGCTCCGCAGTCGGAGGCTGAACCGGTCGCGGCTCCCGAGGTTGTGCCGCCGAAGAAGAAGTTGTTCTGGTCGGCAGCGGTGAATCCTGCGGTCGACGCAGGGAAGCTGGAAGAACCCGACCAGAGCCATGTTCCACCGGTGTTGAGGAGTTTGCACAAATGCGCCGCGTGTGGCTTCCCGGTCTCGGCAGGCCGTGTGCTTTGCGTGGAGTGTGAGGAGAAGAAGTGGCGAGGGCAGCTGAGAGTCCCGAAGCCGGTCGCGCCGCGGCAGGGTGCAGTGGCTGCCATTGCACAACCAAGCTTAGGCGCCTCAGGGGCTGAAGCCCCAAAGGGAAATAACGATTCCATCGCAGCGCTGGAAGCGCTGCACCCCCCAAAAACAGGTTCGGCGAGCAGTCTTGGTTTGGCAAGCAGTCCGGGTTCGGCAAGCGCTGCGCCTCCGGCCAAGGGCCCGGCTTTGGCAAGCGGATCGGGTTTGTCGAACGGCCCAGTTGCGGTTGCTCCCAGGACGGAAGTGCGCGCGTTCGCGGCGGCGGCGCAGTCGACTGCTGGTGGGGCTGCCATGCCGTCGACGCAGCGCGCTTCTTCCTCGGCGTCTCCCGCGGTCGCGGCCTCCAGCGCAGCCATTCTCGCGCCGACGCCGCTGAAGGGGAAGGAATCCAAAGAACTCGCGAGTTCTTCTTCTTCGATCGCGTCGGGGCCTGCGACGAGTATTGCTGTCCGCGAGAGTGCCGCGCCGCCGCCCTTGACCGCGAAGGTTCCATCGCCAGAGTTCGTCTTGAGCGCGGGACTGGAGCCGTCGCAATCGTGGCTGGCGGCGAACAAGTACATGATTGGGGCGCTTCTGGTGGTTACCGCGGTGGTGGTCGCGGTGCTGGTTCTGCGGTAAGAAATCGGACCTGTTCTCGCGCCCACGGCAGAGGGTCATTTTGGTCCATTCCGCACCTCGGAACCCACGGAAACCCTTGACAACACAGGCCAGTCTGCTAAAGTGCGATGAAGGGTTTACAAACTTCGACACAACGGGCAGGTGCCATGGTCATGAAGAATGTTTATGAAGTGTTGCGGCAGAAAGAGATGGAGTTGACCCGCTTGGAGAAGGAAGTAGAGGCCCTGCGACTGGTGGCCCCGCTGCTCTCCGAGGAGAAAGAGATGGGGTTGGACATGGGGAAACCTGCCCTGGCCACGGCCGTCAACGGACCGCAGCCGACGTCGCGTATTACGGTCCCGTCGTCGCCGTCGATTCCGACGCCTCAACCGGTGCGCGCCGCGGGATGGGAAGACACGTCCAAGCGCTGGCCGTAAGGGATTGAACCGAGCTGTCGCGGGTGCCCGTGCGGTGGGGCGTGGAGTGCAAGTTTTTGTGGCCCGGGATGCGTCCCGGGCCGTTGTATTTGGGAGAGGAAACCACGGTGAAGAGTAACTACGAGAAGTGTGGACATCAGGAGACATATATGAGGAAGACGTTTGTGCTGCTGGCGGTGTTGGCTCTGAGTATGACGGCAGGGGGCAAGGACAAGACGATGCAGGGGACCATCATCTCGGAGAGTTCCGTGCCTTGCGGCTCGGAGGCCAAGGGTCACAAGCAGACGATGGAGCTGATGTGCCAGGAATATGTGATTCGCACCGAGGCGACCGAGTACCACGTGCGGCAGGAAAAAGAAGCGCACAAAGAGATGCTGCCGGTGAATGCTCCAGTGGAGCTGACGCTGAGCAAAGACAAAATGAAGTTCAAAGTGAACGGCAAAGGATACGAGATGCTGGTGGTGTCGGAGTCGGCGGCGCCGGCAGCGGTCGCGAAGCCCTAGGCGTCTTCGCGGGGCCTGGCGTGGTTCTGGTGAAGTGGGCGTCTGGGTTCCGCGATTCGAGTTCGCCGCGCTCGCCTGGCCGAATAAACCGGGAGTAAACTAAGAGCCGTAAGTTTTCCCTACACCCGTGAGTCTGATAAACCAGTTCTTCTCCGGAAAGCCCACCCGCGCGGACTTTGTCCAGATGGTGCTGCGGGCGCTCGAAAAGGCCGGGATCGAGAAGGCGGAGGAGATCGAGGGCGAGTTTGCTCTCAAGGTGGGTGACAGCAAGACCACGATTTTTCTCAGCAACATCTATTCCAACTACTGCAGCGTTCCCCGAAATAAGCGGTTCGCGGTGCTTGCGGAATTTGTTAGTGGTGCGGCAGCGATCCGTTCGCTGCCTGAGATTCCGTCCGATTTCGCGGCTGCGAAGCCTGGCCTTATGCCAGCCATTCGGGACGAGGCCTACTTCAGCATCATCCGCTTGCTCCAGCGCAGAGACGGGAAAGACGATCGCGGACTGGAAGTGGCGGCTAAGCCCCTGGTCGGCGGACTGGTGGTTTCGCTGGCTTACGACACCGAGCTCAATATCACCTCGATCAACCAGGATCAATTTGAAAAGTGGGGTGTGAGTCTGGAGGAGGCGTTTGCCGCGGCGAAAGACAATCTTTGGGAGAGGACCGATCCGGGCCGGGTTGCGGGACAAAACGGAGTGTACTGGAGCCAATGGGGCGATTCTTACGACAGCTCGCGCCTCCTGCTGACCGAGATGATCTATCGACTTTCGGTGGATGGCGATCCGGTGGCGTTTGTGCCCAACCGGAATGAACTGTGGCTGACGGGTACGAACAATTCCGCGGGATTGGCGGGCATCCTGAGGGATGGAGCGGAGAGCCATTTCAACCGGGGGCATCCGCTCTCGCCCGATCTTTATCGGCTGGTGGATGGCCGCTGGGAAGTTTACGTCCCTGAAGACCGGACCCTGCGCGACTTGTGGCTGACGATCAAGCGAAGGCGGAACGCGCTCGACTATGCGCAGCAGCAGGAACTTCTGAACGCGATTCACGAGAAGGAAGACGTCGATCTTTTCGTGGCGAGCTACAACCTTCTCGAGCGGAAGGGTGGACTGGCTTACAGCGTTTGCGTTTGGACGAACGGAGTCGACAGCTCGTTACCGCGGGCGGAAAATATCGCTTTCATGGTGGACCCGGAGGGCGGAGATCATTTTGTGGTTCCGTGGGAAGCGGCCGCATCGATTGTGGGGGATTTGATGGAGAAGGAAGCGGAATTTGTGCCGGTGCGGTATCGGGTGCGGGAATTTCCGGGGGCGGAGCAGATCGCGAAATTGCGGGCGTTGGCGGGGTGACGCTTGCACTCCCGGGCCTACACTCCCACGATCTGGCGCAGGGCGGCGAGGAGGCGGTCGACTTCTTCCGTCGTGTTGTAGTGTACGAGGCCGATGCGGAGGAAGCCGCCGGATTTTTCTACGTCGAGATGCTCGGTGAGGTTCAGGGCGTAATAGTTGCCGTCCCAGGTGAAGAAGCCGCGGTCGCCGAGTTGGGTGGCGAGTTCGAGGGGAGTGTGATTTTCGATGCGGATCGCCAGCGTGGCGCAGCGTTCGTGGAAGCGGGCGGGGTCGGTGATGCCGTAGATTTTCAGGCCAGGAAATTTCTTCAGGCCGGTCGTGATTCGTTCCAGCAGGGTGCGTTCGTGTTCGTGGATAGCGGCGTAGGCGGCCTCGATGGCGGCGCGTCTTTCACTTATCCCACTTGTGCCGGCCTCGCCGTTCCCACCCTTCGAAAACCGCGAAGGGTGGGGCACCCTCATACTTGTTGTTCCATCCGTTAACCCATTCGTTGTCTCATTTGTTAATCCACGGCCGAGGTCGGCGATGTATTCCACGCAGGCGGCGATCCCGGCGATGCACTCGTGGTTGAGGGTGCCCCACTCCCAGCAATTCGGAATCGCGTTGGTGTTGGGGCGGACTTTATAGGGATGGAAGCGCTGGAGGTGCTCGCGCTTGCCGAAGAGGACGCCCATGTGGGGACCGAAGAACTTGTAGGTGGAGCACACCAGGAAATCGCAATCGAGGGCGGCCACGTCGATCAGGCCGTGGGGGCCGTAGTGTACGGCGTCGATGTAGGCGAGGGCTCCGGCGGCGTGGGCCAGGCGGACGATCTCCTTTACTGGATTGACAGTGCCGACGGCGTTCGAGGCGTATCCGGCGGCGACCAGCTTTGTGTTGGAATTTATTTTCGAGGCGAGGTCGGCTATGTCGAGAGTGCAATCTTCGTCGTGGATCTCGGCCCAACGGACGGTGACGCCGTGGTCTTCCGCCATGGCGAGCCAAGGAGAGACGTTGGCGTCGTGGTCGAGGCGGGTGAGCACGATTTCGTCGCCGGGTCTGAAATCGCGGCCGATGGCGCGGGACATCGCATACGTCAAGGTCGTCATGTTGGGGCCGAAGGCGACTTCGTCGGAGGCGCAGTGCAGGAAGTCGGCCATGGCGCTGCGGGCTTCCGCGATCATAGTGTCGGTGCGGCGGCTGGTCGCGTAGGCTCCGCCGGTGTTGGCGTTGTCGCGGCGCAGGTAGTTGGAGATGGCGTCGATCACGCGCTGCGGGACTTGCGTTCCGCCGGGGCCGTCGAGGAAGGCGGCCGGGTGTCCGTTGACGGTTTGGGTGAGGGAGGGGAATTGGGAGCGGATGGAGGTTAGGTCAAGGGCGGGAGCCGCGGTGATCTCGGTGGTCGGCATAATGATTCAATTGTAGCGACAAAAGGGCTGCACAAATCTAACTCAGGTCGGTGAGGAAGCGGAGAAGGGTTTGCCCATCGCGACGTACATGGTGATCAGGCCCAGGTACAGGCACAACGGGGTTTGCAGGATGAAGACCAAACGCCAACCCGCGCTCTTGCGCAGCAGGCACACCAACGCCGCACAGCCAGCCACTAGCGCCGCACAGGCCATCGTGATGGTTGCGATTACGCCGGCATCCTCAATTTGGTCGCGGGTCAGGCGCCGCTCGAGGAATGCTCCGCTGCAAATGAACAGGGTGACCAGCACGAGGGCCGCGGTGCATAGGGAACATACAACTGTCGTCAGGTTTAGCTTACCGAGCCTTTTCATTTGTCGAACGCTATAGATAACAACCGCTGCGACGATGCCGAGTTGCAGACCCGCACTGAACACCCATGCCAACTTGTTCATAGGAGCAGAGTTTTATCATGAAAGGGTCGCAGAGGGGATTTGAATTCACTGCACGGATTGAGGTGGCTTCGGTGTTGTGGCTTCGGCTTCCCAGGAAGCGTTTCCGTGGTAGGTGTCGGCGAACAACGAAAACCGTTGGCCACAGGCAAAGCATTCAAACTCATGCGTCACGATATCTCCGGGCCACGGTGACTTAAACAAGTCTTCTAACGGGCAACTCGCTTTTACCACGCGAAGCGTGCCCTGGCCGACGATTTCAATCAGCTGGCGCGCTCTATCTCGGTATTCGCGCGGAGAACTAAAGTTCATTCGCTCCGCAAAGCCTTGGCATTTGGGACACATGCTTCAAATTGTTATAGCTGCGGCGTGCCCTCAGCGGCTAAAGCCGCGATCAAGTATGGCCCTTAACGGCACGGCTGAAGCCGTGCCCTTCCACGGAGCCAACGAACGTTAGATTATTCTACTGCGCGCACAAAATCCGCCAGGAGGCCGTAGGCGGTTGCGTAGAGGCCGGGATTTTCTTCGGTGACGGTTAGGCCGGGGAAGATGTCGGTTTCGAAATGGAGGTAGGACGATGTGCCGGAGGTTTTGCCCATCGGCGAGGTCGACAGCACTTTTTCGGGGGCGACGGTTGCTTCAACGGTCTCGCCCACGCGCTGGGCGCGGCAGACCAGTTTGAAGGGCCAGCCGTCGCGGCGGGCGTTGCGCAGGGCTTGCGGGGTGAGGTCGCGGATGCCTTCGCGCTCGATCTGTTCCAGGCGGATGGGAAGATCCATCAGGACTGTGATCAGGGCGGCGGTTTTGACGGCGGCGTCCCAGCCGTCGACGTCATGGGTGGCGTCAGTTTCGGCGATGCCGAGGGTTTGCGCCACTTTCACGGCTTCGTCGAAGGTCAGGCCCTCCTCCATCTCGCTGAGGATCACGTTGGTGGTCGAGTTGAGGATTCCGTGGAAGCCTTTTAGGCGGACGGTGGGCATTTGGTCGAACAGGGAGAAGATGGGGACGCCGTCCATGACGGTGGATTCGAAGAGGAATCGTTTGCCCTGTCTCGCGGCCAGGTCGCGGAGTTCGCGGTAGGCGTGGACGATGGGGCCTTTGTTGGCGGTGATGGCATGGGCTCCGTGCTCCAGGGCGGCGCGGATGTGGGTGGTGGCGGGTTGGCCGTCGCTCACGTTGAGGGAGGTGGCTTCGAAGAGGACGTCGGCTTGGGCGGCGGCGAGCCAGGCGCGCACGTTTTGGGGGGCATGGGTGGGGGTTGAGGATGAGGTGACCTCCGACATTTCGCGGGCGGGGGCGCCCGCGCCACATACATCTGGGTCGACTCCGGTTGGGTCGGCGATCCACCCCAGGCGGCGGGAGGCGATGCCGGTGATGCGGTAGGCGATGCCGTGGCGGTCGCGGAGTTCCTGGGCGCGATCTGCGAGGAGGCGGACTAAGGTCCGGTTGACGTTGCCGAAGCCGAGGAAGCAGAGGTTGTGGGTGCGGATGCGGATTCCTCGCGCTGGGGCTAAAGCCCGATAGATTTACGACTCTCCTGACGCGGCGCTGAAGCGCCGCTCTTCCACGGTGCTGCACGCATCATCTCGCGTGCAGTCCGTTACTGGCTCTTGGCGTTGGCGGACAGAGCCTGCCCTGAGCCTGCCGAAGGGAGTGTCCGCCCCACATAAAATCTATCCCATCACCGTGGTGTGTTCGGGCTTGATTTTGTAGATGACGCGGACTTCGCTGGGCTGGGCGTAGGGGTACTTGTCGACGCCGAGATATTTCTTGGCCAGCTTGTTGATGCTTTCGTCGGCGCCGTCTTCGGTGATCTCGACGACGCGACCGCGGATTTCGAGATAGCGGTAGGGGTTCTCCGGATCAATGATGGCGAGCGAGACGCGGGGATCGCGGCGGACGTTGCGGTCCTTCTGGCGTCCCTTGGCGGAATTGAAGATTACGTTTTCGCCGTCAAAGTCGCACCACACGGGAGTGACTTGCGGGCGGCCGTCGGGCATCAACGTCCCCAGGCTGGCAAAGGCCCGCTTCTGAAAAAGATCGCGGTACTTCTCGGGGATGACTTGCGACATGGGAGCCTCCGGGTATTTGGGTTGCAGGCAGCATTATAGAACGGCGAGCGGCTGCCGGAGCGCGCTGGGCTTTCCGGTTATTCTTCCCTTGGTTAGAATGTGGGCCCATGCTAGATCAAACTCTGAATCTATCGCAAAGCCGGCGGAATTCTTCGGCGCGCCCGGCGATCGTCCTCTGCCTGATGCTGATGCTGCTGGCGTCATTGTCGAAATCCCCACTTCTCGCAAAGGACGCGAGAAATGGGGCACCCGGGGGTGGTGAGAAATATCCGCCGACGATTGTGTTTATGACCGACTTCGGGGTGCTCGACGACGCGGTGGCGATTTGCCACGGGGTGATGTATTCCGTGATGCCCAGCGTTCGGGTTACGGACCTGACGCATGAAGTTACGCCGTTCTCGATTCTCGACGGGGCGCGATTTCTGGAGGGAGTGACGCCGTATTACCCCGCGGGGACGGTGTTTGTGGTGGTCATTGATCCCGGAGTCGGAAGCACGCGCAAGGCGATTGTGGCGCGGTCGAAACGCGGGCAATATTTTGTGCTGCCGGATAACGGGCTGCTGACCCTGGTGGAGCAGAGCGACGGCATTGAGGCGGTGCGCGAGATCACGAACACGGATTGGATGATCGGCACCAAACTCTCGTCCACCTTTCATGGAAGGGACATTTTCTCGCCGGTGGGAGCGCATCTGGCCCGCGGGGATGACTGGGGGACGGTTGGCCCGGAGATGGCAGTGAAGAGTCTGGTGCGGCTGGAGTTGAAGGCGGTGACCGTCGATGCGCACGGCTTGAGTGCAACCGTGATCGCGACGGACGGGCCGTTCGGCAATCTCGTGACCAATGTGGATGCGGAGGATTTCTTGAAGCTCGGCTACCAGCGCGGACAGGAAGTCCCGGTCACGGTTGGCGGCCGAGATATGAAGATGAAGTTTGTGAACACGTTTAGCGATGTGCCGCGGGGGCAGCCGCTGCTTTATATCGATTCGCGGGGGAGGCTGGGGTTGGCGGTGAATCAGAATAGCTTTTCGGCGGTGTATGGGGTGAAGCCGCCGGCGGGGCTGGCGATTCCGCGGGCGAAGTAATTGCTGATTTGTCATTCCGAGCAGCGCGAGGAATCTGCTGTTTGGTTGTGACTGCGAACAAGCAGATTCCTCGCGCCAGAAACAAGGCGCTCGGAATGACAAGGTTTTTAATTTGTGCCGCGGGGCTTCGCCCACGCGAGACAGCCGAAGGCGGCTGTCTCCACATGACTCGATTTACGCGCTGACGTCTTTCGCTATGCGCGGGAGGACGGCGCGCAGTAAGGCCTCGAATGTGGTTTTGACGCGTTCGCCGGTCTCCATGACTTCGGTGTGCGAAAGGGGCTGGTCGAGAATTCCGGCGGCCATGTTGGTTACGCAGGAAATCGCCAGCACTTTGATTCCCATATGGCGGGCGGCGATGACTTCGGCCACAGTCGACATTCCCACCAGGTCTGCGCCGATCCGGCGCAGGTATTCGATCTCCGCTGGCGTTTCGTAGCTGGGGCCGAGCAGACCGACGTACACGCCCTCGTGCTGGGTGATCCCAAGTTTGGCGGTTTCTTCGCGGGCGATCTGGCGATACTGTTTCGCGTAGGCGTGGGTCATGTCGGGGAAACGGACGCCAAAGCGGTCGTCGTTGGGGCCGACCAGGGGATTCGATCCCTGCAGATTGATGTGGTCGCGGATCACCACCAGCGCGCCTTGCGAGTAGCTGAGATTGATGCCGCCGGCGGCGTTGGTGAGGATGACGGCGCGAATGCCCATGCGTGCGAAGACGCGGATGGGGAAGGTGATTTCCTGCGGGGAATATCCTTCGTAGAGATGGACGCGACCTTGCATGGCGGCGACGGGGATTTTTCCGGCATGGCCGATTACCATTCTTCCGGCATGGCCGATCGCGGTAGAGCGCGGGAACGCGGGGATGTCGGCGTAGAGAACGCGGGTCGAGTCGGTGAGGGAATCGGCGAAGCCGCCCAGGCCGGAGCCGAGGACGAGGGCGATCTGCGGGCGCAGAGAGGTGCGTTGCAGGATGAGTTGCGCGGCGGAATCGGCGAGGGTGAATTGGTCGGTCATAAATGATGTTGCGCGCACTCTCGCGGTCGCGCGAGGATGAACAGTCCCCTCAGGGGCTAAAGCCCCGCAGTCCCGCGGCGCTTTTCGCGGCGCTAAAGCGCCGCTCTTCCACAATCTTACAGATCGCCGTCGGCCAGGTGGCGGCCGTGGCCGTTGCGGTCCAGCCAATCATACAGAAATGTTTGGTAGAGATAGGAGGCAACGATTTCTTCGCCGAGTTCGTGGGTTTCGGTGCAGATGAAAGGCAGGCGCAGTCCGGCGAGCACGGCGATGAGCGATTGCGTGATGCGGTTGGGATTCGCGGCGCGGTAGGGATACTCGGACTTGATTTCGGTGAGCGACGCGGTGACGACGAGCAGGCTGTGGGGAAGTTCGGCCATGCGGCGCAGGCGGTGGATGAAGACCGGGCGGTTGGTGGTGAAGGATTGAATCAGGTCGGCGAGATCTTTGCGCTCGACGACGCAGGTGTCTTCCATGCCGGCGACGGAGTAGTCGCCGAGGGGCAGGGCGCGGTGCTCGATGGATTTGAACCATCCTTTGAAGCGGCGGAAGGAGAGCGGGTTTTGCTCGCGGGTGTCGATGATGGCGACGGGGAGCGGGGTGTGCAGTTGCGTGCCTCCGCGCTCGGGGACGACGGGCAGCAGCGGAGCAGGGACTGGCTTGGGTTGCGCGGACCACGCTAGCGGGGAGGGGATCAGGGTTCGTTTGCGGGGCATGGATTTGGTTTTTCTCGATCAGGCTAAAGCATCCGGAACCCATAGGATGCACTGCTCGGGATTCACCTGGATGCCGATGCTGGCCAACTCCATCAATTGCGGAGGAACCCAACTTACAAGATAGGACTCAACGAAACATACCCACGTGTCCCATGGCGGAACGTTGTCGACGTCGAAGAATCCTTTCGACGAATACTGTGCGGCTCCATCGCACAGGTTTTCATCGGGCGAATACTGCAGCAGCCTACCTCCCGCCAAATCGTCGAGGGAATCGGCCGGATAGCGATGATCGAGACGTAATTGCGTGGCTCGTTTCTCGGCTAGGATTTCGACAATCTGCGCTCGATTGGCGGGAGACTGCGGACACACAAAAGGGTCCGGACGCAAGAACGGAGAGCGGAGTTGCTGAGATAGCGGGGCAATCTCTCCCAGCCTCGCCAGCGAGAAGAGCCGAGAGGACTGCCAGCGCAGAAAGTGTTTCCAAAACCACGGTCCCTCCGATAAAAACGCACGTTGTGACAATTTGGCCGCTTTCCCCGCAATCGTTCGTCGTGCGCGAAGGTCAGCGGTCTCCCATGGGTTGGAGTCTAGCGATTTCGTGAGACACCACGCCACCGTCTCAGACAACCTGGTGTGGAAGTTCGGCAATTGTTGTAGCTGTTCGAACATTACTGCTCACCATGCGCAGCTCAGAATTTCTTTTCGAATTTTGTGAACTCGCTTTCTAGTTTCCACTGTTCGCGGGCGCGCTCGTTTTCCGCGAGAAACTTCGCGCATTTGGCTGAGGGCTTATCCGCGCCTGCGATATCTGCCGCGCAGGCCGGGACGGGGCGGAATACTAATCTAGTCCACAAACTTTCTCCCGGGAGGAAGCTGTGCTCGAGGCTTTGGCGGGTCATGCGCTTCAGTTCGGTGTAGGGCAGACGATAGCTCTCTACCGCGCGCAGGTATTCGTGGGTCATGTCGGAGCGGGCTACGCCTTCGTCGTCGGACGAAATCGCGACGGGGACGCCGTACTTCATATATGTTGGCAACGGATGGTCGTCGCCGCTGACGCCGAGAATCTGATCGTTCGACGTCAAGTTTATTTCGACGAGAATGTTGCGCGCGGCCATTTCCTTCATCAGGCCGATGGGATCTTTCTCGAGCATGACGTCGACGCCGTGGCCGATGCGTTCGGCGTGGCCGCGCTCGACGGAGGCGCGAATGTGGAACGCGAGATCCTCCGGCTTTACCAGTCCGGCGGCAATTTCACCCGCGTGCAGGCTGATGTGGACCTTGGGATAGACGCCGTGCAGGTAGTCGAGCATGGCCATGTGTTCGTTGAAATCGTGGATGGGGATGTACCAATCTTCGGGCATGACGAGGTTCAAGCCGACGAAGCGTGGATCGGAAGATGCGAGTTCGAAGCCGAGCACGATCTGCGCGAAGACGGCTTCAGGCGGCAGGCCGCGCAGAACTTGATAGAGATATCGGACAGTGACGCCGCATCCTGCTTCAGCGTCGGGGGTGCCGCACTTGAGTTCTTTTCGCGCGCGGGCGTCGTCTTCTTCCAGCGTCTTGCTGGTAGCGGCCGCAATCTCTTTCAGGCCGCCGGCCAGAAGATTGTCGCGCATTTTGGCGAAGTCATTCTTGGTATCCCCATTGGCATCCCCATTACTGGCCCAACCCAATTTCATGCCGAGCTTCGGGGCGGCGCCTCCGTCGGCGGTGTGCATGAACTCGATGTACTGCACGTGCTCACGGGCGGCGCGATCGATGACCGTCGCCACTCCTTCGGCAACGTGGTTGTGCGAGGTCAGGCCGAACTTGTCGAAGGTGGCGAAGAAGTGGTCGTGGCCGGATTCGTCGCCAGGACGCCAGTTGCGCATCGACCAGGCGTCGATGATCTGGTTATAGAGGATGTGGTCGTCGTAGGCGCAGCGGATGCTGGGCTTGGGCGTGTAGTGCTCGCAGGAATCACAGGGCGGGCTCAACAGTTTGGAGGTGGTGCGGTCAATGCAGAAATTGTCGCTGGCGGCGAAGTCGAGCAGGTCTTCGGCGTAGATGGCGCCGTCGAGGTGATTGTGCAGGTCTCCGCCCTTGGGCATGTCGTGCATGAAAGCCAGGAGCAACGGGGGTTGACGGCGGATCGTGTCGAGGTAATGCGCGGTTTTCTGCTCAGCGGTTTGGGCCGCTGCTAGAGCGGAGAGCAGGAAGAGAAGCAGATGCCGACGACTGATGTGCAGGCTCACGAGCGGCCCTCCGGAGATTCTGGATTGTAATGCGTGGGTGGCGCATGCGCCAATCTAGAGAGCCAAAACACGTAGGCCCGGACGCATTCGTTCGAGGGCGCTTGTCGGGCGGTCGCTTCGCTTCGCGGGGCGGACGAATGCGTCCGCCGCTACGTGAGCGGTGCGCACTCTGCTACATTATTTTTCTATGGCTCAGGAATCCAAGCAGCCGACTCGCGGCTTTGCCAGCGACAATAATGCCGGGGTGCATGCGGAGGTGCTGGAGGCGATTGGGCGCGCCAACCAGGGGCACGTCGTCGCTTACGGCGACGATCGGTTCACGCGCTCGGCGATTGCGAAATTCGAAGAGCACTTTGGGGCGGGGATCGATGTTTTCTTCACCTTCAACGGGACGGGCGCGAACGTGCTCAGCCTGCAGGCTCTGAACCGGCCGTATCATGCCGTGCTGTGCAGCGAGTATGCGCACATCTATACCGACGAATGCGGTGCGCCGGAAAAACATACGGGATGCAAGTTGATCGCGCTGCCGCATCAGGATGGGAAGATCACACTGGACTCGGTGCGGCACGCTTACCACGGAATCGGCGACCAGCACCACGTGCAGGTGAGGGTCATTTCGATCACACAGTCGACCGAGATGGGGACGGTTTACCAGCCGGAGGAGATTCAGGCACTGGCTCGCTTCGCGCATGAACGTGAGATGTTTCTGCACGTGGACGGGGCCCGGATTGCCAACGCGGCCGCCAGTCTCGGCCAGACGTTGCGGCAGGCCACGCGCGACCTGGGCGTGGACGTGCTGTCATTCGGCGGGACGAAGAATGGAATCCTGGGCGGAGAGGCGGTCGTGTTTTTCAATCGCGAACTGAGTCCGGATTTTCTCTACCTGCGGAAGCAAGGGATGCAACTGGCGTCGAAGATGCGCTTCATCGCGGCGCAATTCGAGGCGCTGCTTACCAACGATTTGTGGCGGCGGAGTGCGGAGCACGCAAACGACATGGCGCGCCTGCTCGAAGCCGAAGTACGAAAAATTCCGCAGGTTCGGGTGGTGTGGAAGGTCGAGGCCAATGGCGTGTTCGCGCAGGTTCCTCGGTCTGCGATCGCGAAGATCGAAGAGCGGTACTTTTTCTATCCGTGGATCGAAGAGGAGTGCATCGTGCGCTGGATGTGTTCGTTCGACACGACGGAGGACGATGTGAGGGAGTTCGCGAAGGTGGTCGCGGAGGCGGTGAAAGGGTGAAAAGCGGCGCCCCGACGGCTATTGCTTTTTGCCCCTGCATTGGCTAAATTGGCCCATTCCCCTGCCGGATGCGCGCTATCCGGCTAAGATTGCAGGAGTTTTCCATGAACCGGAAGTGGTTGAGCATCGTCGTCCTGGTTGCCGCGGCGAGTCTGATGTTGGGATTGAACAGTTGCGGGCGCAGCCAGGAATTGGTGGCGATCCAGGTCCAACCCGTGTCCGAGACTTTCGGGGCGTCAAATATTCCCGTGCCCAGCGATAGGGGATTGACCGTCCAGTTGAGAGCGCTGGGTACCTACATCCATCCGCCGGTCACCAAGGACATCACAAGCGTGGTGACCTGGGCGTCGAACGACACTCAGATGATGACAGTCGATGCCAGCGGACTTCTGACGGTCACGGGATTCTCTTGCGGAGGATCTCTGATATCGGCCACGCTCAAAACCAACACGAGCGCTGGAGGTTTGTCCTCGTCGGGAGCGATCGTAACGGGGTACATGACGGGGAACGTAGTTTGCTTTACGGGAGCCGGTGGCAGCGGTAATCCAGCCTTGACCCTGACGTTTCTGGGCAACGGCTCCGGAACCGTCGTCAGTACACCACTGGGCCTGAGTTGCTCAAGCCCGAGCCCGTGCGTTACGCAGCAATTCACCAGTGGCACGCTGGTTACGCTGGCTGCTACACCAACACCACCGTCGACGTTTGGAAGTTGGGTGGGATGTGACTCGCCCGGAAGCACGAATCCTTGCACCCTGACTTTAGTGGGGAACCGCAACGTGACCGTGACGTTCAACTAACCCCACCAACTAGCCCTGCCAACTTGCCCCGAAAACCAGCCCCGCGGCTATTCCCCTTCTTCGAGCATCTTGCCCAGCGTGGGCTTGTGTTTCTCCGGCTTCTTCTTTTTCTCGATCACGATCTGTCCGGCGGGGGGCGCACCGACGCGCTCGCGGGCTAATTCCTTGACCGCGGTCACGGCTCGAAAGCGCTTCACTTTCTTCTTTCTGGCCATGGGAATCTCCCTGTGATGCTAACCGGGGCTGGAAGCGAGTGTAACCTGAGCGCCGCGAGGCGGGGGTTTGGGAATCGGGTACCCGGTGAAATGTGCAATAATCCATAAGTTATGGAAGAGCGCGAGTTTTTCGATGAGAAGCAGGAGAAGAAACCGGCTTCGCTGAATTGTCCCCACTGCCACCAGGCGGCGGAATATGAAGTGACCTGGGTGGTGCGCACGAAGAAACGCCAGCTTTCCGGCCGCGCCGATGAGCGCGACCGCGCCCGTTTCGCCAAGTTCCGATCGTACATGGTGCGCAAGGATGACGTGATGGCCTGCAAGAATCTGCGCTGCCGCAAACGCTTCGACCTTACTGGCCAGTCGACGGTGATTACGGAATAGAACGCGCTACCGATGCACTCCGCGCGAGATCCTTCCCTCCGCCCCTCCGCCTGAAGAAGGGCTCCGGTCAGGATGACGCCGGGGAGAAGCTTCTCGTGACTCACATAGCACTAAGGCCTTCTCGCGCCTGCCCCACGGGTGGATTTCGTCCATTCGGACTGCCTCATTTATACTGACTGGTTTTGCTGTGGCTACCGATGCCGCGGCTGAGGAGTCATGCTCTTGAAAATCCTGGTGTGCATGAAGCAGGTGCCGCAGAAAGATGCGCCCCTCAAGCTGAACGAAAGCGGCGCGTGGATCCGCGAAGATGTGTCGTATGAAGTCAATGAACCGGATGCCTATGCGTTGGAAGAGGCGCTGCGACAGCGGGAAAAGCACAAGGGCGAAGTCGTCGTGATTACGAGCGGCCCGGCGCGGTCGCAACAGGTGTTGCGCGAGGCGCTGGCCAAGGGCGCGGATCGGGCAATTCATCTGGAAGACGACAAGTTCGTTGGTCTGGATGCGTTCAATACCGCGAAGGCGTTCGCGGCGGCGATCAAAGATGAATCGTTTGACCTGATCTTCACCGGGCTGCAATCCGACGACTATGGGTACGCGCAAACCGGAGTGATCCTGGCCGAGTTGCTGGGACTGCCGCACGCGACCATCATCATGCAGATTGAGAAGACTGACGGGGGGATTCGGGTGAAGCGCGAGCTCGAGGCAGGATTCTTCCAGTTCGTCGACATGCCGACTCCGGCGGTGCTGACGATTCAGTCGGGCATCAACAAGCTGCGTTATGCGACGCTCATCGGCATCAAGCAGGCGAAGAACAAGCCGATGCGGAAGGTGGCGCTGGCGGAAGTGCAGTCCGCGATTGGGGAGAATCTGCAGAAGATTGAGCGGCTGTATGTTCCGCAGAAAACAAAGAAGACGGAGCACATCGAGGGCTCGCCGGGGGAGATTGCGAAGAAGCTGGTCGACAAGCTGCGGAATGAGTTGCGGGTGTTGTAGGTGTAGTCGCGGAGCGACAAAGGCATCTTAGGAGCGAGTGGCTTTATGGCCAATACGATTTTGGTAGTCGTCGAACAGCGCGAAGGGAAATTGAATCGCGTTTCGTGGGAAACCATTACTGCTGGTCAGGCTATCGCGGCCGGCACCGGTTGGAGTCTGGAGGCGGCGGTTGTAGGCGGCAATGCCGCAGCCTTTGCCGCGGAAGTTGCGGCGAAGAGAGTCGCGAAGGTGTATGCCGTCGAGTCACCGAAGCTCGAGCCGTATACGCCGGACGCGTTTGCCGCCGGGCTGAAGCAATTTATCGCGGCCAAGCAGCCCAAGCTGGTGCTGATGCCGCACACGTACCAGGTGCGCGACTTTGTGCCAAAACTGGCGACGGCCATGGGACGCACCGTCATCAGCGACTGCATCGGGTTCAAGTACGACGGCGGCAGGCTGGTGTTCACGCGGCAGATGTTTCAGGGCAAGCTGGCGGCGGACGTCAGCTTTACCAGCGATGCTCCGTGGTTTGCGACGTTTCAGAATGGGGCGTTTCGCGGAGACAAGGCGGAAGTTGGGGCGAGCGCGGCTCCGGTCGAGACCGTGAATGTTGAGATCAGCGACGGCGTCATCCGCAACAAGCCGCAGGAAGTTTTCAAAGAGGCCAAGCAGGCGGTTGACCTTACGCAGGCTGAGATTATCGTGGCCGTGGGCCGCGGGATTAAAGAACAGAAGAATATTGAGATCGCCAAGCGACTCGCGGATGCGCTGGGAGGTGACCTGGCGGCGTCGCGTCCCATCTGCGATTCGGGCTGGCTGCCGATGGACCGGCAGGTTGGATCGTCGGGACAGACTGTAGCGCCCAAGCTGTATCTGGCGCTCGGCATCAGCGGCGCCATTCAGCATATTGTCGGAATGAAGGGCTCGCGCACGATCATCGCAGTGAATAAAGATGCAGAAGCGCCAATTTTTGAGATCGCAGACTACGCGATTGTCGGAAATCTGTTCGACATCGTTCCGCCGTTGATTGAGGAAGTGAAGAAGGCGAAGGCGGGAGCTTGAAGTGAGTGTTGCCACGTGCAGCCGGATAGTTGTTGGTGCGGCAGTAATAGCTGTTCTGCTCGGCACCGCAGGTTGTAGAAGAACCCCGAGTCCTGAGGAGGCTCAGAAGCTTCTCACCGGCAAATGGCGACTAGTGGTTAAGAGTGACTGCAAAGATTGGGGTGTCGACGGCGACATGCTGATTCTGCACTCTGACGGCAAGTTGGAGCAGCACCTCAAGCTTTTCAATGGTAAGCACTATGATTCGGACAAGGAGCATTGGGAATACCTTCCAGATCACAGCATTTCGCTCGATCGCAGACTGGTTGTGTCCGATCCTCAACATGCGGGAATTCCACGCTCAGAGGTATTGATTCTGGAGTTCAGTGATCCACCGGTCATTTTGCTGAATCCGCACGAAAACTGCGTCTATGAGCGTTTTTCATCCGAGTAGGCTATGACTCTTGTATTCCGCAAACCGATCGAAAGCGTTGAGCGTCCGCAGATGCCGGCCGACGTTGTCATCGTTGGCGGTGGGCCTGCGGGGATGGCTTGCGCGCTTCGCTTGGCACAGCTTATCGACGCGCACAACGCGGCCCATCCTGACTCGCAGCTCAGCAAAGAAAATATTTACGTGCTCGAGAAGGCGCGCGAGATTGGACAGCATTGTCTCTCGGGCGCGTTGCTGGACCCGCGCTCCATGCACGAACTGCTTCCGGGATTTGAAAAGGAAGCGCCGCTCGACGCCAAGGTCACGAAGGAAGCTGTCTACTTCTTGACCGAGAAATCCAAGTTCAAGTTTCCCGTTACGCCGCCGTTTTTGCGCGACCACGGCAACTATGTGATCTCGCTGAACCGGTTTGTGAAGTGGCTGGGCAGCAAGGTGGAAGCGACGGGGATCACGGTCTTTACTGGTTTTGCCGGGTCGGAACTACTTTTCGATGGCGATCGGGTGATTGGCGTCCGCACCGACGACAAGGGCGTGGATAAAGAAGGCCACCAGAAATCGAACTTCGAGCCGGGATACGATTTGAACGCGAAAGTCGTGATCCTGGCGGAAGGCCCGCGCGGATCGCTGACCAAACAGCTCATCTCGAAATTCGATCTCGCGAAAGACGCCAATCCGCAAACCTACGGCGTTGGAGTGAAAGAGTTGTGGGAGGTGCCGGCGGGACGCATCGCGGCGGGCGAAGTGATTTACACGATGGGCTACCCGCTGACCACGCATGAATATGGTGGCGCCTGGATCTACGGGTCGAAGGACAACGTCGTCTCGCTCGGCTTTGTCACCGGGCTCGACTATGCCGACCCGCGGCTGGATCCGCAGCGCGTGTTGCAGGAGTTCAAAAAGCATCCGCTGGTTGCGAAGCTGCTCGAGGGCGGGAAGATGATCCGCTACGGGGCGAAGTCGATGCCGTACGGTGGCTGGTGGGCGATTCCGCCGGTGGCGGGCAATGGGTGGATGATTCTCGGCGACTCTGCGGGTTTCCTCAATTCCGCGCGGCTCAAGGGAATTCATCTCGCGATCAAGAGCGGGATGCTGGCGGCCGAGACGGCGTTCGATGCGCTGATAAGAGATGATTCGTCGTCGGCGACGCTGGGAGCTTTTCAGAAGAAGGTCGAGTCGAGCTGGATCAAAGAGGAACTCTGGAAAGTGCGCAACTTGCATCAGGGATTCGAGCACGGAATGTACGCGGGGATGTTCCACACTGCGCTGCAGATGATCACTGGTGGACGCGGCGTACGCAACCGCTATCCCGCGAAAGCGGGGTACGAGCGCATGCGAAAGTTGGCCGACCTGCCCGCCGACGGCGGTGCAGAGGCGCATCTGCTGGGGGCGGCCAAGGGCGACGGCAAACTCACGTTCGACAAACTCACCGACCTTTACCACTCCGGCACCAAGCATGAAGAGGACCAGCCGGCGCACCTGGTGATCCACGACACGAACATCTGCAATACGCGTTGCGTGAAGGAATTCGGCAGCCCATGCCAGAATTTCTGTCCCGCGAACGTTTACGAAATGGTCGACGATGCCAGCCAGCCGAACGGCAAGCGCATCAGCCTGAACCCGTCGAACTGCGTCCACTGCAAAACCTGCGATATTGCCGACCCTTACCAGATCATCACGTGGGTCCCGCCGGAGGGTGGGGGTGGGCCGAACTACGACGGGATGTGACGGGAACCTTCTTCGCCGCAGATTTCGCGGATTCACGCAGATAGGCCTTAAGATGTGTCGTTGAGCAAAGGAGAACTTGTGAAGGTTTATTCATCGCCGATTATGGCTGCTGTGTTTGTTGCGCTGATGGCTGTTTTGGCGCCCGCTCAGCAGGCGCCGCCCAGCATTCCCACCACCGGATTCGCCGGGCTCGATCAATACCGGGCGTCGCGCATCGCGATGTTCACCGACGATTACGGTCAGTTGGCGCGCTATCGCGACGCGAATGCCGCGCTCACGCCGGGAAAGGGCGATAACCGAGTCGTGTTTTTTGGCGATTCGATCACTGACAGCTGGCATCTCGACGAATATTTTCCGGGGAAGCCGTACGTCAATCGCGGCATTGGCGGGCAGACTACGCCGCAGATGCTGGTGCGCTTCCGGCAGGACGTGATCAACCTGCAGCCCAAGGCCGTCATCATTCTGGCGGGGACCAACGATATTGCCGGCAATACCGGGCCGATGCGGATTGAAGACATCGAAGCCGACCTCGCGTCGCTCGCCGACCTGGCGCGGGCCAACGGAATCCAGGTGATCTATTCGTCGATCCTGCCGGTGCACAATTACACGGAGAGGTCGAAGGATTTCTTTGCGCAGCGGTCGCCGGAAAAGATTCTTACACTCGACAATTGGCTGAAGAGTTACTGCGCGGCACCGTCCAACGGCTGCACCTATCTGGATTACTTCAGCGCCATGGTCGATGACAAGGGACTGATGAAGAAGGATCTGGCCAACGACGGGTTGCATCCGAACGCGGCGGGATTCAAGATCATGGCGCCGCTGGCGGAGGCGGCGATTGAGAAGGCGCTGAAGTAGTCGTTAGTTGCTAGTCGTTTGTCGCTAGTCGTTGGTCGTTGGCAAATCCGTGCCTGATCCCGTATTTGCGTGCTGTTCGCGCCTATAATCGTAGTGCGTCTGCGGGGTTCGCTCCCGCGCGACGAAAGACTAACGACTAACGACTAACGACCAACGACAAACGACCGTGCCTCTCCACGACAAATTCGGACGCGCCATCACCGACCTACGGATTTCCATTACGGACCGCTGCAACTATAAGTGTGTGTACTGCCGGACGGGGAACGAAGGGGCGCTCTACGGCGACCTGCCGTTCGCGGATTATCTGCGCATGGCGCGGGTGCTTGTCGGGATGGGGATCACCAAGGTTCGCTTGACCGGCGGAGAGCCGCTGTTGCGCAAGGGCGTAGTCGACTTCGTGCGCGAACTGGCCCAGCTCCGCACCTCGAACGGAAATGGCAATCGGGAGTCGCTCGACATTGCGCTCACCACCAACGGACACATGCTGGCCGAGCTGGCGCAGCCGCTGAAGGACGCGGGGCTGACGCGGGTTACGGTGTCGATGGACGCAGTCGATCCCGACCGGTTCGCGCGCATCACGCGCGTGCCCAACGGATATGACCACGTGCTGGCGGGCATCCGCGCGGCGCGTCGGGCGGGGCTCTGGCCGTTGAAAGTGAACTGCGTGCTGATGCGCGGGTTCAACGAAGACCAGATCATTCCGTTCGGCATGTTCGCGCGCGAAGAGGGCGTGACCGTGCGCTTCATCGAGTTCATGCCGCTCGAAGAGGGGCGCACCTGGGCGCCATCGACCGTGGTCACGCTTGACGAAATTCTGGCGCGCATGGCGGAGTACCGGCCGCTGGTCGAAATCCCGCACGCGCGCTCGGAGACGGCGCGGCGCTACCGCTTTGAAGATGGCGTCGGCGAGATCGGCATCATCGCGCCGGTGTCGCATCCCTTCTGCGGACATTGCAGCCGCATCCGCATCACCAGCGACGGAAAGATTCGGACGTGCCTGTTTTCGGTGTGGGATCACGACCTGCACGCGCAGATGCGGCGCGGGGCTTCGGACGAAGAACTGGCCGATTTCATTCAGGGCGTGGTGGCGAAGAAAGAAGAGCGGCACCACATCGGTGAGCCGGATTTCGTGCCGGCGTCGAGGACCATGGTGCATATCGGCGGGTAGCTGTTAGCTCTCGGCTGTCAGCTTTCAGTAAGGGCATTGCACCGAGGTCGCCGACAAAGCCGCCGCGACCGAACCGGGAAGGGCACGAGTTCCACTCGTGCCGATCAATCCACACTTGCGAAAAACAGGCTTTAGCCGCTGCCGGTCGCTCCGGTTAAAATCAAGTTCATGCGCTCACTGTGGTTGACTGCGATGGCCGCAATGACTCTAGCTGGCGCGGCGCTTCAGGCACAGTCTCTGGCCAGTTCCTACCTCGGCCTCGACGTGAACGACTACCCCGGCGACTCCAACCTCAAGACGCTGCATCAGACTTTTTCCTACACGGGATACTGGCTGAACAGTCCTCCTGGCGAGAAAACGAATACATGGCTTGGCCACCGCCCCGCCGTCGAATCCGCGGGATTCGGATTTCTGGTGCTGTTCAACGGGCGGCTTTATGCGCAGTTGAAAACCGTGGCAAACGCCACTCGACTCGGACAATTGGATGCGAAGGCTGCCGCGGCGACGGCGCGGCGCGAGGGGTTCCCGGGCGCGACCATTATTTTTCTCGATCAGGAACAGGGCGGCCGCATGCTGCCGGAGCAGAAAGCTTACATCTACGCCTGGGTCGACGGCATCACGGCGGGGGGATTCCGCGCGGGCGTCTACTGTTCCGGCATGGCCGCCGCCGACGATGGCAACGTCGTCACTGCCGAGGATATTCGCGAGCACGCCGGGGGACGCGAGATCGCTTATTGGGTCACCAACGATGCTTGTCCGCCCGCGCCGGGATGCGCGTTTCCTCGGCGCCCGCCGAGTCCCGCCGAGAGCGGAGTCCGGTTCGCCGAAGTTTGGCAGTTCGCGCAGTCGCCGCAGCGCAAGGATATGGCCGCGCGCTGCACCAACTACAACGGTGGGAACTGCAATGCGCCGGGAATCGCCGCGGGGCTGCCGATCGACGTGAGCACGGCCACATCAGCCGATCCTTCGCACGGCCGCACTCGCTGATTCAAGCAAGCGTTTTTGCCACGGTTTCGCGCGCGCTCAAGCGAGATTGGTTGACAAGGATTTACATTCGCTTGATGAAAATACACAGCAGGCGTGGGCCCGGCACGTCTATCCTAGATCGGACCAGGTTTCCATTGTCGAGGGTGTTTTTCCGGTGGAGGAATTATGACAAGGCAATTCAAAGCAGCCGTTCTTGGCATGAGCCTTGCGATTTCGCTGTTGCCGGTCTCTGTCCTGGCGGCGGAACAGGCGAAAGCGGCGCCGCCAGCGCCCGTCCCGGCGCAGATTGTTGCGGCGAAAAAAGTGTTCGTAGCCAACGCCGGCGGAGACCAACCTGCTGGGTTTGACGACGGACAGTTCAGCGGAGGATCTGATCGTACCTACAACCAGTTCTATGCGGCCATGAAAACCTGGGGCCGGTACGAACTCGTGGGCGCCCCCGCCGATGCTGATCTCCTGTTCGAAATCGAGTTCACTGTGCCCCCGATCGCCGGAGCCGCGTCCAGAGGAGACACCTTCTTCGCAGGCCGGCCCTATGATCCCCAGTTCCGCCTGATGATTCGCGATCCGAAGACCAATGCCTTGTTGTGGGCGTTTACCGAGCACGCCGCATGGGCCATCCTGCAGGGGAACCGCGACCGGAACTTTGATCAGGCCCTGGCTAAGATTGTGAGCGATGTTCAGGGGTTGAGCACTTCGGCGGACGCGAACAAGCCTTAATCCTATCCTCCGACGCGGGCCTCCGACGCGGCGAGCTTGAAGGCGGCGAGACGGGGTGAACCGCGGGCGTGTGAACGCCCTAGCCATGCGCTAAAATAACGACATCCCATGGCAGACCGCACGTTCACTCTCGACGAAGCGCAGTCTCTTTTGCCGGTGCTCGAGTCGCTGCTGCGCACCGCGATTGCGGGCAAGAAGGTGATGGAGGAAGTGGAGGCCGAGCAACAGGCACTCAGCCACAGGATTTTTCTGAACGGGGGGACTTTCGTCGATGTATTACCTTTAGCCCGCCGCAAGGCGGAGCGGATCAAGGCTGAGCAGCGTGCCAAGGATGCGCTGGCGGAGATCGACTCCATTGGCGTGGAGGTGAAGGACCTCGATATTGGCCTGCTCGATTTCCCCTGCGACGTCGAAGGCCAGGTGATTCTGCTGTGCTGGAAGATGGGAGAGAAATCCATCACCCACTGGCACGGAACGCAGGAAGGATTCGCCGGGCGCAAGCCGATTGACGAGCGGATCGCACGCGGCAAGAAGACCAATTAGTTCTCAGATCTCGGTACTCAGTTGGGAAGCGGCGAATGCCGGCCGGGCCGAGCACACCCTAATACCCCGTCGTAAGAATGGCGCGGAGCGACCCCAATCCGCTCATTTCAAATACTTTCTAGTCTGAGCAACATACTCCAGGGTCCAGGGTTTACATTGAGGAACGGAACCGGGGTGAGCGCTCGTCTTTGCGTTTGCGGCGCCGATGGCGTTTCGCGCTTATGCTGATCGGGTCGGCCTTGGGGCAGGAAACTGGGAGAAGGGCAATGAATAGGGATAGGGCCGTGGTTCGCTGGCTGTTGCTGGTGGTCGTCATTTTGAGTTTTTCTGCTGCGTCGTTTTCGCAGGTTGCGGTGGGCATCTCGGTCCGGGTGGGCCCGCCGGCTTTACCCATATATGCGCAGCCGATCTGTCCGGGACCCGGCTACTTCTGGACGCCCGGCTACTGGGGATGGAACGACGATGCCGGCTATTACTGGGTGCCAGGCACCTGGGTGGTGGCGCCGGTTGGCATGCTCTGGACGCCTGGATATTGGGGCTGGGGCGGGGGATTCTATGCCTGGCACGCCGGCTACTGGGGGCCGCACATTGGATTCTATGGGGGCATTAACTACGGGTTCGGCTACACCGGCGTGGGGTTCGTGGGAGGCGAGTGGCGCGGCGGAGCGTTCTACTACAACCGCTATGTCACCAATGTCAGCGTTACCAGCGTGACCCACGTCTATAACCGAACCGTCGAGGTGAACACTACCCGTACCACAAGCTTCAACGGCGGCGAGGGTGGCGTGGTGGCGCGTCCGACCGCACAGGAAGAAGCGGCGGCGCGCGAGCAGCACACCGCTCCGCTGGCCGAGCAGACGCAACACGAACACCTGGCCAGCCAGAATCGACAGAACTTCGCGTCTGAAAACCACGGACGACCGGCGGTCGCAGCCACTGCGAAGGCTGGAGATTTCGGCGGCCGTTCTGCGGTTCCCGCCCGGGCCGCGGGAGGGGAATATCACGCGCCCGCCATGTCTCCGAAAGAGGCGCGGGTAGTGGCCGCGCCCAGCAACAAGGGGAATTCGAACGAGGGATTCCGTCCGTTCACCAAGCCCACAAAGAACGAAGGGTCGACGGGCAGGACTGCGGGAGGGAACGAGAGCCGTCCGAGCCAGACTCGAGCAAGCGAGTCTCGAGCCAACCAGACTCGTCCGCAGCACGAGTCGAGTGCGACTCATCCGGCGCCGCAGCCGAAGCATAACTCGCCCAGTCAGAATTTCCACAAGTCGAGCCCACCTCCGCACCGGCAGAACGCTCCGAAAGCGCCGCCCCACAAGGGGCGGTAGGGGACCGAGAGATTGGGTGGCTCCAGCGCGAGGCTGCGGCTGTCCCCACACAAGCTTTTTCTGCAAGCTGGGGTGGGAGTCGCGTTCTAACCGAGAAATACCCTCGGAGGCGATTAGCAGGAATGGTTCCGCGTCCGCGGTGCAGGTACCTGAGTGTGCGCCGGACGAAATCATCTCTGCTACAATTTTTGTAGATTGATCGGCAGAAATGGCTAGGAATTGAGCGGGCGCGCCCAAGGAGTCTCAGAAATCATGTCATCGAAGAAGTCCAAACTCCGATCGGTGGGCGCCTTTGCCGCGCTTGCAACCCTGGCTTTTGCGATCAGTTGCCGGGGATTCTTCGTGAACCCGACGTTGACAGGGGTTTCAGTCGGTCCACAGGGCCTGACTCTCAATCCCAATCAGACATGGCAGATGGGCGCGACTGGTACCTATAGCGACGGAAGCCAGAAGACCCTGACGTCTGGAGTGGCGTGGTCTTCCAGCGACGGCAACACCGTATCCGTTGGATCAGCCTCAGGCATCGTCACCGGGCTTCAAACGGGATCGGCCACGATTACAGCATCGGCCGGAAGCTGTGCGGCCTGCAGCGGATCAACATCGGTCTCGGTGGTGCTTACGGGCGTTACTTCGATCGTGGTAAGCCCAAGCAGCACCTCGGCGACTATCAATACCACGCCAGCGTATTTCCTGGCGACCGCCTTCCCAGGTTCGATCGACATTACCAAAGGCGCAACCTGGACGATCTTTGACTCGAGCAACGCCGACCAAACCGCGGCGTTCTCGTTGACGTATGTTCCCGGTACAGGGGCCAACCAAGGCGAATCAATCTTGCCTACCACGGCCATTTCAGGACAACAGTACAAGGTTGTGGCGAGCTATCCGAATACGACCCAGACGGGTACGGCGACGTTAAGCGTCAACTAAGTTGCGCGTCAACCAGGACGACGGCCCGCTTTCTACGGGCCGAATTTCCTAGAAATTGAAACAGCATGCTCCAGCTCTCGCGTGCTTTGCGAGCAGCGGAGCGTCCCTTTTTCATCCCAGCACCTGTACCTTCTCCCTCCGCATTCGCGGCACGACGCAGGTCTTCGTCCAGCGTGGCCAACGGGAGATTCCGGCGTAAGGCCAGTTCCAGATACGCCGCGTCATAAAGAGTCAGTCGATGCCGCTCGGCGAGGCGGAGGGTTGTGCTCCACGCCTGCTGGTCGGTTTGCGGATCGACTCGTATCGGGCAGCTTGAATTTGAAAGAAACGCAAGGACGATAGGCGGACTCGGGCGAGAATCTGGGCACCCGGGCGAGGCGTACGGCCACACGTGACATTGTTCTCGGCGGCACCGGAACGTATGATCGGGCTGACCCACAACCGACTCCCATGTCTGACATACGCTGCATCGGCATTGCTACCGGAGGTGGGGACGCGCCCGGTCTCAACGCTGTGATTCGCGCCGCTACGAAAGCTGCCATCCTTGAACACCAGTGGAAAGTCATCGGCATTCCCGATGGGTTCGACGGGCTCATCTGGCCGGAGAAATCTTTTGAGCTCACGCTCGACCGGGTGAGCGGGATTCTGCCGCGCGGCGGAACCATTCTGGGCACGACCAATCGGGGCAATCCTTTCCACTACAAGAAAGAAGAGAACGGGCAGGAGGTGGTGCGCGACATTTCCGACCAGGTCATTGCCAATGCGAAGAAGCTGGGCATCGACGCCATCGTCACGATCGGGGGTGATGGATCGCAGAGGATCGGCTGCGACCTTTTCCAGAAGGGCATGAAGATCGTGGGGGTGCCGAAGACCATCGACAACGACCTGTCGGCCACGGAACTTACGTTCGGGTTCGACACGGCGCTGCACACCGTGACCGATGCGATCGACAAGATCCACACCACGGCGGCGTCGCACCACCGCGTGATGGTGGTCGAGGTGATGGGGCGGGATTGCGGCTGGATCGCGCTGGCGGGAGGGATCGCGGGCGGCGCGCATATTATTCTGATTCCGGAAATTCCCTTCACCATCAAGAGCGTGTGCGACTTCATCGCGCAGCGTGAAAGCCGCGGCAGCCACTTCACGATCGTCGTGGTCGCCGAGGGTGTGAAACAGCCTCCCGAGTTCAAGGAAAACCGGCGTGGGGGTTCCGTCGGTATCCTGATCGGCAACGCCATTGCCGCCGGATCAAACAAGGAAGTACGGGTCAGCGTGCTGGGGCATATCCAGCGCGGCGGTTCGCCATCGCCGTTCGATCGGGTGTTAGCCACGCGCTTCGGCGTGGCCGCGGTCGAGCTGATTGCAGAGGGGCAGTTCGGAAAGATGGTTGCCTTGCGCTCGAGTAAGATCGTTGCCGTCGACATGGCCGAAGCTATCGGAAAGCTGAAAGCGGTGCGGCCCGATGGAGAGTTGGTGCGGACGGCGCGCGCCATTGGAATCGGATTCGGAGACTAGAAAGAGATTCTCGATTGCTGATTGCTGATTGTCGATTGGACACCGCTTTTTCAATCAACAATCAGCAATTGCCCCTCGTCGTGATTTCAATCACATTCATTATTTGCTCATTCGTGTGAGCATGGGCCACACGGGCAAATCCATGGCGGATCAGGTTTCAGCCCCATTATCAAAGCCAGCGACGGTTCACCGCGACCAGGAAGAACTGCGCGCGGCGCGGTTTGCCATGCGCCTGTCACTGGCAGTCGGAGTGCTGATGCTCGCGGGCAAGACCACGGCGTATTTCATGACCGGGTCGGCGGCGATCCTGTCGGATTTTGCCGAGTCCGTGGTGCACGTCATTGCAGTGGCGTTTGCCGCGTTCAGCCTTCGACTGAGCACGAAGCCGGCGGGTCCGACATTTCTCTACGGATACGAACGCATCGCGTTTTTCTCTGCCGGATTCGAAGGCGCCATGATCGTGATCGCCGCCATCTGGATTCTGGTCGAGGCGATCGCGAAATGGATGGCGGGGCTGCAGTTGGAACATCTGGGAACGGGTACTTTGTTGTTACTGGCAGCCGGAATGTTGAACGCGTGGCTGGGCTGGTATCTGCTGCGCGTGGGAAAGCGCAGCCACTCGCTGATTCTGGAAGCCGATGGCAAGCACGTGCTCACCGACTGCATTACCAGCTTTGGCGTCGTAGCGGGACTAGGGCTGGTGCTGCTGACGGGGTGGAAGCCATTCGATCCGCTGGTCGCAATTGCCATCGCCATCAATATTCTGTGGTCCGGGGGACGCCTGGCGTGGCGGTCGGCCGTAGGTCTGCTCGATTACTCCGATCCGGCAAGCGGCAAACAGATTCGCGAGAAGTTGGACACGCTTTGCAACGAACTGGGGATGAACTATCACGGCGTGCGCTATCGCACCACCGGATACCGGCAGATCATTGAAGTGCATTTGCTGTTTCCGCATGCCACGGTCGTGGGAGAAGCACACCGGCTTGCGACTGCGTTGGAAGAGCGTTTGCCTGCGGAACTCGGCAAGCCCGCGGAAGTGATCACTCATCTGGAATCGCTGGAAGATCACGAAGCGGTACATTCCACGGAGCACTACACCGGGCGGCCAGAGTAGGGAACGGACCATCGTGGATTGCCGAATTCTGATTGTTGATTGCCAGTGAAGGCGCTCCACGCTTGGAAGGTCGGTGGGCGAAAGCGCGCTGCGTCACTCCGGTCGGACCCCGATGGATGTCCTCAAAGCTTTCGTTACTTCGCCGGCGATATCGTCCTGGACTATCAGGATATCGTCGAAAGGCCGGTCGTAGGTTTCAGACCAGGCCACGTATCCGTTGTCCGCACGAATCAACCGCGCGGCGACGCGCAACCGGCCGCCCGACTTCCGCACACTCCCATCGAGTACGTAAGCGACGCTCAGCGCCTTGGCGATCTCCGCGACGGTGATCTGTTTGCCCTTGAAATAGAACGAGGACGTCGGAGGCGGGACGCGAAGGCCGGGGATTTTGCTGAGCTTGTCTATCAGTTCTTCGGTCATGCCGTCGGCGAATTCCTCCTCTTTCATCCCCTCGGTGAGGTCGAGGAAGGGCAGCACGGCGATGGAGTTCTGGGGCTGCGCAGCAACTGCGGGTGAGGCTGAGTGATTGTTGTTTGCAACCTTGCCGCGAAACTGCACAGCGAACAGGAGAACAACAACCCCGAGGCAAAGAGCTGCGCCAACGGTCCAGGTGAGGCCGGTTCTGGAGAGCAGGTCCGGGTGCGCCACTTGGCGCGCGTTTTTCCGTCCGATGGACTCATCCGCGATCAAGGGGTCCGCCCACTCACCGACAGTCGCCACCAGCCGATACCCAAGTCGCGGTATGGTCGCGATGTAAGTGGGCTGCCTGGGGTCGTCGCCGAGCAGGCGGCGGAGCGAGGCCACCGCCTGATAGACAGAGTCCGGACTGACCGTAACGTCTGACCAGACCTGGTTGAGCAAGTCGTCGACGCTGACGACCTCGCCGGGGTGCTCGGCGAGGCACAGTAGCAGTCGCATCGTCCGCACTTCGACCCGAGCTGTCTCTCCATCGCGTGAAATCTGTCCGGACACGGGATTGACGCACCATGTGCCGATCCGGAGCCTTGTTGGGGGAGGGGGTTCCATGCAGATCGCTGACTACGCTTTCAAATAGAAAACGAGTTGGCCGATTGTATCAACACGAACTTAGATCGTGTGCAGCGGGCACTCCTGCCCGCTTGCTGGAATCAGGCACAAAGCCATGGGCGAGAGTGCCGTCTCCGCATACAGCGTCAATTCAGAAGTATTCAGGATGTTTCAGACCCCAACGCAGGGCTGGTTGCGTCTCACCCGCGTGTCGTCGCGGATTGCTAACAAATCAAAAAGAAAGAGGGATATTCGGATGATTGGAGATTCTGTGTCTGCACCAGCGGGGAAAAGCAACGCTCTGCTGGCAATCGCCGTGGGCGGCGGGATTGCCGGGGCTTTGGACCTTACACAAGCGTGCATCCTGTTTGGATGGGACATCCCGCTCTCGATTGCCGGTGGCCTGCTAGGGCCGAAGGCTGTCCACGGGGGCGTTGGCACCTATGCTCTGGGCGTCGGCTTGCACTTTTTTATTGCTTGCTCAGCGGCGGCTGTTTACTACGGGGCCAGCCGCCGGCTCGATTTCTTGAAGGAGCACCCGCTGGTGTCCGGCTTGTTTTTTGGCGCAGCGGTCGAGGAGGTCATGAATCTGATCGTTCTGCCACTCTCCGCGCTGCACGCCCGAGGGCCTTACGAACTTCATGACCTGATTCAGGGGCTGCTGGTGCACATGGTCGTGGTGGGGCTGCCGATTTCCTTCAGCGTTCGGCGCTTCGCGAAATAGGTTCGCGAAATAAGACGGTAGAACTCAGATCTGCTCGCTACTCTTTCATCAACGCGTCGATGGTGAGGTAGAGCTGGTTGTTGTCCTTGACTTCGACGTAGGGCTTGCTGGGATTGCGGCTGCTCACGATGTAGACCGTGGGTGTGTGGTCGAGTTTGATGGCCTTGCCCAGGTCGCGATCGGCATTGACCTGCGCCGCTAGTTTGCCGCCGGGATCGAGAACGAAGGGCAAGCCGACATTATGCGCGGCAGCGAATTTTTCGGCATAGGCGCGCAGGTTCTGGGGATTGACTTCGAGCTGGTTCTCAAAAATGTAATCGCGGAATTCATTGCCCAGAGCCTTGGAGTGGGTGTCGAAGTAGCGCGCCATCACCGCCGCCTGATACGACCAGTTGTGCATGGGCAGCGGGAAATCGTGTCGCACCACCGGGATCTTGTAGGTCTTCGAGGCTTGTTCGACGAGCGGCGCGGTGCGACGACACATGGGGCATTGCAAGTCCTCGAAGACAACAATGGCAACTTGCGCTCCCTTGGGCGGACGCAGAACGGTATCCACAGTGTCCTGCGCCGAGGCGCAAACCGCGCCCGCGAGCGCGATCAGGGAGACAAGCGACAAAACAACGAGACGATTGCGAAATGTGTTTTTCATCAGTATTTAGGTGTCTTCGAGTGTTAGGCCGAAACCGCTCCCATTATCTTAGACGCAGAAAATCCTCTTCAGGCTACCGGTGCCTCTAAGTCTCGGATACGGAAGTCCTATCTCCATGGTAACCGAGACGGGTTCGCCGTGTCCGGAAACTCTTGCGGACTCGCCATCTCGGTGCATCGGGCGTAAACCTTCGAACTGATGCCCGCAACGCGCTATAGTAGACAGTTCCCGTCTAGACTTGAAGGCAATCATGCGACTGTTGGGCTCATTTCGCGTTGGCTGGCTGGTTCTGGTGCTGGGCATGGCGGCTATTCTGCTGCTGCCTGCGTGTGGCCGGGGGCGTCACCGGGTGCTCGAGGTCGCTTATGTCTCAGCGCCCCAGGTTGGGTTGCGCGACCAGGTTGCGGCCATCTTTAACCGCGTAGGCAACGTGAAAAATGGAGAGCGCGTCGAGGTGCTGGAACGCGAAAAGCGTTTCGCGCGGGTGCGCACCGCCACCGGTATCGAGGGCTGGATTGAGCAGCGGTATCTGGTGGACCAGAAGACTTTCGACGCCCTCCAGAAACTCACTGCGGATCATCAGAGCGATCCCCCGCAGGCCCCTGGAGTCCTGCGCAATGAGACCAATCTGCACGTCACTCCGGGCCGCGACACTGAGCATCTGTACCAGCTGTCATCCGGTGCGAAGGTTGTGATCCTGGAGCGGGCCACCGCCGAGAAGCAGTCCGGCGCGGCGGCTCCGCCAAAAGGGGCGACGAAACCCGGCCCAAAAGCAGCCTCGGGGCCCGTCCTTGAGGATTGGTGGCTGGTGCGCGACACGCTCGGCCGCGTGGGCTGGGTGCTGGCGCGGATGGTGGATGTGGACGTTCCGCTCGATATCGCGCAGTACGCCGAGGGCCAGCGCTTCGTCGCTTTCTTTGCGCTGAACGAGGTACCGGACAGCGACAAAGGGGTGCAGAAACAGGTCCCACAATACCTGTGCGTCTTGACCGATCCCCATGACGGCCTGCCCTACGACTTCGACCAACTCCGCGTTTTTACGTGGAACACCCGCAAGCATCGCTATGAGACCGCCTACCGCGAGCATGGGCTCGACGGGACCCTGCCGGTCACGATCACCAAACAGGACTTCGATAAAGAAGGAACCCTTCCGGTCTTCATCGTGCGGGTGAAGGATGATGCCGGGACCGTCACCGAGCGGAAGTACAAACTCAACACCCCGATTGTACGAAGAGTGCTGGCGCCCGGGGAGGCACCTTCCAGACCAGCCAAGCGGCGGCGCGGCTAGGGAGCGGGCCCTTTGGCAGGCCCCATTTCGGGCGGCTCATTCCAAATTCCATACTATTTCTTGTCCGCTTATACTGATTTCAGTATCATGACCAGACGCGTCTACACTAACTTGTTGATAACAAGTTGTTTGTTGTACCCTGTGTTTGGATTGTGAGTTGCATCAGAGAACCAGTTCCAGTGTTTCGCGAGCGTTGTTCAGTAGGAAAGTCATCGTGAGGCCCGCGATAGACGGGTTATTCGCAAGTGGCAGATGGTTAAGTCCCAGCTCTTACAACTGTTTAAGAGGTCTCAACAAGTTTTGCAATCCATCGGATCGCGCGATTGTTCCCAGGGAAACCGGCCCAAGCGCTTGGATCCGATTCCGAGTTTCGAAGATATTTAAGGAGGCAGGAAATGCGGTTTGAACGTTTTCCTATGGTTCTTGCTGTTTTGTTGACGCTGTCGCTGGCGACAGCCCCAATGTTTGGTCAGTCGCTGACCACCGGCAGCATTACCGGGACCGTGCTGGATCCTAGCCATGCCGTGGTTCCGAACGCGCCTGTAAGCCTCAAGGGTTTGGATACGGGCTCGACCGCTTCGACAACAACGAACTCGAACGGCGGTTATAGCTTCAACCTGTTGAAGCCGGGCCATTATCAAGTCACCGTGCAGCAAGCCGGTTTTGCGGAATTCGTGCAGGCCGTGGACGTCGAAGTAGGGCAGAGTTCGAAGGCGGACATTAATTTGACCGTCGCGAAGGGCACCGAAACCGTGGAAGTTTCCGGAACGGCGCCGCTCATTAATACTGAGCCGAGCAATAACACCGCCTTCACGCAGGAAGAAGTAGCGCAGTTGCCGAGCGCAGGTGGCGACATTACCAACATCGCCGACACTGCTCCTGGCGTCGTGGTCAACGGCACGGGGGGCTACGGCAACTTTACCGCCAACGGCATGCCGGCTACGTCGAACCTGTTCACGATCAACGGCGAAAACGACATGGACCCGTACTTCAACATCAACAACTCGGGCGCCTCGAACCTCACGCTGGGCCAGAACGAAATCGGCGAAGCGACGGTTATCACTAATCCTTACGGTGGACAGTACGGCCAGCTCGCCGGCGCTCAAGTCACCTATGTGACCAAGTCAGGCACCAACGCCTACCACGGTAACGCGGCATACTGGTGGAACGGACGGCTGTTGAATGCCAACAACTGGATCAACAAAGAGAGTCAGCAATATGTCCACAACAATATCGATCCTACCCAGCCGGCCAACCAAGCGGCGTTTTCCAACGCCAACCAGTGGGCAGCATCCTTCGGTGGACCGATTATCAAGAACAAGACCTTCTTCTTTGTAGATTTCGAAGGCATGCGATTCCTCCTGCCAAACGTCGATAACGTTACGGCTCCGTCGACACAGTTTATCAATGCTGCTGAGGCACAAGTGGCCTTGTCGCACCCCGCAGAAAGCGCCGACTACAACAAGTTGATGGGCTTCTGGCAGAATGCGCCCGGGCATTCGAACGGAGTTCCAATCCCGGCTGATCAAGGAGACTGTTCCACGTTAGTACTGCCCGGCTTTAATGCTGGAACTGATCCTTGCGGAGTAACGTATGTCACTACGCCGAAAGCTCTTGCTCATGAGTTCATTCTCGGCGTCCGTGTGGACCAGAAGCTGGGCAACAACGACAACATCTTCGGGCGCTACAAGCTGGATCATGGATTACAGCCGACTTCGCTAGACCCGATCAGTCCATTGTTCGACGCTAACTCAAACCAGCCCGCCTGGGATGCGCAGGCTTCCGAGACTCACGTTTTTGGCCCAACCAAGACAAACCAGTTCACGGCGACACTCAGCCACTATGTAGCGATATTCTCATCGGCGACGGCGGCTTCCACGTTCAACTTTGGGGAAGCGTTCGCTAATCTCGATCCTTACAACTTCACCAGCCCCAACGCCGCTGCTGCCAGCTTCCCCCAGGGCCGAAACATCACACAGTATCAGTTTATCGATGATTTCTCCTGGACGCGTGGCAACCACACCTTCAAGTTCGGCGAGAATTTCCGCCGCTATGACGTGAGCGACCACAACTTCTTCTTCACAAACCCTGTCGTTTACTGGGGGTACGGAGCGACGACCCTGCAGCAGTTCGCTCAAGGCGAAGCCTACCAGTACCGCAAGGCGTATATTCCCAACAGCAACAACCCAATAGCGTTCTGGGGGCTCGGTGCTTACGCTCAGGACGAGTGGAAAGCTACGCACAACCTGAAGTTGACCCTGGCATTGCGCGTGGAACGCAACTCTAACCCGGTTTGCCAGGACAA